>Ga0307518_10004165_pt1 | contig 10373 bp, 11 predicted proteins | sample 25_EM_MG_FD_203889 | JGI IMG/M metagenome (GOLD analysis project Ga0307518, IMG submission 203889) | Populus trichocarpa ectomycorrhiza microbial communities from riparian zone in the Pacific Northwest, United States - 25_EM | ecosystem: Host-associated > Plants > Roots > Unclassified | place...
GTCCGGTGTCCTCACCCAGATGGCGAAAGAAACATCGTCTTGATCGATACGCCTGGATTCAATGATACATTAGTGTCCGACACCCAGATTCTGCGGAATATAGCGGAATGGCTCGAGTCCACGTAAGTCCTACTACTATCCAAGAATATTACATCTGCTAATGCTTACTTCAGTTACAAGCGAAAGGTCCTGTTGAGCGGACTTCTATACTTCCACCGAATATCTGACAACAGGATGGCCGGGACACCGCTGAGGAACTTGAGTATGTTTAAAGAATTGTGTGGAAGAGATAACTTCAAGAACGTCGTTCTCGTCACCACGATGTGGGATCACGTATCGGATGACGAAGGCTTGGAGCGTGAAGAAGAATTGCAGAACGCTTTCTGGCAATCGATGATCAGCTTTGGTTCAAGCACTCACCGCTTCCTCTTTACCGAGAAATCCGCCTGGGATATTATTAATACCATTTCCTTGTCTCCACCGGGCGAGCGCCGTCCTCTTCAAATTCAGCGGGAGATGGTGGATGAAAATAAACCCATAGACAAGACTTCAGCGGGGAAAGCCGTCCTTCAATCCATTACTGATGTTTTCTCGGGTATCAAGGGGTTCCTCAGGCGATCCAGGAAGGGTCCCAAGATCAAAATGGATAATCAGGCCAAATCCCGCTTAACTCCAGGACGCCATCTCATTCCAAGGACGCCATCCTCATCTTCTATCTCGTCCGACACCTCTTATAGTTCATCCTGTACGGCCAATGGATCATTTGGGACGACAACAACAAACACCAGTATGAACAGCGGGTTCGTCAGCGAAGAAGACTATAGAACTACTCTGAGAAGTGTGATCACCGACCTGAAGCTCGCCCAGAGCGTCACGGAATTAGCTCGTATTCATTGTCTAAAGGAAGTCATCATTACATCGCTCTGTATTGCTCAGGCTCTCGAGGTAACTACACCCCCTGAATTTATCATGCACGACACGATGAACTTTTACCATAGGCCATGGAAAGAACACAAGATGCACTTTTCCGGGTCGTAGAAAATGCTTCACTACTGATCAGTGTGATAGCTGAACACGCTCGACAAGCGCGCTTGACGGGTGAAGTAGAGTCAGCAATCAGTGACTTCGCGAGGTAAGACAGTCCTCGTATCATCAGGCTGAATGGAGAAATAACTGTTTCTTTTTTACCAGCTACATGAGGCGCGCCGACGAAGTTGTTCAGAATATGACGCGCAATCACACACAAGATATCGTCCAAGATGCAGATTTTCGCACTCTTTCAGCTTGTGCGGGTTCTATCAAACGCGCGTGCGATGTCCTCCGGGTGTGTAATCAGTTATCCACGGGTACTCTCTAGCTCATGGCTGCCCCATAGCCGAAACTGCTGCCAGAGAACCGCCAAAGACTTCATAGACTCGATGTTGGCTTATCAGACGTTAAAACGAAATTAAAACCTGTGAGTATTCTTCTTGCTTGTCCTTCTGTAGTCATCTCACAGGTCGATTTAGAATCGTGCTCGTTTCGGAATGATTAACGAATCTATGCGTCACCCATGACAACTGCTTGCATTACATGTATCTGAACAGAACATGGAAATGGACAAGCTCCTCTCCACTGTAACTTTATTGCATACGTCTCTAGCATGTTGATGTTATTATGCATTTGTAGTTACCGTGTGGGATGACACGAAACTGTAAAAGACGACTATCCACTAAATCATGAGTGTTCGACCTGCTTCACACTCCAAAAGCTCTTGCACAATGCTCCGTGCGGTCTCGTGTGCTCCCATCACAAATCATGTCGAACATTGATGCCAATTTGTTTCATCGACCAGCACAAACTCGTCCTTGCACGTGGTCTAGGAGAACACGATGCCAGTGAGCAGGACAAAATTTTCTATCGCAGGGTAAGGGCCACAGCATACCACGCACTGTCGGCTGGACGGACTTCTTTCCCTCCATCAGCTAGCTGGTGATTGTGATGCTAAGCATGAAGTTGGAGTCTTCAACTAGAGGTACATGTACGTCCTACGTGCCTTGAGCGCCATGCCGACGCGGAGAGACATCCAATATGCACTGCACACGATTCCGACACCAGGACATGTCATATTTACTGCGAAGAGTATGGTATGAATAGTAATTTAAGAATAGGATTCGACAAACAGCCTCTGTACTACCCTTCCTGCTAAGCATGATTTCCTGTATCGGCTGTACATCAGCAGTTGTACAGAAAGAGGGGTCAGTAGAATGTACCACCTTAAACTATATTGAGAGTCCGGACACTGCTGCGGAGGATACTTGCTGCGTCCGCAACACGAACAACGATGGCAAAAGAAGTGGCAATTCTTCGATACTCGTTTTGAGGCAACTCTTCTAACAAAAGCGCATGAAATGGCTGACACAGCGTCATGGCCACCTGCTCAGAAGCCGTGGCATCGACTACGGTGGATGAATGAAGTAGTTTCCGATGCCACGGCCGAATGAGAACATATGGGGATGTCGTGAGCGAATCATTCTGGAACTCGCTCGGCAATATGATCTGCAACGACGTCAGACCCTCTGCTTGAATGTCATACACATGACTCGTGGTGCTAGGTTCCCATTGTTTCGGGCGGATAGCTGCCACGCGATGGACGATACATGGTAGCTTAAGTCTCCGACCAATAAAATGTGGGGGGTCGAACTTCGAAAGTGAAGCAAACAGCGCATCCAGTGACTTGGAAGAGGACATAAGTTTGTGGCTGTTCGGCATTGGTGACTGAATTTGATCAGCATGCGAAGACGGAAAAGGGAGGCTTCGGTAAACATCAATGTGTGCAGGAAAACAGCTATGGTATGGCGATGCCTCTCCAACCCAGTCAAGAACCGAAATATCCCCCGACTGTGATATGATTTCGGCGAGAAGACGTCCGAGGGCATTCTCTTTGGGTTCCCCATATAGGACAGGGAGGTGAAGATTGAACACTCCAAATAGCGAATAAGCCATGTCTTCTGGGCGGGTGGTGCGGCGCGAGGATGCCCACTGGAGCCTTGATCGTGCATCATCCATTCCTGGATGGAAATCTGTGAGATAGCGTGGTGCGATGTTTGTCGCCTTTTCCAGCTCAGCGAGTACGCTGCGATCCTCCTTATGATTTGTAGACATTTGGTCCCCATATAGCGACCAATCTTGTTTGAAGAACAGCATTGCGTTTGGCGCCAACAGCTCCTGAAGCGTCCAGCCTCGTTCGAACCACACACTGTTACATAGCGCACTATCTTCCGAGATGTCGGCAAGGTGCACGATCGTCAGAGCCGACCGCCGGTACCACTTGAACATACACCCAATTGCTTCTTGTAACTCCGCACTGCTCTCCTTGTCGATGCAACATGTGTCGCTCCACGCCCATAGGTAGCCACGTTGGCAAGCATCTGCACAGAATTCTTGAAGCTTTATGATGCCATGTGTAGGCTCCATCTCATAGATAACCTGACCCTGGATATCACGAAGTAGCGGTTCATCCGATCCCCAGCGGTGAGAGAGAGTAACATATTTGAAGTACGTAGAGACGGTTTCCTGGATGCGTTCGTGCTGGAGAGGATTGGAATTTGCAGCTGATGCCAGTAGCTCCTTGTATTGCGTACTGTTGTCGAAGTGCGATATTAGTTCATCGCGACTACAGAGGCGGCAAGTCAGGGTGTTCAGGAGCCGCGTTGGAAGGTTTTCAAGGGTGTCGTATACGGCATCTCTGACCACCTTCTTGACTCTGTCTTCGTCAGCTTTTACACCTATTTTGAGATTTCCTCGACGGCAAATAGCAAAAGTCTTGAGCAATGCAGGCCGATCAGGGTGTTGCATTGGACAGACCTTCAGTGCAGAGTATGTGAGTGGTGTGGCCCCCTGTATGTCCACTGCTACAACCTGTTTTGCAAGCTCCCGAAGGGATGAAACATAGTCAGGATATTCCGACGGACCAAGCTCCATAATGGCATGCCCAAGTGTAGTCAACTCCTCCATATCTGTCTGTCCCAGCTTGCTATATTCGCCAAGAAGACGAACGAGAGTTTGAAGGGATTCAGCGCGATTGACATGTCCCCATTGACGAAGTTCTAATGCAGCCCGTTCAAAGGCAATGGCTTCCTCCAAGGCAGAAGCTTCCCCCTTCTTCTGGAACCTGTGCCAAAGACAATGAGCAAGATCGTGGAGTAACGAAGACCGCGCCGGATTATCTGGAGGATGGAGTTCTAAGACATTGCGATGTAACGTAATGAGCTCATCCAAATCAGGAATGGTATCCTGCTTCTGGAACCGCTCCTCGAGATCACTGATGAGTTTTCTGAGAGATTCGGAACGATAAGGATTTCCTGGAATACGGATGGCTACGATTTCTCGTCCCAGTATGATGGCCTTGTCCAAGTCCACCTCCGTGCGCGGCTTATCAATCATCTCTGCGATATCATTCTCGAAAGCCGTGATTGAGGAGGACCGTTCGGGGTGTTCTGGTGGTTGTCGTTCTAACATAGCTCGCCCGAGTGTGATCATCTCCTCCGAATCTGCAACAGCCTTGTCTTTCTGGTATCGCTTGCGAAGGAAGGTAAGAAGGCTTTTGACTAAGAGGTGCCAATTGGGATGATCTGGAGTGTAAAGATTGAATGCACTACGTCCAAGTATGATGACCTCTTGCAGATCCCCCATCTGATCAGTTTTATCAAGCCGGTCTGCGAGGTACACCGTAAGGGAGTAGAGGGATGGTGACCTATCGGGGTGACCGGGTGGTCGAAGATCTAATGCAGCCCGTGCAAGCACGATGGCTTCCTCCAAATCAGTAGTCATACTCGCTTTGCGGTAGCGCGTATGAAGGTAAGAAGCGAGGCTGTGAAGCGAGTGGTGCCGATCGGGATGACCCAGAGGGCGGCTTTCGAGAGCTGCAAGGCAAAGTGTGATGGCCTCTTCTAAATCCGACATTCGACCACCTTTGTCAAACCGGTTGGCAAGGTACACCGCAAGGGAGTGGAGGATTGATGACCGATCGGGATGACCGAGTGGTTGTATATCGAACGCTTCTCGTCCCAGTGTGATCACATCCTTTAAATACCGCGTCCTATCTATTGACCAGAGTTGTTCACATAGGCAACGCACAAGGGTGTGGAGAGCACACGACCGATCAGGGTGGTCAGGGGGACAGTGTTCCAACGCTTCCTGGCAGAGAATGCTGGCTGCCTTCAAGTGTAGGGATGTATGTTCTTTCAAGCACAGCTCCAGGAGGCAACGCGCGAGCTTGTGAAGGTATGATGGACGATCAGGGTGTCCTGGAGGACAGAGCTCCAACGCTTCACGCGCTAGGGCGATCGCATCCCTAAGATCCTTCGATGAATACATTTGCCTAATTCGGTCATAAAGGCAATCGGAGAGTTCCATAAGAAAAGGAGCGCGTTCCGGATCTCCTGGGTGGTAAGTGTCCAAAGCTACCCCTTTGCAGACCGTGCCATTAGCTAAGTCTACCTCTGCACGGGGCTTAACAATCGTCTTTGCGATGTCATTCTGGAGAGGTGTGACTGTGGAGGATCGTTCGGGATGTTCTTGTAGTTGATGATCTAACATGGTTCGCCTGAGTTTGATCATCTCCTCCAAATCCGCAACTGCCTTATCTTTACGGTACCGCTTGCGAAGGAAAGTGAGAAGGTTTTCGGCTGAAATGTGCCAATTGGAGTGATTTGGAGTGTAAAGATTAAATGCACCACGTCCAAGGATAATGGCCTCCTGCAGGTCCCCCGTCCGATCAGTTTTGTCAAACCGGTCAGCGAGGTACACCGCAAGGGAGTGGAGGGATGATGGCCGATCGGGATGGCCGGGTGGTCGAAGATCTAACGCAGCCCGTGAAAATGTGATGGCCTCATCCAAGTCATCAGTTATTCTCGCTTTGCGGTAGCGCATGTGAAGGAAGGAAGCAAGGCTGTCTAGCGAGTGGTGCAGCTCGGGATGACCCCGAGGGCGAAGGGTAATGGTAGCACGGCCAAGTGCGATGGCTTCTTCTAAATCCGTCATCCGACCATCTTTATCAAACCGATCAGAGAGGTACAATGCAAGGGAGTGGAGGGATAAGGAATGATCGGGATGACCTATTGGACGAAGTTCCAATGCTTCTCGTTCCAATGCGATTGCCTCCTTTAAATATCGTCTTCTATCCGTTTTCCAGGACCGTTCACATAGGCAACGCGCAAGGGTATGGAGAGTAAACGATCGGTCTGGATGGTCGGGGGGACAGAGATTCAATGCCTCCCGGCTGAGCGTGGTAGCTTCCTTCAAGTGCAAGGATGTGCGTTCTTTTAGGCACCGTTCTAGGAGGCAACGGGCAAGTTTATGGAGGGATGATGGGCGATCAGGGTGACCTGGAGAACGAAGCTCCAACGCTTCACGGCCTAAGATTATCGCTTCCTCAAGATCCTTCAAAGAATACGCTTGCCTGAATCGATTGTAAAGGCTATCGGAGATTTCCATAAGAAAAAAGGCGCGTTGCGGATCTCCTAGGGGATGAGCGTCCAAAGCTGCCCGTTGGCAGACGATGTTGTTGGCCAAGTCCGTCGTTTCACTGTTCATCTAATCGCAAGCTTATTGCCAAATCTTCTGGTAAGGATTAGGCTAACATTTGGCGCAGGGGGCGGAAAGAAGAAACTCACCACCTCGATTGTAATGCTGAATTGATGATAGATCCGCCGCCTACAGGATGTGGACGGTGGCACTGCTCCATGTCAGCATGACAGGGAGAAATGAAAAGCAATTGGCTCACAAGTCGTTTGATGGGAAGGGGGGGGGGATTGTGGGCAAGCAGGAAACGAGGTGGAATCTGTCAGCTGCAGTCAGTGAAAACTTCATACAAGCGATAGTTGTGCGAGAGCAGGCTGAGAGATCTATGCTGCGTGAGAGTGACTTCACTTGACCTCGAGGCTCCAGCCCCCTCCAACTGAAGTTGCATGTTCAATGGTGTGGTGAACACGTTGCGTCCACAAGGACCTGTGATGAAATGAAGCTGGATGCCAGGAGTCGGCATTGCATCAGATTAAAAGTGTTTTTTCTGCAGCTTGCTGCTGTACGACATCCTTTCAACGTCGTCTCCTCCAAGTACTTGTGATGGCTGCACCAGAGGTTAGAAAATCCAGCCTTGAGTGCTCCCATTTCTAATGACGGAAATAGAAGCCTCGTTCACGGACAGTCGGTGGGAAGTCATCAACATCCCTCTTGTTTGCAACCTCTACTAGGAACACTGGGACTATTAGGCCGCCGCGACCTGCAAAATGGCAGAGCCGAGGAAAAGTGCTCAAAAGAGTGTTTGTTTGGCTTAGAAACCTCATCTCCGTCCAATCAAAGTGCGTCCTAAATGTTTGAAAACGCAGGAAGCGCATAGCGTCATTCAACTTGCAGATCTAGTAGATCATGCACTCCGAGTTCCGTCGTTTGCGAAACGCCGCTACCGAGGACCATTTCTCAAAGTCCAGAAGGTCCTCTTTCTGATTCACCCGTGTTGACGAAACTGGATGGCTCACGGCCCCCGAACTCTTTCCAACAAACCGTCCCTGACCCCATCGAAACCAACTGTCAAGAAAGCGACACGGCGCGTGAGTTGCCAATGAACGAAATTGACGCAAATGATATCATCATTGCGTTCGTCCGCATTTCCGTGCATATATTCCAACGCTGATTCATCCCACCAGTGTCATGGGTCCTACCGGGGTGGGGAAGACCACTGTATGTACCAGCGCTATCCCATCAGGTCTGTGACTGAACGTCCATAGTTTATCAATTGTGCAGTTGGAAAACCAGTCAATGGGGCTGATCTTGGGTTAATATCGCGTACAAAGGAAATACGGGCTGTTCGATACTCTCACCCAGATGGAAAAAGAAAGGTCGTCTTGGTCGACACGCCGGGATTCGATGACACATTCTTGTCCGACTCCCAGATTCTACAGAGCATAGCGGATTGGTTAAAGAACATGTAAGTCGTGTCGATATCAAAGATGTTGTACTGTCCTGACGGTATCTCAGTTGCAAGCAGAAAGTCATACTCCACGGTATTCTGTACTTCCTCCGGATCTCGGAAAACAGGGTTATGGGCATGCCGTTGAGGAACTTGAATATGTTCAATCAGTTGTGCGGAAGGGGCAACTTCAAGAACATCGTTCTCGTCACCACAATGTGGGATGGCGTATCGAAAGAGGTAGGCCTGTGGCGCGAAAAAGAACTGCAGAACGACATCTGGCAATGGATGACCAGATTGGGCTCAACTACTCACCGCTTCCTCCTTACCGAGGAATCTGCACGGGATATCATCAGCACCATTTCCATGTCTCTTCCGGACGAACGCCGTCTTCCTCAAATTCAGCGGGAAGTGGTAGATGAAAGTAAAGCCCTCCACGAGACTCTAAGGGGAAAATCCGTCCTTCGATCTCTTCCTGATGATTTCTTATGCTTCAAAGGAGTTCCTGGGCATTGTAGTGTTGATCTTGTTCTCAAGGGCAGCGAGGACGGTCAAGATCCACTTCCCTTACCTCCAGGACGCCATCACATCCCAAGGTTACCTTCGTCATCTTCTATCTCGTCCCATGCTTCCCATAGTTCCACCGAAATCCTGGCGGTGGTGTCGCCCAGCAAAATTGCGATCGACGAGAATGATATCATCATTGCGTGCGCACATTTCTTTATGTAGATTCCCACATTGATCTATCCTAACAGGATCATGGGGCCCACCGGCGTAGGAAAGAGCACTGTGAGCATCATCAATATCTCATCAACTATCTATTATTGAAATTCATGTAGTTTGTAGATCGCGCTGTCGGGAGACCAGATATTGGGGCTGGTCACGGACTGGCTTCGTGTACAAAGGAAATACGCGCTGTCCGATATCCCCACCCAGATGGCGAAAGAAACTTCGTCTTGGTTGACACACCTGGATTCGATGATACGTTCGTGTCCGATACCCAGATCCTCCGAAAAATAGTGGGATGGTTAAAGACCACGTAAGCTATGTTAATATCCAGGTATATTACCCATTCTGATGGTACTTCAGTTACAAGCACCAAGTCCTATTGAGCGGCCTTTTGTACTTCCACCGAATCTCGGACAACAGGATGGGGGGAACGCCGCTGAGAAACTTGAATTTGTTCAAAGAGCTATGTGGAAAGGATAATTTCAAGAACGTTGTTCTCGTCACCACGATGTGGGATCAAGTAGTGGAAGACGTTGGCCTACGGCATGAACAAGAACTACAGAACAACTTCTGGCAGTCGATGATTAAGCTGGGTTCAACCACTCACCGCTTTCACCTTACCGAAGAATCTGCCTGGGAGATTATCAACACTCTTTCCGCGTCTCTACCAGGCGAACGCCGCCCTCTTCAGATTCAACGGGAGATGGTGGATGAAGATAAACCCCTTCACAAGACTTTAGCGGGGCAAGCCGTCCTTCGTTCCATTTCTGATATCTTCTCGGGCATCAAGGGCTTCTTCAGGCGATCTAGTAAGGGTGCCAAGGGCAAAAAGAACACTCAAGATGAGGTCCCTTTACCTCCATGCCATCTCATTCCGAGGGCGCCTTCTTCGTCTTCCATCTCATCCCATGCCTCCCTTAGTTCTGTGTTCGCTTCCAATTCGGAGTCAGGTTTGACAACAGACGCCAGGATCGGCGGTTCTGCCGGAACCCTCAGAGAACATAGCTATAGAGCTGCTTTGGGAAACGTGATCACTACGCTGAAGCTCGCCCAAACCGTCGTAGAATTTGTTCGTATTCACTGTCTAAAGGAGGCCATCGCTCCTTCCCTTAGGATTGCTCTGGCTATCGAGGTAATTGCTCCCACTGAATTCTGTCACATATAATGCACTGAACTCTTGTCATAGGCCATGGAAGGAACCCATCATGCACTCTTCCAGGTTGTAGAAAACGCTGCACTACTGATTGGTGTAATAACCGAACACGCGCAAAAAGCGCGCTTAAATTCTGAAGTGAAGATGGCGATCAGTGGTTTCGCAAAGTAAGCAATCTCTTGTATAACCAAGCTGGATAGAGAGAATAACCGGTTCCATTCTGTCAGGGATCTCAAACGTGTGGATGGAATTGTCCAGAATATGCCGCGCATTCAAGCACGAGATATCCTTCAAGATGCAGATTTCCGCACTCTTTTATCTTGTGCGGATTCCATGAGACGCGCATGCGATGTGCTTCGGGTGCGTAAAATCTGCCCGCTAGTCGTCCCTGGCTAACAACTGTGTCGTAGTCGAAACTGTCGCCAGACAACCGCCCGGCCCTTTATAGGATTGATGTTGGCTTAGCAGCCGTCATAACCGTGTTGGAATACGTGCGTATCTTTCTTGTACGCCCTTTCACCGTCACCTCACAGATCGATT
>Ga0307518_10004166_pt1 | contig 10373 bp, 5 predicted proteins | sample 25_EM_MG_FD_203889 | JGI IMG/M metagenome (GOLD analysis project Ga0307518, IMG submission 203889) | Populus trichocarpa ectomycorrhiza microbial communities from riparian zone in the Pacific Northwest, United States - 25_EM | ecosystem: Host-associated > Plants > Roots > Unclassified | place...
CTTCGTTTAATTTCTCCTGTCATTACTTATAACTTTCAATTTCATACAATTACACTCCTGCCAAACTCAAACACCAACTTCTAAGTTTAACACCTTTACCATTTTGGTACTTGGTTCTTAATTTTTTCAATTTGGCCTTTAATTGACCTTCAAACTTTGATTTATTGTCATTTCATCCCTAATTTCAACCAATTGAGTTTGGAAAAATTAATTTTAGTCCTCTAAAATTCTAATCTTCTCAAATAAGCTCAAATTAAGATTCCAAACTTAATTTTTCACCAATTAAATCCCTAATAAAATTAATTTAACACATTAAAAGTCTAATTAAGTCTTTGCTCCTAATTAATTCTTTTAATTTGGCCCAGATAAATTTTTAAACTTAATTAATCCTTTAATTAGGCCCATGATTAGATCAAATTGGCCTATTAAAAATTTAATCAAGTCCCTATACTTAATTTTTATGCAGATGTATTCAATAATCATTTAGTTTGACCTTGAATCTGCATTGTCTTTTAGTCTTGGGTATAATGGAGTACAATTGGGCTTCCAATTTTGTCCAAAACTCCTGCTTGGTTCCTCCATGCATTTGAAATCCTTCTAAGCCTGCTCTTGCCAAGTTGCTAGTATTTGCTTTTTCATTTTTTTTGTTGCTTTTCATTTAAAAAAATGGTAATTTTAGGGGAAACACAAAATTAGGTTATGGCAGTTGCCTCATCTTTACAATGCTTACGACAATAAGTCTTGTAAAGGACATTATATAGTAAGCTTGTAAATAAGAAAAGATGAGAGATTGTGTGAAACCCCAGTAAACTATAATTACAATATACAAATGATTTAATGGAAATTCCAATAGGTGAAATTTGTAAGACGTGGAACAAAATATATGGGTAGGAATCGAGTAGATAATCCTAAACAATATTGAGATTTTACTTGAATTTGAATGGAACATTGTAATAGCTAGTTATGATATAGTACATAAAACATAAAAAAAAATATTAGGGAACAACCAAACAAGACGTAAACTCATTAGTTCGGGTATAAAAGAAAAGGGGAGACAAAAATTTCATGCCTTGTCTCTCATTAAGTGTAAAGTCCTGATAAATCATAAATAGGATAATTAAGAAACATGGTGTGTAAAACCCCCGATCTAAAAATTAGCAAATCAGAGTAATTATTAAATAGGGCAAGCATGGGTAAATGAAATATTAATTAGCGATAAATCGTTTAAATTTCCAAATCGGATAAAAATATCATTTAAAGGAGGAAACTTATAAATTTGAAGATGATGATTTATAGAAAAATAGAAGGGAGTTCAAAAAAAAAATGTGTGACCCTTTGCATGAGAAACATTCATTGGTAGTATGAATCTTGTGTAGAATCGTGTTTTTAAAAGTAAGAAAAATATTATGATAATTATGAATAGAAATATTCAATGAATTAATTTGAGAACCCAAAAGATTTAAGTAAATCATGTAGGAAGCCAAATTTAGATTTTTGGCGAAAATATTATTGATTGTCTAGTTTTACGATATTGAGAATATCTTTTAATCCGACTGTTGGATGGGGCTGACATTTTACGAGTAAACCCTTGATATATTTTGATAGCTGGATTATAATTTCAAGTTAATCAGAGTCTAAGAAGACCTTGTGAAAATACCAATAGACCTGGATTGGATAGAAAAGGGTATATATATAATTATGAGTGGTAAATGGGTCTTTAGGGCAAAACCAAATTCCTTCTTTCAAATGAAAAACCAAAATCCACAAAAATGGCTTGTAAAGCCTGCATCTTCTCCTAAAATTTTAAGGGAATCAACCATGATTGAGAGCTTTAGGTGAGATTGAGTTGGTCTTTTAGAGAACACACATTGAGGGCAGGCACTTTGACAACCATACACTTTACACCTTTGGATTGGGCTGACCTTTGGGTATGTTATTCATTGTTATGTCTAATACATTCTAGCCTGAGGGATTTTCAATATCAGGCTCCGTGTGTGAGATATGACTGGTGGAATATTTTTGAAGAAAACATCATTCTTCTCAGTCGCAGTCACTAAATGTTTTCTCCTCCATCAACCATTGGATGGGGATGTAATTTTGATAAGTTGTTCATCCAAATGTTCTCTGAAGTCTGAACAGTGAAGATCATAAACAAATTTCCCAGCCATAAATGGCTCTTCCTGAACAGTAGGTCTCTATTCTTTAAGGTTAGTTTGGTTATGTTCCATAACTGTTGGATTGATCTGCAACTTGGATATGTTATGCTAAACATGATGCAGTATAAAGTCACCGTTGGGATTGATTGATTATTGAATGTGCAAAGAATTATGAATAAATGTTATATGTTGATATTATGATTTAACATGAAATGTGTGATAATAAAGATACATTCAAATTATAAAGGTGAAATAAAACAATGGGTATATATTATGACTTAAAGTAGAGTTGGTTAGATTGGTGAAGTGTGTCCTTGTATAAGTATATATTATGAACAAACATGAGGTATATGGTTAATGATGTGTGTGAGATTATGAATGTAGTAGAATGAAAGAAAGATAGTTATTAAAGATGAAATTATTAAATTAAGGAATTCTACTCTTGCATAGAGATAAGGAAGAACACGGTTCATGCCATACTATATGTTTAAGGACTAAAATATAACTTGTAAAATATAATTGTGAGAATAAGATGAGAAAATGAAATAATTGAGATGAAAGAATTTGATGAAATAGGTCTAGTATGTTTCGGCCAAATAAGGATTCAAGGAAGATTTGAATTGTTGATTTAGTATCCCTTGTGTAATGAAAATTATGTTATGAGAAGGCTAAGTTAAGTAATGTAAGAACAACAAAGAAGTTGATCCTTGCCTAATGACATCACTACTTCCTAGTATAGGTTATTTTGAGTGAAAGATCAAGGTGTGACTTAGTGTTGATGAAGTAGGGGTAAAGATTTAGAAATATAATGATGGGTTCACAAGGATGAAGGAGTACTTAAAGTCAAACTTGTATAAGGAGTATTACTTGTCAAAATAGGAGAGATTAGTTGGTGCACACATATGAGTCATGAACCTTAATTAGGAAGAAAATAATAAGGATAATAATGTTAACAAGATCTTAATTAGAAACAAAAGTTGTATGACATTTAAGATGACAGTTGTCAAATGAGTAGATTGGAAAACTGGACAATTTTGTTTATTAAACTTACGATAAGATTAGTGATTAAAAAAAAAAACTTTTAAGAAGGTTTATTCATAACATTTGTAGGAATAGATGTTACCTTTCAAATGAAACTAGCCTTGCTTAATTTGGAGTTGTGTAACTCCAAATATAAGCCAATAACAAAGTAAGGGTCTCGTCGACATAAAACTAGGTAAATTGTAAACGCTACTGTGATAGTTTAAATTGAGCCCTAAAATGATATATTTTGGAGTTGGTTTCTTTACAAATTTTGTAGGCATGAATATTAACTTTCAAATGGAATATTTCATAATAAATTTGGAACTATATAACTCCCGATATGACTTAAAAACTGAAGGGGGGTCGAATTCAACCATACTAGATAGATTTTATTAAGTAGAATAACGGATGAATTTGGGTACTTTAAGGATAAAAATGGGTTTCCCTACCCTTCAAAAAAGTTGTAGATTAGTGTTTTATCTTTAAAAAGAGTCAAGCCAAGTTCAAAATCAAGGTCTATAACTTTTTTTATAAATGAAATATGAAACAGAGATATGACTTGAAAACTGAATGAGGGTTGAATTCAACCATAGATAGATTTCATTAAGTATAATAACAGATGAATTTGGGTACTTTAAAGACAAAAATGGGTTTCCCTACCCTTCAAAAAAGTTGTAGATTAGTTTCTTATCTTTAAAAAGAGTCAAGCCAAGTTCAAAATCAAGAACTTTTCTTATAAATGAAATATGAAACAGTGCTTTAGAGTAATAAAATAAGGATGGAAAGTGTAATGAGAAAATTAGTTGAAGGAAAATGAATTCATAGTAATGAACTTATGTGAATGAGATTTCAATGATATTATAAAAATTCACATTATGGTAAAGTTATGAAGTGATACTTATACTATCTCTTAATACAAACAGGAGAGGTGTCTTGAGCAAGTTCATCTATAGTTGGAATGACTTATTGGGATGGAGAAGCAGGTAGGTGCCTCACACCTTATCTTTTCATTCTGTGTAAACTTATTGATAAATTTCAGAATTTGTTATTGTAAACCCCGGGAAAATAAAGGTTGCGTAAACTGCAAACTACATAAATGAGAAATAAAAGTGAAGAAATTTATGCATAGGTTTAAATAAAAACAGGAATTCGGAAATTTTTTGACATAAATTTATGGACGAAATATTTTGAGACATTATAAATTAACCCAAAAATATTAAGGGTTTGATTAAATTAAAGAAAATAAACTAAACTAAAAGTTGTGGGGTGGAATTTTAAGAAATGAAAAGAAGTATAACTTAATTATAAGAAGAAAAAAGATGTGGGGGAAAAAATAATACACTTAAAGGAAATGAGGCCGAAATCCAAATAAGAGAAATTATAGAGCATAAATACTCATCTTCTCACCAAAAATCTGCAACAACTATAAGGAAAAAAAAAGAGAGTTTTTGTATCCATTCTTGCAAAATCAAGAGAGAAACACCAAAATTTCAAGAACTCATCCAAGACTAAGGGTTTATAGCCAGAATAAACACTTGTGGGCAAGGGATTAAAAAGAAAATTTGAGAAGAAGAGAAGAGGGAGGGTCGGCTGTCATTAGAAAAAAAAAGGAGAGTCGAAAATCTTTGACTAGTTGAAGATCGAAACCTTGATTCTTACCGGGTAAGGTGTTCTAAACATGGTCTTATAAATCATTTTAAATTCGATTATGAATGATTCCTTAATGTTGAATTATAGATTAGGGTTCTTAGACTTGAATTGGAGGAAAAGTATTAGTTGTTAAAATTAAGTTAATTCATGTGTTGTATGTGATTAAGGGCGCGAAATTATGATGATTTGTTAAAGAAAATGTATGAGTAATTAAGTAAAGGATGGCTGGCCATATAAAGAGAAAAGAGGGGAAATTGTGGTTTTTCCTTATGGAATCTATTATAATAGGTTGTTTGTGGATGTTGTGTGTGAATGGAAAGGTTGACGAATCTGAACAGGTTAGTCTCCTAATTTTCAGAGAGATTTCGGGTAGAAAGATGAAAGAATTAGGATCAGGTTCCTTTATAGAAATTGTAATTTTGGATGTTGACTAACTAAGAAAATTGATCTTGCTCAATTTGGAGCTATATAACTCCAATTATAGGTCACCAACCGAGACTGGATCATGACAGAACCTGTAGGGCAGTAGATCTGATTCATTGATGAGTGATTTCAACTGTCTTGGGGGTAGAACTAGGTTCTCCTTCCTTCAAGGGACTTGTATCCCCGTGTCTTAACTTTCCAACGAGACCAACCTTGTTGGAATGCGACCTCTGCTGGCAGTAACAGTTCAAGACAGTAATAATTGGACAATAATAGTTCAAGATAGTAACGGTTGGATAGTAACAGTCCAAGGTCTGGACAGTAATGGTTGGACAATAACAGTCCAAAGTCTAGACAATAACAGTCTAAGTTCTAGACAGTAGTAGTCCAAGGTTTAATCATAGTTTATAGGACTAATAGATCTATCATCAGAGGGTCATTCAATTGTTAAATCAACGATGACCAAAGCTTAAGGTGGCTAAACGGGGGTAATGGGGACAAAATGATGCTCAATTACTGAATATGCCCTTAAGTTCTGAGGTGTAAGGGGAGATAAGCATATGGTGCTTCTATAAAAAGTTATGCAGTTGTTCCCTCCCTATTCATGGACCTTACGAGTTTCTCAAGTAGATTGATCAGTTAAACAACTTCATTCTTTACAGACTCTAACTCATTCTGATAATGTAATTTCAAATGATCTGTCTTTTTGTTCTCCATTTTTTTCTTAATCGGGTGCAGTAAATCTTAGATAAAGGACCTATGTTTCACAGCCTGTATATGTATGTGATGATTTATAAACAAATTCATGATCATGATGCATATATTAATGTATATTGGATATGGATTAGCCTTTCCAAACTGATTCATGACTTTCATAATTCCTTAAGCAAGATTTATGAGTCCAACTGATTACTCTATATAAGCATTTGCCAAGTTCTTATCATGGCTGATTCCCAAAACAAATTAGAAAGAAAGATGGGTTGTGACCCTCTTATGAATAAAAGAGTTCGTATATTATTTTGAATTTTTCAAAATTTAAAAGCCTTATACATCACTACTCATAAAAAGTATCTTCTTTATTAGTTATGTTTCTAATGAAGAAAGTGATGGCACTCATGTGCTCTTAGTACTTCACAATATCATTTCCCATCTAGGAGGCCTATTGTTGCAACCTTTCAGCATGATGGGTTACTTGCTCAATTTGCTTTATCATTTGTCTTATCTTATCATGGAACAAGGTATTATCGGCGATCAGTACTCAGTTACTAGTTCTTAAAGACTCATTGCTTCTTTCCAGCACTCGTACTATAGTCTCTAATTGTGTTACCTTAGCCATTTCCATTTACGGCTCCTCCCTCTCAATGTCAAGTTTAGCTATTTTAGAGTTAATTTGAATCGTAAAGCTGTCAATATAGTTTTGACATCTTTGATGCTCTTGTTTAGTCCTAATTAACTCTCTTTTATCTCAAAGTAATGCCTTCTTAACTCTTCCAGCTCCTTCTTTCAGATTTCCAGCTCAGATTACAATACCATGATCTATCCTTTTGAAGACTCAGATATCTTCTTGTAGTCTTTCATATCAGACTCAACAACTTTCCTATTGCTTCTCTCTTCCTCATATTGTGTTATATATTGGGACTGGATTCTTTTTTCCTCTTCTATATCAATCCCATCTAACCGATTATTCTCTTTCTTAACCTTCAACTTCTTCCTAAAGTTGTCTCTTTCTTTCTTCAAAGAATCTATTATTTCTTTATTGATATTTATCCTGTCTTTAGATGACCTCTTGACTTTGGCCAACTCTTTTCTATTAGCATATGTTTTTTAGCCAACTCATCATACTTGGTCATTTAAGTTCTCAACTCATCTTGGATATAATTGGTTATTTCATCGGCTTCCTCAACCTTTCTCCGCCTTTCTTTTATTGCCCCGTGATTGTTTGTCAAAGCTGCTAGTTGTTCATCCTTCTTTACCAACTTTTAGTTCAGGTAATTCCTTATATTATATTTCTTTTCCAACTATCTTTCCAAAAGTTGTCACTACCCTTTGTTATGATAAAGGTTAAATCTGCACTTTTATAGTTATTTTCTGAACTTATTCTCATTATCAATCCTTTTTTCTTTTTGGTTGCTCCATTTTTAATTATGAATTTCTAAGCTTTGAGAATCCTATCATTCCATAAAGCTCTTCTTTTCTCCAAATCACATAATTTTGACTGAATGGGGAATCAATCTCACTTCCTTTTTCATCAATAAAAGCCTTTTTCCAGTCATGACTATAATAAGTTTCATCTCTTTGAGGGATGACTGATGTCTGAATACCGGTGAAATATGTTAATCTCAGAGTTCTCAGTACATACTATATTCCACCTAATTATCTTGTTACAAGCATCGATGCATAACTAATGTATCCAGTTACACCAATCAAAGGAACCCATATCTTACTTCCATAGCTCATTACACATACCGCGTTCTTCATACATAGTGTTTTCCACTTAAAGTTGTTTTATAGTAATGCGGTATATTTCTTCATCCATGCTTTCTTATCCAAATTCTTCCAAGTCTCATCTATATAAATCTTTAATGGTCGAAGATCAAACTACCAAAAGTTATTGAAAATATCTCTTGGTGTTTCGATATGATTAGTAATCCATAAATGCAATATTGAGACACAATATCTCATGGATCCCTTCCCATGCACCTACAATGATTGAGTGATAGCATGGTTTCAATAAAAATTACAGCAGAAGAGTTGATTCGTTCATGCTCATACTTCATGAAGGCATTTGCAACTTTTAAATTGTTAACTCCAATTTCAGATAGGAACAGAACTAAACCAAATATAGCAAAAGCCACTAGCTTATATCATTTGTCTCCCAACTTGCCTTCCTTGGCATTCTTCTTCATTTTGGCTTCGATGATCTTCCACTTGAATCCACTATTAGCTACCTTGCACTGGCTGATTTTTCCCAAGCATAATAAATTGACTACCTCCAAAGTTGTTTCTTCAAATTTTTGTTTGAGGTAAATCTTATGGCTGTTATTTGAAAATCTAGGATCCTTTCATACTCCTCCAAGGTAGGTGTCATATCAATGTTCCTGAAAGTCAAACACCTATAATTGGGATCCTAAAAATTCTGTAAGGCTTTTATAGCTGATGCTTATACTAGAAGCCTCATTAGTTATGCAATCTTCTCATATCGCATCTCTAAGAGAGTCTCGTCGATGTACCCATAATTGGTAGCAATTTCTCCAGGCCATTCACCATGTGATTTATCTTAGTATTGCATGACAATCCACTAGCATCGATTCTTGAACATTTTCCCTCAACTACTTGGGTCAACTCAAATTCTTGCCCAAATTCTTGAAAAGATGGATATTTTACGAAAGTCATGATTTCAGTTCAAAATCTTGCAATACAGGATTAGCATGGTTAGACTTGCCTTGATACAAATTCCAGGTAAAACATACAAACTGAAGACATAATTTATTCATTAAATAAGCATGGTTAGGTCTTTTACTTGGTCTCAAAAGGGTCTCAGATTTGCCCAGTAACAATCTTTATAAAGACAGTATGGGGGCATTGTGAGGAATGGTTAAGACATATATGCCCATCATTACCAAGAAGACACTCAAATATGAGTCGGGTGTTTCACGCATATGAACTCTGATCAATAGTCAAAGGGAAGATCGTTAATCCCTCACCTAACCTAGAAGTTTATGTGTGCTTTTCAAAAATTAAAGCAGGTGGTGCATAAGGAATTAGTCCATATCTAATATAAAAATGCATGTGCCATATGTACACAAGAATGCATACTAATAAAAATAATGGATAAAAAATAGTAAAATTCAAAGCATAAAAAAGAAAAAATGTGTACACACTAGCCAAAAAAACCACTTAAACAGTAACCTTATAATATCAAAAACATCAGAAAAATTTAAAAGAACTTCAGTAAATAAAAACCACAACAACAAAAAGGTGAATACAATATCATTTGTCGAGCATTCTAAACCTCTTTTATATACTTGTAAACATAAATATAAAACAAAAACAAATAAAAAAAATCTCAAGCAGACCACAAGGTCTACTTTTGGATTAGAAAATATACCTAGAACAGTTACTCTCTTTTTTGCTTTTATATGGAAAGTTTTGCCTCTCTTCAATTTACTATCCTTCCAAAACTTAAAAAATGTTTATGTTAGGCTCCTAGACCTTTACACTTAGGTTTCTTATAACATTTTCCTTTTTCCTCTTATTTTTCCTCGCTCTGGTCTTAAAGGGATATTTATATAGTTTTGCTAGAGTTTGGGAAGGTTTTGAATCCATTTCTAACCTTTTGATCTTGAGGGAAGGGTTATAAATCCTTAATAAGAAGTCATTGAAAACCCTTTAAATGTGAACACGTGAAAAGAAAGTCAATTTTTAAACAATGCTTTCATTATCAAGGCTAACTGTGAGTTGCCCACTTTTGAGGTTACATTAGAGCAACTCTGACGTTATCATCACTTGAGACCACCTGAAGTTGGCAGAAGGGATGCACACCTTTTATTTGGATTCAACCTTGCTCAATTTGGAAGCTTGTAATCCCACATTCATTCGTTTAAAGTTGTCAACTCGATCAGCCAAAATTATCAAAACAATTTTGCCTAGATGATGAACGACATGTCACTCACCTTATCTTCATTAAGTCTGAATGACACATCCTTTAAAGTTTAAATTCGGGATTGGCGAAATTCAATTGAGTCCTTATTCTTCTAATTTCTTTTAATTACACCCATAATCGCCTCCCAACTTTTAATTTCTTGCAAATTTTACCCGTGTCAGACTCAATTATTAGCCCTAAAGTTGATCGTCTTTTTCATTTTAGTCTTTGGTTCTGAGTTTGTGTATTTTAACTCACAATAGACAAACAAACTTTCAATTTCTTTAATTTAACACTGATTTGATCAATTTCAACCATAACATTCACGTGTCTTTTTTAGTTTAGTCCTTGGTTTTGAATTTCTTCAATCAAATTCATAATTTCCTATAAAACTTCAATATTTATGCACTTAAACCCGTAATTTGACCAAATTAACTTTTAAAAATTTTAATTTGACCCCAAGACTTTAATTTCTTCCA
>Ga0307518_10004168_pt1 | contig 10372 bp, 7 predicted proteins | sample 25_EM_MG_FD_203889 | JGI IMG/M metagenome (GOLD analysis project Ga0307518, IMG submission 203889) | Populus trichocarpa ectomycorrhiza microbial communities from riparian zone in the Pacific Northwest, United States - 25_EM | ecosystem: Host-associated > Plants > Roots > Unclassified | place...
TGCTTCGACTTTTAGTTCCAAGTTTTTTGTCTCACCTTTGACCTCTGACAGAGGGAGAGATTCTGATTTCAGACCACAGCATCAAATGTCATCTCTACTTTCACAGATAACAATAAACAGTTGGTGTAGTGACAGAGAGGTATGTGTACATTGGCACCTCTCCCTTCACAGTTACCAAACTCTTCGTGTCAAGTGCTAGCCAGTTAAATATATCAAAACTCCATGCCTCCCTTTACCACCTCACTGTTTTTTATTTTTTTTAATGTGTATTTGCAAGTTAAAAATATTTTGAAAAATAATTTTTATTGTTTTTTCAAATATCCTGGAAGTATGTGTGGAGACCTTAAAAACCCCTCTAAATGTTGTATGCTTTGCATTATGTTAGATTTGCGGTTTGGTAAAATATAAATTATAATTAAAAAAAGAATTTTTAATAGATGTTTTCCATGGAACCCAGTGGTCAATACAGAAATAAACAAGATTAAATAGTCTTTTTGTATTTTTATTGCATAATGTAATTATTTTATTATCCTTACAACAAAAAAACATTAAACTTGAGTGATGGGGCTTTTTAACCTTTGACTTAATTTTCAAACAATTAAATTACATCATTGTTTGGTAGTTATTGGATATTTTAATTAAATTACAATTTTTTTTAGATTTTTTTTATTATTATTTCATCATGTAATATTTAATTAGCCGGATGTTCAACTTCTTAGTTGAGTTCAGTCTAGAATTTAACGGGTTATAAATTTAAGAGATAAACCCGATTTATAAAGTTGACACGAAATTCCTTGGTTTCCCCCTTTCTTTAAGCTTTTTTTTTTCATCGTCCAACATTTTGTTATTTTTTTTATTTAATTTCTATATGATTTTTTAGTTATTTTGAAAATAACACGAGTTACCTCAGGGTTTTTCAAGGCTCTTTGTTAAATTTTGTTTTTTAAAGGATTTTGTTTTAAAATTAAATTAAATTAATTAATTATTCATGTGTTGTGCTTTTGGGTTGAGCCTGAATCTAAAATTTAACATATTGGGGTTTGAGGGTTTAACTCTGGTTTATAAGATTCATTAAGGTTTGCTTGTTTTTTCTTCCTTTTTTTAAGATTTTTTGTGTAATTTCAACCTCTAACATTCTTTTTATTTGCTTTCCATGAGATTTATTTTTCTTTTAAAAATAACAAGTGTTGCCTTGGGTTTTTTCGGTCTTTTTTAAATTAGCTTTTTTAGAATGAATTTTGTTTTCTAATTAAATTAAATTTATTGATTTCATCCTCCAATATTTAATTTAATCGGTGTTGAGCTTCTTGGTCTAGCTCAAATCAATAATTTAACGGGTTATGAGTTTGATAGATTAACCCTGGTTTACAAGGTTCACCTGAGCTGGCTTGATTGTTTTTTTTTTTTTAAGTTCTTTTTTTTCTTTAGTTTTATCCATCAATATTTTGTTATTTTTTTATTCGCTTTCTAGGAGACTTTTCTAAGCTTTCGAAAGTAACAAGGGTTAACTTGGATTTTTTTCGACTTTGTTGAATCTAGCCTTTTAAAAAGAAATTTTATTTCATTTTATTTTTAATTAAATTTAATTAATTGCATGAGAGTAAGCATGAGATGCTCGATTCATGGTATTTTTTATTTGTTTTTCGGGTCATTGTTCTGACACGTGCAACCTATTTCAATTACCGAATTCTTAGATTTTTCTTACTCCTTTTAAAACATTGATATCGCATGAACATTCCTTTTTATATTGGTAAAATATTAATTTGGCCTGCAACATAGCGAAACCATTTATCTAATAAATACATATATAAACACAAACATCATATAGAAAGAAATACATACATAAGCATAAAAGCAATATAGAAATAATAAAAAATAGATTAGTCACTATAAGGAATGCTTAATACATTAAATATATACATTAATACTAAACAATATAAAAAAAATTCCAGGCTCTTTTATTTTATAAAAATTATTTTATAAACTTTCTTATATTTGTTTATCAATAAAAAAAATTAATCAATGAAAATACTTGATTTTAAGAAAATATTGGCCAAGCTTAATTTTTTTTTTTCTTCAAAAAAACATACTTTATTCTCACCAATCTTTTAATATAGTATACTTCCTTTTTTTTCATTCTTAAAAAAGGAAAAATAAAATATAAAGATGGGTAAGAATTATCAATTTGTAAATAATAGATAAGAATGATCAATTTGTAAATAAATTAAAATAATAGAAGGATTAAATATTTAGTTTTCTAAAATAGGATTGGGTTATCATTAACTCCATACATGGTATCTTAAATTAAATTTCGAGGAATTCATTGAGGGCAAATCTAAAAAATACCTCCCGGTTCGTATGTCTACGCGTGCTTTCACTTCCCGAATTAAAAGAGGGATGCGCAGGCGGTACATGGGTGGTTGTAAAGGGTCTCGCAGCAGCATAGTGGACATTGACGTGGCAAATTTATAGGAGAACACAAAGGCTTTGATGTGGGACCACAGAAGAATTTATGCCAGCAACGCTCACCGTTTTTGTGCATTAAAGCGTTTTATGGACCTCATTAAAAAAAGTCAAGAGAAGATGATGATGAAGAAGAAGAAGAAGATGATGATGATTGGTAGTTGATGAATGTCGTTCTTAATTTACATGTAGGCAGAGAGGTTTCTACTGGTTTTTTTTCTCCATAAAGAAAATGGCAATTTGATTTGTCTTTTTTTTTTTTGAAAAGAAAAGAAAAGAAAACCACTTTGTTCTAGATATATGCATTCAATTGGTTAAAATGTGATGAAGCTGCCGGGTTTCAATAAGTTTTACCCATCCCCTTTCCCATTTGCTAACTTACAAACACAATGGAGATTAAAAGGTATAAACAATTCTGTTCATGTTAGAAAAAAATAACTTGAGCAACAGCATCTTGTGAACTATCTATCAGAGTAGTTAAACACAAGAGGCATGACTTCCCTGTATGTCTTAAACGGCAAGATCTGGATGGAAAATCAGCGGAGAGGATTTTCAATCTCTAGCTGGAAACTGTTTAAGTCCAAGCCTAGCCTAGCCTAGCCAAGTAATGAGTTGTGTTTTAATTTTTAGAATTGTTGTTGCTAACTTGCTATAATCATACATCACCACCTCCTTTCAATGGAGTAGCATAACATAATAAATGGAAGAATAAATTTGACGGCCCACCTTCCCTTCCAACTACAAAAACAAATGAAGGAAACAATGTTAAATGTCCTCTCAAACGTCTCCATCGAAACGGATACAAAGAAAGAAAGATAGTGAGAAACTTCAATGGTCTCCTCAAAAAAGCAGCAAAGAACTCGTCAACAACACAGACAAAAAAAAAAAAACCCACAAAAAGAAATTTAAAGATCCCTTCTCTCGCTTCACTTTATCTTTGTTTTTCTCTATTTTTTATGCATAGCAAGTCCTTTTCTTTCTTAATTCGTTAATTTTATCAAGTTAACTGGTCCCTTCTGTAATCATATTTAGATCCTGTGACTGGTTGGCATTGGTTGGTGAGAAATTAAATCCATTGCTACAGACAGCCACAGAAGCTACAAGGTCATGGCCTAGGATTAGTGACTGAACAAGACATATTTCTTTCTTTCTTTCTTTCTTTCTTTTATAGCAATCCATAAAAAGATGAGTGCTCTTTTTTTTATTTTTCTTTTTTTTTAAAGCATGATTATATGTTAAGGACTAGAGATAGTGAGAACGAAATAGACATGCACGTGGTTCTTCTTCAAGTTGGTGTCAGCTATACATACACCATGCTAGAGAGAGAGATGGGGGCTTTTTAAAGCAGAGAAAGAGGGAGTATTAAATTGGCTCACCTGCTTCCTTTCCAGCCAAGGCACTGTCAGTGTGAGTCCACCACTATTTCTTCACCATTTATATTGCTTCACTTCCCATGCCTCATCAATTTCATGTTTTTACACAAACCTCACCAAAGTGAAACTCCCTAGATTTTTTTTTTTTGTTCCATAAACAAATTGGGTTGTTTGGTGTGCAATTGTGCTCGCCAATTTAAGTGTTTTCTTTAATTTCAGTGATACCAGAAGTTGAAAAATGCGTCCTTTACTTAGTCATGATTGTGCTCTTGTGTTTCTCAATGCGAGTGCTGCAAGAATACCCCGATCCTGTTTCAATTGGATCCACCATCAATAATGCCAAAGGGCTAGATCTATTTATCAACATTTATTCAGTGAGCATGAGAAGATTGTATCGATTGTGTCTTTCCCATGCTCTTTTGCTCTTAATTTCTCTCTACCTTGGATTCGCTGCCACTACAGTTTCACCAGCTACTGAGAAGGAGATCTTGCTGCAATTCAAGGGTAACATCAGTAATGACCCTTACAACAGCTTGGCTAATTGGGTCCCAAGTAGCAATCCTTGTAACTACAATGGCGTGTTCTGCAACCCTCTTGGTTTTGTAGAGAGAATTGTTTTGTGGAACACAAGCTTATCTGGGGTTTTGTCACCAGCATTATCAGGTTTGAGATCTTTAAGAATTTTGACATTTTTTGGCAATCAATTTACAGGCAATATCCCTCAAGAATATGCCGAATTAAGCACTTTGTGGAAGATAAATCTGAGTTCTAATGCCTTATCTGGGTCAATACCAGAATTCATTGGTGATTTGCAAAGGATTAGATTTCTTGATTTGTCAAGGAATGGTTACACTGGGGAGATTCCATTTGCTTTGTTCAAGTTTTGTTACAAGACCAAGTTTGTTTCTTTTTCTCATAATAGTCTCTCTGGTCCAGTCCCTGCTTCAATTGCAAATTGTACTAATCTTGAAGGGTTTGATTTCTCTTTCAATAATCTTAGTGGTCAATTGCCTTCTGGGATTTGTGATGTTCCTGTATTAGAGTACATGTCTTTGAGGAGCAATGTGCTAACCGGGAGTGTGCTTGAAGAGATTTCAAATTGCCAAAGATTGAGTTTTTTGGATCTTGGCAGCAATATGTTTACTGGGCTGGCTCCATTTGGAATTCTTGGATTGCAAAACTTGAGCTACTTCAATTTATCACATAATGGGTTTCAAGGGGGGATTCCAGAGGTGAGAACTTGCAGTGAAAGTCTAAAATTCTTTGATGCTTCAAGTAATGAACTGGAAGGTGAAATCCCTTTGGGCATTACAAACTGCAAAAGCCTTGAATTTATCGACTTGGGATTTAACAGGCTGAATGGGAGTATCCCAGTTGGGATCGCCAATTTGGAGAGGCTTTTGGTTTTTAAATTGGGCAACAATTCAATAAAGGGGACAATCCCTAGAGAATTTGGAAGCATTGAGTTGCTGCTCCTTCTGGATTTGCACAACCTCAATCTTGCTGGTGAAATTCCTAAAGATATCAGCAACTGCAGGTTTCTTCGTGAGCTGTGAGTCCAAACATTATCCTGGAGTTTTAGATTTCATCAGCTTTTGTTTTCTTAATCCAAACATGACCAAAAATTTCTGTTTTTTATTTTTTATGCAGGGATGTTTCTGGAAATGCATTAGATGGAGAAATTCCCAACACCCTTGACAATTTGACGTCTCTAGAAGTCCTTGATTTACATAGAAACCAGCTTGATGGAGGCATACCGGAGACTCTAGGAAGCCTATCAAACCTCAAACTTCTTGACTTGTCACAAAACAACCTTTCTGGGAACATTCCATTTTCTCTTGGAAATTTGGCCAACTTAAAATTTTTCAATGTCTCCTCCAACAACCTTTCAGGTCCCATTCCTTCAATACCAAAAATCCAGGCTTTTGGCGCAGCTGCATTTCTTAACAATTCTAGGCTCTGTGGGACACCTTTGGATATCTCTTGCTCAGGAGGTGGCAATGGCACAGGTAACAAATCGAAGAAAAACAAGGTGCTCAGCAACTCTGTTATTGTGGCAATTGTTGCTGCCGCACTGATCCTTACTGGGGTTTGTGTGGTATCAATCATGAACATCAGGGCACGCAGCAGGAAAAAAGACGATGTGACAACTGTAGTTGAGAGTACTCCATTGGGTTCAACAGATTCAAATGTTATAATTGGGAAGCTGGTTCTGTTCAGCAAGACTTTGCCATCAAAGTACGAAGATTGGGAGGCTGGAACCAAAGCTTTGCTAGACAAGGAATGTTTAATCGGTGGTGGATCAATTGGAACAGTCTACAGAACTACTTTTGAAGGCGGGGTTTGTATTGCAGTGAAGAAGCTTGAGACTCTGGGTAGGATCAGAAGCCAAGATGAATTTGAGCAAGAAATTGGACGGTTAGGTAACCTTCGACATCCCAATTTGGTTGCATTTCAAGGGTATTACTGGTCTTCAACAATGCAGTTAATTTTGTCTGAATTTATTCCTCATGGTAATCTATATGACAATCTGCATGGGCTTAATTATCCGGGAACCAGTACTGGTGTTGGGAACAGAGAATTATACTGGTCCAGGAGGTTTCAAATTGCTCTCTTAACAGCTAGGGCTCTTTCTTATCTTCACCATGACTGTAGGCCTCCAATTCTCCATCTCAACATCAAATCTACTAACATACTATTAGATGAAAATTACGAGGCCAAGTTGTCTGATTATGGGTTGGGGAAGTTGCTCCCCATTTTGGACAATTATGGTTTAACAAAATTCCACAATGCAGTAGGGTATGTTGCACCAGAGTTGGCTCAGAGTCTAAGATTAAGTGATAAATGTGACGTGTATAGTTTTGGAGTGATTCTTTTGGAGCTGGTTACTGGGAGGAAACCGGTGGAGAGTCCTACAGCAAATGAGGTGGTGGTTCTGTGTGAATATGTTCGCGGGTTGTTGGAGACTGGCTCTGCTTCAGATTGCTTTGATAGAAGTTTGCGAGGTTTTTCAGAGAATGAGTTGATTCAAGTCATGAAGTTAGGATTGATTTGTACATCTGAGCTTCCTTCAAGAAGACCTAGCATGGCTGAGGTTGTTCAGGTCCTCGAGTCCATAAGGTCTGGAGTAGAATCATCGTAGATTTTCGAAGTGCATTAGATGGTTTTCTTGGACCACCTCAGGGTTCATTTAACTAAGCACTTTTAATAATAATAATAATAAAAAAGTGGCAGTCTAGCTGGAAGGTGGTGTGACTCATTGTGCAGATACAAGGGAGTTGGATATTAGGGGGAAAAAATAGAAATCATTCTTTTGTATTCATTTTGAGATTAAAAGAGTAAATTGTTCCTGACATTTGCAACATTTTGCAATAAAATGATTCATTCATTGTATCACACATGGCGTGGACATTGTAGGGTAGGTGATTAGCTATTAGATTGGAACATTAAGAACAGCGTCTCGTCCTCACCATTGCTCTTCAGCCTCTGGGAAGCACTTTGATCCAGCTCCTGTAGGTGGAATGATTTTTTCTCAGTACTCTACCTGTCTCCAAATCAAATGCAGCAGAGACCAGCTTCACTTCGGAGGTAATGATTTTAAGTATTCCACCAGTAACTTTCTCTCATGAAGCTGAACCTTACAGATTAACCATTTAATTTGATGGAACATTATGAACAGTGTTTTTTTGGCACCAGTAATTTAATTTGATGGTTATCGGTGTTCCATTTCAGTCTTCCATCACTGGAAAAAAAGTGGTAACAATAAATTATAAATGATCTTTGAACATTTGCACTAAGTGCTTGACATGGTACATTGAAAGAATTATTGAAAACAATATATACCAGCATTGTCTCAATTTACTTCCGCCTATTGTTGGCATCAAAAGTGTGGAAAAAACTAGTACTAACACTACTTCTGTTCTCCAAGATCATTTATAACTAAGCTTCTTCTACCTTCTCCATAGTCAACAGGGAAACTGCCAAAAGATCTGCATGGGATCTAATTCCTTAGAATAAACCAAACATTTCAACTGCTTGCTTTACAGTCATCCACACTTTTCTGAGTTCGGTCTATAACTACAGGAATATCCCTTTCAGTCAAGTTGGCAGAACAGAATTGGAACCATCCAGGTTCAATACAATGACAGCAAGATCCCGGAGTAACATTGAGCTTTGCCTTATCCAACAATTTCTCCCAAAGCTCAAGCTCCCCTTTCTCTCTATTAGAGCTGATTAACTCACAGGAAAAGCCCCCATTGCTCTTTGTACACTCATTGCCCAATTGCTTCAACCTGCCACAAATGCAGCATGCATTCTTTGAAGCCTCTCCCTATTATTCTTAATTGCCTTCTGAACAAAGTCTGTATCTGAAAGCATATAGATAAGTAGATGCTTAAAACTCATTGTAAAGGTAATTATTCTTCATAATTACTCTCGTATGATATGTTTACGACTCCACTCTCTAATGACAATTTTATGTAAACTGAAGTATATAAATCCACTAAATAAGAAGACAAACAAGAAAACTCGTACATAACAACAACAACATTACATTCTCCTACATTATAGTTATTTTTGTTATACATAATTTTCCTCCAACACGTTTTTTAACTTAGACATCAAAGAGTTCCCTATCCGACAGAGAACTTATTTTGCAACAAGTTCGTGAGCCACAGGCTTAGTCTAACAAGATACAGCGCAACCAAAAACATATTTCAAAGCCAGGTTTAATTTGAAGTTTTTCTGCCTTGACTATAATTTGAATGAGTTTATGATAAGTTAGGGTATAAGATTGAAAATTTTAATTTTCACTTTCAGGATTTTAACGTTTGTATCTCCAAAGCATTCATGTTTCTTTCTTTTTTGAGTCAATAAATCTTTATTCGCTAATTCTTTTGAAATACTAGCATTTTATATCAAATTGCTTTATATTGCTCTAACAACGTATCTTATATGAAGAAAGGAGCTTCATGATGATATATCAGAAGCATATCACTATTACGTTGTCTTAGAATCTTAAGAGTGTATCTCCATTTATATTTGCTTTGTGAGAACTGGGCTGTGAATCTTTTAACGTAATGAAATAAAAGATTTCTTAAATAAGAAGAGCGACTAGGATGAATCTTCAAAATACAGCACCTTCAAATTCTACAGTAAGTTCTGGCTTTATAGTAATTTCATCTACTTTAAGCAAGCCATCCTTTATATAAAAGAGCATAGTTTTAATCTGGACACAAAGCAATGTCTCCCATTCGTTTGAAATCCACAGGAGTCTATCTCTACACAGCTAGTCGATGGAATCTGCCCATAATTTGCCTCTCGTAACCCTACCATTGACAGACACTTGAAGATCAAGTCCCAATTTGTCCCTTCTCTTGTCAACCACAGCTGCAAGGCAAGCTACAAAACCCAAGCCCTGAATGGAAAGATTACGACAAAAGGTTCTCATGATGGAGGTTACAAACTCCCCCGGTTAAAAATGACTTGTCACTTTCCAAAGCTTTCTGGGTTAGCACCATATATGCTCCCAGCATGAATTTCCTTTTATTTATTTATTTATCTGGGCCACATGCTTTTCTTTAATTCATGTGCTTTTGGGATCAAAAAACAAAGTGTTTTGAGTGATCCGATCATACACAACCCACTAGGCCCGGTGCCCGAGCCAAATCAAATGTCAATTATTGCGTAAGAAAAAAAAAAACATGTCCCTATTTCCCTCCTTATTAAGACCAGTGATTGGAAAAAAAGATAGGAAACCAGACGTGGATCTAGTAATCACATTGAATAAACATAGCGATCAACTACTAGCACGACATCATTTTGAAGCACTAAAATTTTAGCTACCATGTATTCATATGGTGAAATATTTCTTGATGGATAAAATTTTTTTAGGTAAGAGACTAATTATGTTAAAAAAAAATCATCCTAAAACATTATATTTGAGGCAATTTGCATTGATGTTTAATTTTACAATAACAATACTTATTATGTATATATACTAATATTTTATCTAAATTAAATATATATGTTTATTAGAGATAACAAAAATTTAGAATAATAATTTGGGATTTAGCTTGATAAAGCCTATTATATATATATATAATGGTGGCCGGATTTGAAATAATTGAAATAATAATAAATGAAGACTCATGTTTTGATTTATTTCTTTCTATTACACAAGTTATGTTAACTCACTTTAAATTAATTATTTACCAAGCATGAACATCATGAAACCACAAATATTTCGACTAATTTAATTAATATAAATGAGCATAATCAAACGCTAAAAAAAGTCATGAACACATCTTGAATTTATTTTTATTTTTTTATAAAAACTCGTCACACAATAAAATAAGTGAAAATAATAAAAATATCATAAATCGATTAAATTGAGTTAAACATATATTTTTTTCTGGGGATTTTTGTATTTTAAAAATATGTTGAAAGACAAGGGTTAAAGAGGGATCATGACACAGATTTCAAATTTCTTCACGAGGAGGCATAAAAAAGGCTATGACTAATAGCTATCAAATTTC
>Ga0307518_10004169_pt1 | contig 10371 bp, 10 predicted proteins | sample 25_EM_MG_FD_203889 | JGI IMG/M metagenome (GOLD analysis project Ga0307518, IMG submission 203889) | Populus trichocarpa ectomycorrhiza microbial communities from riparian zone in the Pacific Northwest, United States - 25_EM | ecosystem: Host-associated > Plants > Roots > Unclassified | place...
CATGAAAGTTAAAATCAATTACTTCATCTCTTACTTCCATAGACAAAGTATCCTTGCCACAATCAATTTTAGTGTTGACAGTTTTAAAGAATGGTCTTCCAAATAAGATGTGAGTGTTGGTGTTTGAGGAATCACGTTCCATATCAAGAATATAAAATTCATATGGAATAACCAAACTATCAATCTTTACTAGGACATCTTCTATCACACAAAATGGATAAACAAAACTACGATCCGTAAGTTATATTACAACACTAGTTTTAATCAAACACTTAAGACTAAGAGAATCATAAACATGTTTAGGCATAACACTAATGGATGCACCCAAATCATGTAAAACCCTTTTAAAGCTAGCATTACCAATAACGCGTAGGATAGTAAACGCATCTTGGTCTTTTTACTTTAAAGGCAAATTCTTTTGAACAACAACAAATACAACTTCACCCATACTTATTGTTTCATAGCCTTTTAGCTTGTAAGCTCTTTTGGTAGTACATAGCTCCTTCAAGAATTTAACATATTTGAGAATTTGCTTGATAACATCAATCAAAGGAATGTTGAGTTTCACTTTCTTGAAAACCTCTAAAATCTCTTTTTCTTTGTCCTCTTTCTTAGACCTAGATGAACTCAAAAGAAATGAGAGATTTTCTTGAAATTTGAATTCATTGAGTTAGGACTTACCTTTGGAGTATTGGTGGTTGTATTAGTTTGTAAAGTAGTAGGTTAATTCTTCTTTATGCTTAGTTCATTTTCTATCTCCTCTTCTTCCTCCATCTGAATTTGTTTCAACCTTTGCTCTTTAAGTTCTTTCCCACTTTGCAGCTTGATCGCACTAACATTCTCTTTTAGATTCAATGCTTGGGAGGACAATTTTTCATTGATTTATGCTTTCAACTTCCCTACACTTAAAGCTACTTTCCCCATTTACTTCTCTAACTTGTAAATACTCAACCTTGTATTCTGTTGAAAAGACATGACATTTTATTGTAAAGTCAATATGTTAGAAGCTAAGGTTTCCATCATCTCAAGAATATCATCACTTGATGAATCTATAGCATTGGAATTTGTAAATGCAAGGGACTATCTCGCTTGATAATTCTGTTAGGGTTAAAATCTATAAGGGTGAAACTGCCGACCTTGATTTCCTTGTTGAGGTAGGTTCCCATAGCATAAGTTTGGGTGATCTCTCTATCTAGGATTGTACGTGTTAGAAAAGGGATCATATTTACACTAGTTTTGGCCATTGAATGTTCTATTAACTGCATTAGCTTGTTCAATGTAATCTTCTTGCATTGTTAGACACATATCCGAAGCACGACCTTATAACTAGCATATGCTACAAACTTTCACTTGTTGTATATTTTCACAAGCCAAAAAACACACAAGAGAAGTAAGATCATTAATTTTATTCTCAAGGTTAGCAATACTTACCTTGTTTACTTGTTTGCTTAGGAAGTCTCCATGAGTGCCAAATTATTTCGAGTTGGCTGTCATATTTGAGATCAATTGGCAAACAACCTTTAGTGTTTTATCTACCAATGCTCCTCCACTTGCTACATCAATGATACTACAGTTAGTAGGCATTAGTCCTTCGTAGAAATATTGCATGAGTAGCTGATCGGGTATTTGATGATGAGGACATTGAATACACAACTACTCAAATCTTTCCTAATATGAGTGTTTCCCCATGAGATTTCCGAATCCCACATATTTCTTTTTTTATGTTGGTAACTCAAAAGATTGAGAAATACTTCTCCAGGAAAATCTTCTTTAGAAAAATCTTCTTCATGCCATTCCAAGTTCCAATGAAACTAAGGAGAATAGAGAAAAGCCATGCTTTTGCTGGCCCTTTTAAAGAGAAAGGGAAAGCTTTCAACTTAACTTGCTCTTTATCAACTTCATGTGGTTTCATGTCAACACAAACTATATGGAACTTCTTGAGATGAGTACAAGGGTCTTCTCCGGTAAGTCCATTGAATATTTACTATAGGTGTATAAACCTAGACTTGAGTTCGAAGTTGCCATTGTTGTCGATGTTTATGCACAATGGTTGGTTCTCCATGTTGGGAGCATCAAGAAGTTCATTGAGTGTCTGTTGTTGTGCAACAACCATGATGTTGATGCGAGCTTTCTTTCGTAACCTGTGTAATATTTTCTATTTCGAGATCTACCTGCACTTGTTCTTGGTTAGTAGATCAAGTTGCAGGTATGAATAGTCAAGAAAACTCAAATAAACTAAAAATAAATCAATCACAAGAGAGATTTAAAATAGTGAAAGTAAATGAAAATCCAACATTAAAACACAAAAATTACCTAAAAACCCTAGAAAACAGTAGAATTTGACCTCAAGAGGGTGGGGCTAGTGGCTTTTAGCCACTAATCTTGCTCTGAACATTGTTTTCCTTTAAGAAACTAAATGTTGAAGCCGAATTCCACCATAAATTCCATTTTGAATAGTACCGCAACTTTGTTTTCATTTTCATTTTCTGTTTTTGTTTTCTTTTGAATGAAATAAATAACAATCATAACACAAGAACCAACTAGAATCACTTCCCCAACAACAATGCCAAAATTTATTGCGATGTCACAGTCACATAAATTAATTACCCTGACTTAAACAAACAAGATAATATAGAGCAAGCAAGGGGTCGATCCTGCAAGGAAGATCTAGTTCAGATCTTTATGCTAGATGATTCAAAGTTAAGGGGTTTTGAGGTTCTCTAGGCTATGCTATAGTAAACAGAATACAATAATAAGCTAAATTAAATACATCTGAAACTTATCAACAAAAAAACTTTGGTCCCAAGTATAAGTCCACATATAGAAATCAAAACTGATCATTGAAATAATACGTCAATTTATTTTCTAGATATTTATCTTTCCTTAACATTAGTAGTTAACTGATTCACAATGTAACTAACCCTAACCATTAATCAACCATAGTGTCTGCACTAGTAATTTAATTCAATTACAGTCTTAAGAACTAGATAGGTTGATAAATCTAGACAATATAATTATCTATAGTATATGTTCAATTTAGTTAATGTTTTTCCTAAGATTAACAACATAGTTATTAAATTTAGTTGCTTCACAAGTTTAAATATCACAACTCTGGTTTTGATAGCAAACTTAATATTAGATTGGTTAGAATAATAACTACGAGTTTACTCTAACAATCAAACAAAACAATCATTGGAAATAAACATAAGAAAAGATAGAATAGATCTCACACTTTTTTAAATCTAAAGGTTTCTTTATCCTTTCAACAAAGAAAAATAACTTAGCCTTACATGTCTATTGAAAAACTAATGAAGAGAAAAGATGAGAACATAATTTTAGGTATACGAGAAAATGGTAAGAGTTTATTCTTATTTGATACGTTACCCTAATCCCCACATCCCTCAAATCCGTTTGTATCCTCCCTAAAAAATAAAAATAGTCTTTTCCAAAGTAGACAATTTATATTTAAGTAATTGAACATGTTTCTTCACAAAACTTGTCTGCTGACAGAATTTATAGGTCGTCTTAAAAAGATCATTTCTATCTCATATGAGCTCTTTTTTTATATATAACTTTGGTAGGTTGATAGGTCTTTGAATAAAAAATCCAATAAAATTGAGTTTGCATCAAATGGAGTTCTCTAACTCAAGATATTCAAGTCAGAATGGTCAAATGTAAAAAATGGAAGAATGCGAGACTTTTCTTTGAAGACTTTGATTTCTATGCCCTTTTTTTTTCTTGCCATTTATTTATAGAAAAGTATGGATATTAGCTTTTATTTACACTGAAATCACTTCATTTCGATCTCTACAACTCAAGTTCTGCATAAAACATTTATTAGAGGTCAAATTTATCAATATTCAACACAAGTTGGAACATGGTCTGAATTTTATCTCCAATTTACTCCTTTTTGAATCTTACATCCAAAAGTTCCTTTAAAATATATATAAAAAAGATTATCAAGGCATTTTATATATAAAACATGGACAAAATACTAGGTAAATGTGGGTAAAACTATCGAATAATATGGTTACATCGACAATGATGTGAACACTTGACTTTTTCTTTAAAATTTGTCAGGAGGGTTATCTTAACAACTTGTGTACCACGTTCAACTAGCTTTGGTCAATTCAAGGCACTTTACTCCCCTTTAACTATTAGCATACCTGCATTTAAATCAATGTTACCTTTGCTAACAATTTATAAAAACAACTTGAATTTCTCACTGTGTATAAGATAATACATTTATTTGGTCTTCTAAAAGAATAACATTTTAAAAGTGAAGACTATACCAATTAAGATTTGCCTCAATCTCAGCGAAATGAAATTTATGAGATTTAAAGGTATAGATTAGGTATACTTACAACGTTTGCGTCTGTGTTTTAATGTTAGCAACCTATCACTTGTGTAAAAAATAAATAAAAACCCAAACAAAATTTTGTACATATATTTTTATTTATTTTTAGATTTCTCTATTAAGAATTAGGGCATGTCACATACACTAATGACTTTTTTAAGAAATTTAAATCTTAAACCATCTAGAGGTTTTATGAATAAGTCAATCAATTGATGTACGATGTTCACATGTTCTAATGAAAAAAGCTTTGATTCTACCAAGTCTCTAATAAAGTGACGTTTTATATCTATATGCTTGGTTTTATAATGTTGCACATGATTTTTGGAGCTACTAATTGCATTGGAATTATCACAAAAAATAGTTATAGTATCTTAAGAGAAACCATAATGCTCTAACATCTTTTTCATCCAAAGAAGTTATGTGCATCAACTACCTAATGTAATATACTTGGCTCCTATAATTGAAAATAATATTGAATTATGTTTCTTACTAATCCATGTTGCCAAGTTACCACCAATATATAAATACCCCTCCAATAATGCTTTTTTTTATCGGCATCATTATTTACCCAGTCAACATCTAAATAGCCAACTAGATTCAAGTTTGAATCTTTTGAATGCAATACACCATACTCAATTATAGCACTAAGATATTTTAGGATTCTTTTAATTGCTATAAAAAGTGATTCTTTAGAATTAGAATGAAATCTAACATAAACACCCATACCAAAAACAATGTCAGGTCTACTAATAATAATTTATCTCAAACATAAACAATATAGGAACGGATTCCAAACAAGAACTTGCATGGTCAAATACTTCAGAGTGTATAGAAATTTTTATTATATCTTGAAATTTCGAGAAAACTTACATAAGTTTGATAGCCAGAGTGATAAAGGATCTTTCTTGGATACTCATAACATAGCAAAACCTATAAAGTCTACAACCTACGATCTCAAACTATCATGAAATCATTCAAGGTGGTTATTAATGACAATCTAAAGGAATTTGTGATGCGATCCAAGCACCAAAGAATCCATTGGAGGTTCCGTTTGGTCTAGTTACAAGGCTTAGAGCTAAGAGGTTCAAAGAGGCTTTCAATATACTTCTTCAAGATACGTGAGTTAAGGTGGACTTCAAGATAATATTAAATAATAAAGAGCAAGCCTTGATTAATCTTATTCATGTTCAAGAGGGGCTTGTTGGTGGAACCAAGACCATTACACAAGGATTGGAAGAAGAAGACTAGATTTGGACAGTTTGACCTTTCACTACCGTTTTACTCATACCTGGATCTACAAGTTGAATTTTTATGTGATTTCAGTTGGGAATGAAACTAGACTTCCATACCTTTCCAACAGTATATGACACACCTTCTAAGTCTTTAAGACGAGAGAGAACCATCCATTTGAAGTTGGGTTTTGCTGCTGCCAGACAGAATACAGAAATAACTGAACTTGTCTTATTAAATTAGTTGGGCTATTAAACTTTCTTTATTTTGTGAGGAAACACTTTTTGGGTTTCAGACTTGTTTATTTTATTTATTTTAATTAGTTTAGGCTAGTTTTAGCTTTGGTTGATTATTATTTAAATTGGGTTTATATGTGACTCATTAGAGAAACTAGGGTTTTTGGCTTAGGGTATAAATACTCTTGAGAATAATTTTCAGCACACTTTTTTGCCTAATAATATTCTGATTTTTACCAACCTTTGGTTGTCAATCTAGGTTCTTGATTGAACTTTCAACTCTTCAAAGAATTGACCAATCTTTGTTGTGAATTTATACTCTTTTTGCTCGTCTTCAGGTGTAGGAGTTATGATTGAGTTGGTTTATAGTCTTGTTGCCTTGGAGCAGGTCTTCCATTGTGATAAGCTCATCCTATTTTCAGCAAATTTGGATTAAATAGATCTTGGGTACGTGAATTCCATTAAATTTCGCTAGGGATCGCATCAATTTGTAAAGAAATATCTTGATAATATCATTAGATATTTGAAGAAACCTCACTAAAATAGGATGAAAAACAACAAGAGGAGAGTTCTTCATACGTTTCTAAATAGTCACAAGAGGAAGAACCTTCATCAAAGATAAAACACCATTATCCTAAGAAGAGTATTATTGAAAAATTGGATGCAAGTATGCGGTTAAGAAAAAGAGTTAGCAATCAAGTCTCATATGTGTGTTATTTCTCATAGATTAAACCTAAAAAGGTTAAAGAAACCCTATAAGATAAAAGCTGGATGAATGCCATGCATGAGGAACTAAATCAGTTCACAAGAAATGATGTATGAAAACTGGTTCCATGTCTTGATAGTCATAACATAATTGGTACCAAGTGGATTTTCAAGAACAAATCAGATGAGCATGGAACAATTATAAAAAAGCAAAGCAAGACTAGTGGCACGAGGATACACTCAAGTCAAAAAGATTGATTTTGATGAAACAGTTGTACTGATAGCTTGTTTGGAATTTGTTCGTATATTGCTTGTAATTTCTTGTCACTTGAATTTCAAATTGTATCATATGGATGTGCAGAATGCATTCCTAAATGAAATTCTAAAAGAAAATGTTTATATAGAACAACCTAAAGATTTCACTAATCATTTGTTTCCTAATCATGTGTATAGGTTGAAGATAGCCCTATATGGTCTCCAATAAGCACCACGAGCATGGTACAAACGGTTAATAAAGCATCCATTAGATAACACTTTTAAAAAAGGATAAGCTGATATGACTCTTTTTATAAGAAAAAGTAATAGACATCTATTCATTGCTCATATTTATGTTAAGGATATTTTATTTTGAGCTACTTATGATTTATTTTCTCATGAGTTAGCTAAAGAAATGAAATTTGAATTTGAAATGAGTATGATTGATGAGTTAAATTTATTCTTTGGCATACAAATTAAGCAAAATGAAAATGAAATTTTTATTTATCAATCTAAGTATACTAGATATATAGTTAATATGTTTGGCATAGAAGGAAAGAGTCATACTCGTACACTTATGAACACATTTGTCAAAATCAGCTCAGATCCTACAAGTGTGTTGATTCTACACTTTCAAGAATCATGTTAGAGAGTCTACTTTACATTTCTACTAGTAGACCTGACATTGCTTTTAGTGTCGGTGTTTGTGCTAAATTATAATCTAATCTTAAAGAATCATAAAATATCTTAGTGCTACAATTGACTATGGTGTATGGTATTTAAAATATTCAAACTTGAGTTTGGATGGCTATTCAAATGTTGACTGGGTAGGTAATGCCGCTGACAGAAAAAGCACTAATGGAGGGGGTTTTTATATTGGTGGCAACTTGGTAACATGAATGAGTAAGAAACAAAATTCAATCTCATTGTCTATTGTAGAAGCCGAGGATATCCTTATCGATTGTTAGAAAAAATGGTTCTAGCCAACCTCTGGCCTATTGGAAGACATACTAAGTTGACAAATGATAATTGAACAATTGCAAGTATTATCAAACAAGTATGATAGTTTTACTGGTAAGTAGGAACAAAAGATTGATGTTGCTAATAGATATGCAACAAGATATTGTATAGGTTACTAACAAACTTGTTCAACTTGTCTTGGATGTCAAAAAAGTATATTAGTCTATTTTTGGTAAAGATGAGGAATAGAAATGGTGCTAGACCAAGAGGGAGAAAAGGATGCATACAAGGGAGAGGAAGCAAGCATCCAACTCGTCATTAGAAGTTTTTTTTACTTTTCTGAAATTTTACTGATTTTTAATCAATAATGAATATTGAATATTCTCGTCTGTAATAACTATAATATTTTTTTTAGCATAGAAGCCTTCTCTATGTTGAATATTTGATGCACTTCGAACTTGATGCATGTAATTGCATAACAATATCTGATGCATGATAGTTTTTGGATTTATTATGAACTGTTAGGATGGAACATGCTATACATGATAGTTTTTGAATTTATTATGAACTGTTAGGATAGAACAGGCTATATGAAGTATTCTTTGAATATATTATGAATTGTTTGTATGAAACATGTTAGGAACTATTATGATGTTGTTACATAAATATTATTAGTTGTTCTCAAGCTACATAAAATTGTTTTAATTGCGCTTGCAGGTATACTGTAATGAAGAATTTATATATGATTGAATCATCCGAACTACTTGCATTCTAATTCATCTTTATTATGTTTTCTTACAAATCAGCCAAATAAGGAGACTGTAAATGTCAAAATGATTGACTTTGATTAGTGAAGGATTATTTGCGTTGATGAAGATGAATTTATTTAGATGGTTAGTTTATCCAAATTAGACAAAGAATTAGTCAAGTTTATCTTATAGAAAATAACATGATTATTTATGTAATTATCTAGTTTGTTTGGATATATTATATATAGGAAGTTCAAATAAGTTTTATCAAAAGAAGATAAATACAAGTTATCTAAAGATAACTGTAAGGAAAAAGTTTTTGTGAAACATGTTAGTAGTCTATTAAGAACGTAATAGACTAGGAAATGTCTAACCAGCTAAGGAGTTACACCGAGTTTGAAGAATTTGTTTAAGGAGAATTGTTTCCTAAAGAGTTGGAGAGATTGCAAACTCCTAACGGGAGTTCCTGTGTTCACTGTTAGCAATTGGATATTTTAGTTAGGGTAATAAAAATTTAAAGATTATTAGGTGTTCTAGCAAGCTACTATAGCAGAAAATAAAATAAAGTATATTTCTTGACCAAGTAGTATAGATACAAAAGATTTGTAGTCAGAAATACTCATCTTGTAATCTTATAAACTAATAAAAGTTATTTATCCTATGTTTAGCTACCTTGAAGGATTTTTATCTTTTAAAAAAATTTCAAATGATTTTCTTTTTTTAACCAAATAACTTGTTCATGTAAGTTTTTTTCATATTTATATTTATTTGGTTATTGATCAGTGTTTGAAAAATATTAGCATATTGCTTCTTAACATATAAGGGATAAAAACATTATTGTTATTTGTATAGCATATTGCTTCTCAACATTTCCTAAAATTGTAATACGAGCATAATGAAATTAAATTTAATTATTGCATCTTAGGGTGTGCAAAAATTTCCATAATGCCACAAGCACACTGTGCTTTAGTGGATGAAAAAAATGTTGTAGGGTTATTTATTTATTTTTAATTTAATATAAATTTTTTTTTGTTACTTAAGGTTAAGTTTTTTCTCAAGTAATTTTGGATAAACCATTTATATTATCTTGATGCATTTAAAAAAGTTTAATAAATTTTACTAAATCATAACTCTAAAATTTAAACCAAAAACTTAAAAAGGGAATAAATACTTTTTATAGATGTTGTCACTTTGCAGTTTGCATTGTTATTATCCATCATATGTTTATGTTTCAAATATTAAATAAATATTATAAAAGAAGTGTTTTTTTTTAAGAAATTATTAAAAGAAATGTTTTTTTTGTAAGTATACAAACGGTGTAAAACATTTTTTTTTTGTGTATCATAATTTTTTTGAATTATAAGTGATGTGTATTAAAAAAATTAGATATATTAGGATTTGTATGCCTCTCTTTCAGGTAAATATCAAGTCTATAATAATTAGATCTCTTTTTTTTTTTTTTAATGAGGAGAGGACAATTCTAGATATGCTCAATATTTTGATAGATACAAAGTTGTCTGGTATCGAAACTAAAGAGGAGTTTAGTGGCGAATGGTGTAAATCTCATTGGCTTTTGATTTCTCGGTGCTTCACAGTTTCTGGTTCCTTTTAAGGACTATAAGTCGATGATGGCAGCCATTGATGCAGAAAGAAGCATTATGAATGATTTCTTTGATGGGTTAAGGCTATGAATAAGCTCTGATGGTGCCATAGACAGGTTCGCAAGGATATCAATTTCAGATTTGCCAACAAACAATAGACAGTATTTCAGCAGTCATGTAATGATTTGGAAGGCTTATTGGCTATGATAAATTAAGTTTGAATTTATCAGCGTTATATGCCTTGCGTGTCTTGATTGGCACTAGGTCTGTTGGGGCAA
>Ga0307518_10004172_pt1 | contig 10370 bp, 9 predicted proteins | sample 25_EM_MG_FD_203889 | JGI IMG/M metagenome (GOLD analysis project Ga0307518, IMG submission 203889) | Populus trichocarpa ectomycorrhiza microbial communities from riparian zone in the Pacific Northwest, United States - 25_EM | ecosystem: Host-associated > Plants > Roots > Unclassified | place...
GTTTTTGAAAGTGTTTTTTTAATTTTTTAAAATTTTACTTTTGTTCAATCTCAATGACAAACACCCCCATGTGCATTTAGTATTGTGTAACATATTCTGTTCAGAAGTGTTTTTTATTTTAAAATGATTTTATTTTAGATTTTTTTTATTTTTAATATTAGCACATTAAAACATCTAAAAATACTAAATAAAAAAAATTCAAAATAGATGCACTGTAAACACAAAAACAAATAGCTAGAATGTGTGGCCCCCTAAAAGAAGGTTTAAACGTTACAAGTTGCTAAGCTATTACCAAGTCATTGAAGAGTTAGATGCCCTGTTAGGGACTTAACCGGGTTCCGGCATGACTCAGCTGGGCTGTGAGCAGATACAATGGCAATTTGAGACCTTAAATATCTGCCCCATATAAATAAAATCCATGAGAGTAGGCTCTTTTGCACTTCTTTTATTTATTTTTTAACCAAAAAGATTATTTTGATCTTTTATTTTCCTTGAGATGGAATGGATGGTGTTATGTTCATCGAAACTCAGATATAAAGGCTTAGAAAGTTGCTTCCCCTCATCTCTTAATGACCTTGTTTTTACCAGGCATGTAAAAAGCTCAATCAGATTGAGCTTTCTGACTGTGAAATATATGCCTCTTGTGAGCCCTGCCCCATGTGCTTTGGCGCGATCCACCTTTCACGAATTAAGGTTTTTTCTGCTCCCTACACTTGTCTCAATCCTTTCCTGTCCCTGTGGTTCAGGGTGCATGACATATTATGGATTTTGTGGTGTGTTGATGTCAGAGGTTGGTTTATGGAGCCAAGGCTGAAGCAGCTATTGCTATTGGCTTCGATGATTTTATTGCTGATGCATTGCGGGGGACTAGCTTCTATCAGAAGTCCCAGTTGGAGATCAAGAGGGCAGATGGCACCCAGGCCATCATTGCAGAACAAGTCTTTGAGAAAACAAAGGAGAAGTTTCAGATGTATTAAGCGTTTTCATTTGTTCGTTATGCTAGTTGGGACTGTCTTTACTTCTAATTCTGAACGATAAGCTTCGCCTTCAATGCAATTGTTCAATAATGATTTCCATTCAATGGAGCTTGAAATGCTGATATGCTTTATCATGTTGAACTTCAGATTTACTGTGTTGAATCATGCTAGCATCTCCCCCAGCATTTTAATCTTTGATGTTGCATCCTATGTGATACCTTTATCAACCTTTCATCTAAATGCTAGAATCCTGCCTCGGATTTTCTCCCTCTTCAAAACATGGAAACTGAAGCTCCGAGAGTGAGATGGAAAAGGAGCCAATTCAGATTATTGTTTATATTCTACATGACAGTGTCCTAAAGTGCTTTAAAAGAACGCCCTATTGCTGCAAGTAAAGAGAAAATGCACACCCGATCCAGAAATGCATTTTAGCATACAAACTACTAGCATACAGTGGAGACTAGGCAGCTTTAGCAAATCCTATCCGGTGATTACCAAAATCAAACACCGTGTGGTATGCTCCCAAAAACACATCTCCAAGAATCCTGCATTGCATAAGACATCAATCAATGTTACAATTATGGATCTGTATGTTCATTACAGCAGAAAATGAGGGAGGTGTGACATACCAGAGGGGACCTTGTCGAGGAGGCATATCTAAAGCTGCAAATCCACTCAAGCAAATAGTAGCATAGCTTTCTTCAACTCTAACAATATACTAAACCAATTGCAAAACAAATTAAAAAAAAAACAACTCCCACTATTATATGAACCATCAATGTTCAAGAAATCACTTGAAAGTTAAAACCCACACCTGCTCTGGAGACAGAGGAAAGGATCTGTTTCCTATGGTGAAGGAAACATATGGCATGGCTGTGATTTCATCGCAGTTGATAAATGATTTTCCTAGAGGATTGGGGAGCCTCTCGCACAGCTTTAACATAAAGATACATTTTAAGTGTAATTCCACAGAAAAAGAATAGGGATGAGCTCGAAAAAGTGATCACCTCATCAACATAATGAAATATCTTTTCCTTTGCTTTCTTCTCTTTAAGCTGTACTTGAATCCAGAAAACAATCATCTCGCAGAAAGTACATAAAGCACCACCCTCATCCACTGATAATCTATCTGTAGCTTCACCATCGACCACAGTCTCAATAACAGTGTTGTTGTTGTATAGACACAGTCCAACATCAACGCATATAATTTCAGGCCTTAACTGCAGACATGGGGGTTAGTTTGTAAGGAAGAATGCCCTAGATACTTTTCTTGAGAGTAATCCATTGTGCAATAAAAAGAAGGTTAGAAGTATAAAAAGTAACTGACTCCAGATATCATCGAATCCCATATTGAATTCCAGTACTTGGACACAACTTCTTTACATTCCAAACTCACAATTCCTCTAGCTCCAATGGCATGGTTAATTTGTGCCACTATACGCTGTAAATGAGAACTGGTAAGTGTAGCATTTTGATAACTAAGAGTAGCTTAAGAATAAGAATCAATGAGACATGAACAGTTACAGTTGGACCGGAAAGAAATGATGTCCCTGAGTCCACAATGGCAGAACAGCCACCAGCACACAATCCTGAAAATCTCAAACATTGATTTAGAGATGATTTGCCTATATATCTAGGGATAAGATTAGAACAATCATTTTCCAATAACCAAATGTAAGTGTTCATTGAAAAAAAAACTTCAAGATAGCACTGCAGCACCGCTTGAAATCATATATATGTTAATGTTATTGGATTACCTGTTGAATTGTTTGCAATAAAAATATCCCCCACCTGAATCTGTAATGAAGAATCGAGTTAAGAAGATAAACATCAGTTATTTTGATGGGAGGAAGAAGCTAAAAGAGATTCGCCAATTATTAACTTCATCAGACCTGCCAGTAACCTCTTCCAGTGACTGGGACATATGTATGGTCACCTTTGAAGTGCCTCCAATCTAGACCTCCAAAGACAATTTCCCCTCCCAATTCTGACGATGGATTGCGATTTAGCCAGAGAGAGAAAACTTTCTGGCTTACATGACCTTGTTCAGCCATATTATACCTGTACACAGACCACCAATCTACGAGTTAGATGCATCATGATCTAAGACAAAAAATGAAACAAACACATAAGCATCCATTAAAATTTCCTCTCCTTTATCCCTTATGAAGAGAAGACAGACACTTTCCGTTTCCGATAATTTAAGATTGAGCTAGAAGCCTAGAACTATACCATACTGGTGTAGCTTTTGCAACGGCAATATCCTGAAATGCAAGTCCAAGGATGCCATCAAACTGCACACCCAAGAGTGCTAAAAACCCTTCTCTTGTTACCTCAGCAAACTCCTATATGACGGGAAATTAAGGTCATTATTGCTGCAGAAACATAAACAAGTCTCAAGCATAAGACTTTGATGAAGCAGAACTCACTTGATTTATAATGATATCATCCCCAACTTTGACATGATCTTGGCTTAAGAACCCAGAAACAGACCCAGAACCATATTGAATTTTGCATGGTATACCTGAATAAGAATCCAACAAACCTGTTACCTGTAAGGCTCAGTAGACATGTATAATTCTGGAAATTAATGAAAACATATAGGGTTAGATCAAAGGTTAATTTACCGATCTTAGTATAAGTTCTGGATAGCCTTGCAATGAATTTGGAATGGAAATAGCAAGTAATCTGCATGGTAGTGGTGTTTAACAACATATAACCCTATTGAATGGTAGAAGACCAGTAAAGTAGCTAATTACTTGACTGATACTCAACTATAAATGCACTACTTACTGATAAAAGGCATTTTGAAGATGGAACCCAAAGATTGGAGCTGCCAGTATCAAACACAACAGTGAAAATTTGTGGGGGTGATCCAATGCCAATCTCTCCATAATATTGAGTATCAAGATAATTCTTTAAGTATACTATTTCTGCATTTGAAGTTACTCTGGCAAAGGAAGTAGCCTGAGGTCTGGTGATCCTGGCTGCATGTATGCTGTTAAGGTCTAAATTCCTTTTCTTTAGACCAACTCTCGCTAACCCATCAGAAGACAAGGAACCACCCAACCAAGCTCCCATGCAGATTGAAATTAGAAGAAATCTGATCGACTCCATGCTCGATCACAAAAGTTTCTTTCAAGTTTCAATATTTGGGGTAAATATTCAAAACAAATGGTAAGGCAAGCACTTTATAGAATGCTAAAAATGGGAATGGGAAGAGATTTGGAACCAACTAGTCCTGATCATAAAGCAGGGGCTTGTTTTGTCCACAACTCTGGAGACGCCTCCGTACTCTCATAATCTCATCAATGGAAACCACCGCGTAATTTCCTGATCATCTGTATGGCCGATGGCCTGAATTACATGGCTTCACAAATACATAAATGGAGATCATTGGTAGGAGGGAAGGGATACAGTCTCTTACTTAAGTTGCTGTTGTTGATATACATATATGTACATATACATGTCTTCTCCAGTACAAAATACTGTTCCTCAGTTCATCAAACCCATCTTCAAATCCAATTTTTTTGATCATATCCTAGCCATGTAGATAACCTATGAACCATGTGATGTCAAGAAAAGGAACACATTAATTTGAATGAGCCTTTGTCTATTTTGCTAATGGTGAATGCCACTAAGTAACTGACAATTATGTTCTGCTAATAGTATTTCAATCAAATAAACATATGTCTACGTCAAGATGAGAACTTTAATCTTTAAACTTTTAACTTAAGAAATCGCTTCCTGCAATATATATATATATATATATATATATATATATATATTACTACTGGTAATATCCCATTTTCCTTTCTTGTTTTTCTCTAGCTAGGGTGTCACATTCTTGAGAATGCTACATAGTATCTGCCCTAAGCCCCTAGATGAATCCCAAGTTGCTAAAGCTTGAAGAGGATGCCCATATTATGATGGCATGACATTATATATACAAGTGGCTATTTTTTTTAAGGAAGGAAAGGGAAGGAGGGGGTTTTGTTATTTTGGTTTCTTGATTCTAAAAAGAGCGGGCTCAAACTTGAACTAAAAAGACTCTCAAATCCATTTTTTTTAAAAAAAAAAGAAAGAAAGAGAAAAACCCTCTTTTCTTGTTGTCAAAATATCAGAATCATCAACTCTTGAGTCTTAGAATTTGAAAAAAAAAAAGAGAAAAGAAAATGGAATTGGATGACGACGACTGGGGTTTAAGCGCTGAAGAATTTGATTCCCTTGAAAGAGACGCTCTCCTGAAGATAGCATCTCAACAACAACAACAGCAACAACAGCAACAGCAACAGCAACCTTCTGCTTCTTCTTCTTTTAATCAACAACAAAACCAGCAATTACATTTTAGCAACAAACCCATCTTTAATTCTCCTTCAAAAAAGGTAAAGTCCTCGCCTTTTTTCTCCTTTCTTCACAAATTTTATACCTTTTTACCTTTCCTTACTTTACTGCTCACCAGTATTTCAACAACCCATTTCTTGGTTTCTCCTTTAATTCAAATTTTCCTGGAATTCTAAGGGTTTTCTGTTTCTTCATTGTATAAAGATTTAACCTTTTTTTTTTTTAAAAAAAAATCGTAATTCAGGTTGATCCTTTGCCTGATGGCTTGCCCAAATCATCGCCGGTATCAAAACCAAAACCTGGTCTGTTCTTGATTCTCTGCTCTGATTAATTATCTGCTTTTTACTGGTTTCTTGAATTATGGTTTAGGGTTGCTGTTTCTATATTCAACTTTATTTCAAATTATGGATTAAAATGTTGTAAGTTTAAATTTTTATGTTATATACTATACTACGTGGCTGATCAGTTTGCTACTATCCTATCTGCATGCAATGTGGTGGTTGTGCTCAAAAAGTTGAAAGTTCCAAGGCATTACCAAAGCTCTCTGTCAAGTTTATTCTTCATGCTACTGGAAACATTGCCGCTAAATTTTTATACGACCCTGTAATGATTTCCTACATGCCTTTGTACTATTTGTTTTTCCCATTTTGATTGCTTGTGAAAGTCCGTTCTTTTTCTAAAACATTATGCTTTATATCATGCCAGGTACTAGTAGGGGCTCTCCGCAAGGTCCCCAAAGCCAATTGGAATGCAAAAGAAAGGTCTCTCTTTTTACATATATGTATATGCATACATGTGTGTTTGTCATTATTCAAAGTACTCTAGACCAGCATGAGCGTGTTGTGGAATTTTTCTTAAGTGCAGCCTTCTCTTGGTCATTGAACCTGCAGGTTGTGGATTTTCCCAGTATCTTCTTTGTTGTCAGCAGAAAAAGTTCTTAGTGAAATATCTGGCTTTAATGTTGAGGTGATTACTGATCCTTCTTGTTCCTCTTCATGATTTTGAATTTGATTGTTAGAGTGGTGGTTAGTTGAACCATCACTGGTTCCTTTTCATGTTTCACTTCACACATTGCATGATGAGCTCTTTTCTTTTTGCAGCACAGTTCCTAGCTAATCTTAAAATCATGCTTAGTGCTTATTAATTGACCATGCATATGTTTACACTTTTTTTGTTTAATTGTTATATGACTTCACTCCGTCGTATCATAATGTTTCAAGGTAGAAAAGTTAGACACCTTGGTGCAACGTGCTATTGCTGCTGCTTCTGTTGCTCCAGATCTTCGAGGTAAAGGCTAGATTTGCAAATACAAATCTATCTTATATTGATAAATGCATTTATAAGTTGCCTTTCCATTGATGATTTTCTTTTTTAACTTCATTATAACAGTAAATCTCTTGTTTTAGAACATTGAATTGGTGTAAACTGTAAAGTTCTTATGGTAATATAACTTTTGGGATGTGATAATCAAAGGTGCTCTGAATTTTTCTTTTGATCCTACACATTGCATTTTAAATACAGAGAAAGAAGAGAACTTTGGGGACTTTGTATGGTTTTACTGGATTCTGGTTTTTGCTTTCTCCTAGAGTAACTGTGTTTATACATACTTCAGCTTTCTTTTGTTTTTCTTCACTCTGCTGAGTTTTTCTTCCCTTTATAAGACTGGTATGACAGGATACCAGACCATATTGAATCAAAGCTTATGCCTTTTCAGCGGGATGGTGTTAGGTATGGGGTGTTTCCACGTTTTTCATTTTTACTTGTTCTGCGTGGCGAGTTCCCCACATTATTCATTTTTACTTAATCTGCGTGGCGAGTTCCCCACATTGTTCATTTTTACTTAATCTGCGTGGCGAGTTCCCCACATTATTCATTTTTACTTGATCTATTATCTCTTTCAAATGACTAAATTAAGTTCTGTTCCTTGTTTATTTTGTAATATATGAGATAGTACACAGTTTAATTATGACTCTTTTGCATTTCACTTATTTCTTTCTTTTCCTCTTTAGGTTTGTTTTACAACATGGTGGGCGCGCACTCCTAGCAGATGAAATGGGACTGGGAAAGACTTTACAGGCAATTTATCTACTCATTTCTATTTCTATCCTTTCAATATCGTTATGAAAGCTACATGCTGCTTCCATAAGAGTATGTTACTGTGGTAATGCTCTTGGTAATAGCTTCACAGAAGTAGCTGCTTACCTGGCGTGCAAGCATTGTATGAATTATATGAGGGTATATAGGCTGTGTATCTAGCTGAACCTAGGTTCTAATTATTAATCATTGTTTGTTGTGATATCTTGCCATTGTATCAAATTAACTTTCTGCAATGCCCATTGTCCACTATATGATGATATCCATGTTTTTCTATGCTCTATAACTGTAATATGCACTGATTTTTCTATTTGATTCTTATTATAGTGAAGCTAACTGGAGGATGTTAGTTTTAATTTATTTTTTGAAGATTTATCTACCCTCCTTTTGTGCTTGCAGTTGGATAATGAGTTTCAAGCAGCTTATGTTCAGTAGATACCTTGATCTTGTTTTCTAGCATTTGATATTAGAATGGAAAAGCAATACAAGAACAAAGCCGTAATCCTGAACTAGTTGGGGTCAGCTATATGGATTTTTTTGTGCCATTCCGTACGATCATAAAACAAAACTGCCACAATGAAAGATAATTTAAATCCTTCGATACCACTTGCATTATTGTTATCTTCATTCTCCCTTGACCTTTGTTCATATCTTCCACTGTCAACTTCTCATTTCTCCAAACCGGGGCCTCTGATGGCCTACGTCAGACATGGGCAAATCATTAAAGGCATCCTCTCATTTTATCTCCACTGTGCTGTATATGGTCCTTTTGGCAGACATGCCCATTTCTAATCTTATCTATTATTTTGTTACCGCACATCCACCTTAGCAAGCACTTCTCTTCCACGCTATCTTATGGGTATCTTGTTACATGCCTAATATTCACTCCATACACATGGCTTGACAGACCAGTAGTGGTTCTCCACTTCAGCTAGCCTTTGAATCTACGAGTTTCGTTCTTATCTATTTCTCCATTCTCTTCAATAATAGAGCTTAAATACCTTAATTGCATGCATTTTGGCACCACAATCCCACCCAGTCTAACCTCCATTTCTTTTATGTGAGGTACACTCATTGACATTTTGTCTTGCTTCAACTCTTAAAACCTTAAGCAGATAGACTCAACTTTTGCCAAAGTCACCATTAGGCTATATTCTTTTAAATCATTTTTATGTACAAATTCTTATTACTATCATGCAAAATGGAATTTATCGTGTTTTTTCCAGGCTATTGCTGTAGCAGCATGTGTTCGTAATTCCTGGCCTGTTCTAATACTTGCACCCTCTTCCTTGCGTTTGCATTGGGCTTCAGTAAGTGTTTAACTATATGCTTGTTGCAGTTTCTAACAAGGCATTTTCCCAGTTGCCTAATACTTATGCTATATTGCAGACGATTCACCAATGGCTTGATATTCCTTCATCAGATATACTTGTATGTTTTTATTTAGTCCTTTTTGAAATATTGTGGTTACTTTTCCTTTTTCCATAGTCAGAGCTATAACTCTGAGCATATTCTCATTGCTCTTCTGCCTCTGTTTCTTTCCCTTTTCATTTCCTTCTCAATACCTGGAAACTTGATTCTCATTTTATTTTGTTCTTTACAGTTGTTTTCTTTTTTCCTTAACAACTGAATGTTAATAGGTTGTTTTATCGCAATCGAGTGGATCTAACAGAGCTGGATTCAATATTGTATCAAGTTCTAGGAGCACTATTCGCCTTGATGGCTTATTTAACATCATCTCTTATGATGCAGTCCCTAAGTTGCAGAACAAATTAATGACATCAGAGTTTAAGGTAAGTCCAATAAGTCGTTTATTGAGTTGGGCTATACATTCACCTTCATTAGACTAGTCCAATTTTCTTAGATCAATTATCTGTAAGGTGAAATTATGAAGTGTTTATCAGGATGAAGAGGAAAGTTAATGTTATTGGAAATGGGGACATTGAGCATGATACAAGAAAATGCTGGAACATTCTTTTGCTTTTTGTTAATAATTTTCAGCAAAATGTGTTTGAAAATTCACAATGCAAGAATGAATTTGATAGTATTATTAGCTTAAGATTAAATTTACTTCTTGAATAGACGGTGTTACTACTCAAATGTGAGCTCAAAATAACTATTGTTTGACTATCCTAATCTCCTCTATGTACATCTTTACTTAAGGAAGGCAATAAATCAAACATTGAACAATGTTTCTTTTCATTAGCTCCCTGCAAAATTTAGTAAATAGCATGGCAAGGATGGTGCTCTGTATCAGTGTAGTGTAGATAACTAAATTTCTTAAAGGTTTTTGATGTAATGTGCCAAAAAAATTGAACTTGATGAATTAATGAGAAAATCTAGATGTCTATATCTGTGTTTATTCACTTACAGGTGTCGGTTAATTATAGAGCTTAACAAAGTTGTATTCTCTATCTTTATGACTTGGCTACATTTGGTCCTTGTATCAATATTTTTTTTTTTTGGTTCAGGTTGTGATTGCAGACGAGTCACACTTCCTGAAAAATGCTCAAGCAAAGAGGACAACTGCCTCGCTTCCAGTTATAAAGGTCGTCCTCTTTGGACAAATGAATACATGCTTGCATCTCTTAGTTAGGTTATTGGATTGCAAAATGCAAGAATATGTGCTGCTGTGCAGCTCACCAAAAGTCATTCTCCGTAATTGCTTACAATAAGTTTCGCAATCATATTGTATATGAACTCACTTCTCCAAAATGTTTATAGTTCTCCCAGCTTTCTCTTGTATCACAGAAGCAGGCATGCATAGCATGTACGTGCACGCACTGACACACTTATGTATTTATGAACAAGTTCTCAACAAAGGATGAGTTGTCATAGTCACTGAAGTGATATGCTATGATTTTGTACTGAGCTGAAATATACATATTGAACCGTGAGTATGGAGGTTTAAAGCAATTAGCAAATAAGAATACGATGTAACATCATTGTTGATGT
>Ga0307518_10004175_pt1 | contig 10366 bp, 7 predicted proteins | sample 25_EM_MG_FD_203889 | JGI IMG/M metagenome (GOLD analysis project Ga0307518, IMG submission 203889) | Populus trichocarpa ectomycorrhiza microbial communities from riparian zone in the Pacific Northwest, United States - 25_EM | ecosystem: Host-associated > Plants > Roots > Unclassified | place...
CGCCGCTCGTTTTGAGCAAAGTTTTCGGGAAATTGCAGACCAGGTTAAGATTCCCAGCCGGATGAATCCAAAGGTAATTGTCTTTAAGCTCTTCCATGACTGGCTACGCGATGAGAGGAAGGGAAAGTGGGTGCTTATTCTCGACAACGTCGACGATGCTGACTTCCTTCTTACGCCTCAAACCACGAGCCAGGAGGCGCAGGAAGGCGGCCTAAGTAGCGGTTCTGCACAACCATTCTTTCAGTATTTACCTCCAAGCGCGACCGGGTCGATTCTTATTACGACGCGAAGTAGAGATATGGCGTTGAAACTGGTGGAAGAGAGCAACATAATTACTGTGGAACCAATGGATAAAGAGCAAGCGCTGGCGCTTTATGAAAAAAAACTGGGAATACAGAGTGACAAGTCAGACATTACTGAACTAGCGGCAGCACTTGAGTTTATGCCACTTGCTATCGTCCAGGCGGCTGCGTATATCAAGGAACGAGCACCAAGATGTTCCGTACGGCAGTATATTAAGAAGTTGCGGAAGGGGGATAAGGCAAAGACGAGTCTCTTAAACTACGATGGGGGGCATCTTCGTAGGGACTGGGAGGCCAAAAACTCTATTATTATAACCTGGCAAATATCGTTCGATCATATATTTCAGACAAGGCGATCGGCAGCTGACCTGCTGTCACTCATGAGCTTTTTTGACCGGCAAGGAATTCCTGAAGCGCTGCTTCGGGATCAGGGCGGGACGAGAAATAGGTGCGAAAGCTTAGGGGCAGATGGTGAAAATAATGAAGAGAGTGATGGTGAAGATAGCGCATTAGACGCCAGCGTCGACGACGGGTTTGAAGATGATATTCTCACGCTAAGAAACTACTCATTCATCTCCCTTACCACCGATGCAATTATGTTCGAGATGCATGGGCTAGTGCAGCTAGCCACTCGGAAGTGGCTGGAAGGTCAGGGGCAACTCGAAGGATGGAAGAAGAAGTATATTACGAATCTTTGCAGGGAGTTTCCGGTCGGGCAGTATGAGAATTGGGCCAAATGCCAGGTGCTTTTCCCGCATGCAAAGTCGGCATTAGCGTGGCAGCCTGAGGGGGAGGAGTCACTCAAAGAGTGGGCTCTCTTATTGTACAATGCGGCATAGTATGCGTGGCAACAAGGAGGTGCTTCTGACGCGGAGAAGATGTCGGTAAGGTCGATGAAAGTAAGAAAGAAGCTGCTTGGTAAGGAGCAAGAAGAGACGTTAAGCAGTATGGCGATGGTAGGGTTAGCATACAATCTCGAGGGGCGATGGAAGGAGGCCGAAGAGCTGTTTGTGCAAGTGATGGAGACGAGTGCGAGGGTGCTTGGGGAGGAGCATCCTTCCACGCTGAGCAGCATGAACAACCTGGCATCGACGTATAAGCATCAAGGGCGGTGGAGGGAGTCAAAAGAACTAGATGTGCAAGTTATAGAGAAGAGAAAGAGGGTACTTGGAGAGGAGCATCCTTCCACGCTGACCAGCATGGCCAACCTGGCATCGACATACAGTAACGAAGGGCGGTGGGCAGAGGCGGAAGAGATAGAGGTACAAGTGATGGAGACAAGTTTGAGAGTGCTTGGAGAGGAGCATCCTTCTACGCTGACCAGCATGGCCAACCTGGCGTCGACGTACAGGAATCAAGTGCGGTGGAAGGAGGCGGAAGAGCTGCAAGCAAAAGAACTAGAGATATGTCCAAGGGTGCTTGGGAAGGAGCATCCAGACACGCTGACCAGCACGGCCAACCTGGCGTCATTATTTTGGGATCAAGGGCGGCGGAAAGAGGCGGAAGAACTAGATGTGCAAGTAATGGAAACGAGGAAGAGGGTGCTTGGGGAGGAGCATCCAGACACACTAACTAGTATAGCAAACCTGGCGTCATTACATCGGGATCAAGGGCGATGTAAAGAGGCGGAAGAGCTAGAGGTGCAAGTGATGGAGATGTTTAAAAAGGTGCTTGATGCGGAGCACCCGACAAATCTGAGCAACTTAGCCAACTTAGCATCGACGTACAGGGATCAGGGACGGTGGAAGGAGGCGGAAAAGCTAGAGGTTCAAGTGATAGAAACGATCGAAAGAGTGCTGGGGACCGAGCATCCGGACGCACTGACTGTCATGGCCAACCTAGCAGTTACATACATGAATCAAGGGCGGTGGAAAGAGGCAGAAGAGTTTGGGGGGCAGATAATAAAGAAGAGGAAGAGGGTGCTTGGGGAGGAGCATCCAGACACGCTAACTAGCAAGAATAATCTCTCAGCAACTTACAAGCTTCAAGAGCGGTGGAAAGAGGCGAAAGAGCTAGATGTGCAAGTAATGGAGACATCCAAGAGGGTACTTGGAGAGGAGCATCCAAATACACTAACCAGCATGAACAACCTAGCCTTTACGTACTGGAATCAAGGGCGATGGAAGGAGACTGAAGTGCTTTTTGTGCAAGTAATCAAGTCGAGCGCAATGGTGCTTGGGTCAGAGCATCCAGACACGTTGGCGAGCATGAACAGTCTCGCACTTATGTTCAAGGCCCAAGGCCGCAACGACAAGGCTATTTCATTAATGGAAAATTGCTTCCAGCTGCGGAAACAGGTCCTTGGTCCCCAGCATCCATGCACAACATCGTCGCTTGCAGCTTTAAATGAGTGGCAGTCGGAGAACATAGAGATCAGAGTTTGAAGCGACTTTTTCTTGAGCGTCACACACTCGTACGTGGCCCAGGCGTAACCTGAAAGAGATTACGAAGTACATAGAGCTGGCAATGAACCCAAGAAACCAGTCTTTCTTGTTTAAAGCGGCATACTAAAGATAGTGCATATGCGGAACAGGTCAAGCTGCGTAAGCATGCTTACAAGTAATATCTAACGGTAGTAAAAGTAATTCGGCACTAATTATGGCCACCACAAGCAGGGAGGGTGGCCGACCCGCACCGGCCACACCCTTGTGAGGAACGTTTAATTTCTTTTGATGTGTATGAGGGGAGAGTTCAAGGTGGGTGTAGTCGCCGCTAGATAGCATGGAGATGTAGGTGGCGCGGCGGAGGCTAAGAGGTTCCAAGCACAGCCACGGCCAGATTAGATTTCGGGAGAGGGGTCCAAAACCTGGCTCCCGGAGCGGGGTCCACCGCGGAAACCAAAACGGGACCCACACTTGGCCATGCACAACACAGGCACGCTTGTGACCTTTGACGAGCTCATCAGCACGGGCAGGGCCTGAATACGAAACAATTCTCTACAGCACTAAAATTGCACTGCACATGTAAGGAGCCGCTGGCTATGTATTTGTACGATGGTTGCGTCACTCCGTGATGTGGAGCATTCTCGGCATTAGCTTCTGAGATTTAGGTTTTCGGGAGCCCACAAGTAAGCTAACTCCAGGCTCCGTAGTCAAGAATCACAAGTGCCCAACCGTACTGGATCTCATAATAGATCAAGGAATGAGAACATGTGCTAATAGTATGTATTCCAATGCTAAAATGTCAAACATGATTACGAGCGGCAACCAAAGTCTTGTGCTTTTACTCTGACGAGCTTTTGATTGACGTATCCTCATAATCGGGATCATCGTCTGCTATACGCTTCGCGGCTCTCTCCTCTTGCTCAACATACCTCGCTTCATCATCGGAAGCCATCCTCTCTGGGGGTGTTTCAGATCTTTTGCGCTTCTCGACTCCAGGAAGAATGGAGTGTTTGACAAGCGCTCTTCGCCCTTGGATCTTGTCCTCTGCAGCAGTGAGGTATTGGCATAATTCTTGAGTGGACAAGAGTATATCTCGACCTTCTCCTCCAATCGCCTCCTCCGTCAGCTCTTCACAAGCAAAGTCGGACAGTTGAAGTCGTAGGCCTGGGTGAGTGGTAGGGTTTCCGTCATCGTCGCGAAATGCCTAGTTTAGAATCTCAGAACACCGTAATGCGAGAACATTGGCCTTAAACTGGAGATACATACCTCGTCTTCCATTTCTTGAATTACCCCCAATTGATCCCCATTGTCGGTATGGAACACACGAGTTCGCCATACCGACAACGTCGCCTCGCGCGAACCTTTCTTGCCGTATTCAATGTCCAGGCCAACAACGACCTGTACACTGGCATCCGAGTCCAGAAGATAGTCTTCCGCTAGCCGGCCCAACCTCTTTCTCTTCTGCGAATATGCGACTTCGATTATAACCCCAGGGTATTGAGCATCATCGTGCCAGAAGGAGGCGTCCGGCTCATATTTCGACTTTGTGCTAGGCGGAGCATCATCGAGTGGAAAATATATCTCAGTTGATCGGGCTGGGCGCACTTTCTGCGCAAAGAGGGCTGCCCTGTCTGATCCGCTGCGAATCGCTTTCAACTGACTTCGAATCGCGTCCTCGACACCATCAATGAAGAGCTCATGTACGCCGGTCGGCATCCGAACGACAAGTCGATAGCTTCCTCCGCGGTAATCATATCTGTTCGATCCCCATCGTTAGCTGCCGTTCCTATCATTCCTTGAGCACACGCACCGTATCTTGTCTTTAACGTATCCAAATAGCGATTCGTCTCGCCTAAGCTGACGCTCTATCTCATCGTACTCTCCTCGCGCAAGCTGAAATTCTGTCCACGGATGTTCCTTGATGTGTCTTCCAGCTTGGATATCCTTGAAAAGCGCGATCACTCGGTGAGCTTGGGTGAAGGCTTTCTCGTCGGTTGGCGGGGGCGTTAAAGGTACACCTACGAAGCTTGAAGGCGGTGTGATATGCTGATGTTCTTTCAGAGGAGGCTGCGATGTAGACATAGCCGTGTGTCATGCCATTGGAAAGGCCGCATCACGAAGTTGAACGGTGGTTGCGAGAATTGATTGTGATCTGGAAGTTTCGGCACGGTTCAGTCGACTCAGCAACCACGCCAAGCTAAACACCGAGCAGCGGCAGTGCATCACCGCCACAACGCCACACCTAAGACAGTTGGTTACTAGTTGCCCATTTACTCTACATTCTCTATTCCTCAATCTCAAATGTACACCCTCAACGTATGTATGTATGTATGTATATTCTATTATGGCCATGCACCATCTAGGGTATGGGCCGTTACAGAGCGCTAACTAAATACTACCTGCCATCAACATGCTTGCTCCAGTTCAGAAGCCAACTATGAGAACTATGTATCTGTTACCTGACACCGTGTTCAACCAAGGAAATAGTACACCCTCAACAAGGGTATGGCCGTAGCGGGTCGGCCATCCTCCCTGCTAGCGGTGGCGGCATCAAGTGCCAAATCATCCTCATTGTGTATATAAAGACATCCTACATTCTGCAAATAGAATAACTTAATTACAGCTTCCAAATACAGAGACTCTACAATAACCACGGGACAAACTTAACACATTGAGGATTGGGCAGGCTTAACGCCCTCTCCTTATCAGTCCAGCCGTTCTGAAACTTGGAAAAATAGTCACATTCTCCCGTCGCACACGTCCAAAACCCCAACCCAGGCATGCTACTCTCAGCACCCGCTCGATCCTGACGACTGGCGGCGCCACAATAGCAGCGTGGGTTACTACCACGTATTCCACGGTCATCGTCCCATGTAATCCATCCTTTGTGGTGATCTTGTAGGCCTTGACTGCAATTCCAGTCGCAGCGGACGCAGATGTAGTACGGTCGGCCGACATTGCCATTTTGATTGCCTGTCACGGTACATCGATATCGAGGCCTCCAGCCACAGCGGCGGCAGAGAGGAGAGTTAAGAGGAAATTGGGGCTGTAGTGGTCGGCTTAGTGCGTGCAAGATTTCGGACGTTGGAACGTCTACATTTACGTTAAGCAAGCTCTGTCAGGTATACTTGCGGGGACTAACTAATATACGTAGTGCTACTGCCTCCCAAGGTCTGAACGAGCATTGTTGCGGCCATTAATCCGTCAAACTGCGTGGAATACCGTCCGGTCAACGTCGGTGCAACAAGGCGTTGGGATGTCAACGCCCTAACCCGCGACGGCTGGAGGGGCATGATGGATGATGCGTGTTACATAAGCAATGGTCTAGGATTGAACCTATATTTTATTGGCTGCAGCCCCGGCTTGACACCAGCTGCTCACGTTAGCTAGACCAGTTCTGCCCATAATAAGAACGGGCGATTCTACAGTCGCTAGCGAAATCGGCTTCCGCCCAAGTGCAGGTGCAACATCGCCTGTAAGCAAAAGGCTTGGCGCCCCACTTTACATATCTAGTAAGGCGCCATGCTTGTTTGCACGTGATTTGCCACGGTACGAGAAAATACTTCTCTATCACAGTATGAGCCCACAGGGGTGTGCGGGTCGGCCGCCCTCCCTGCTGGCGGGGGCGAGTTTAAAGTATTTATGCTTTAATAGTCTGCTGTAAATACCGCTAAATATGCTGCCGCTGAAACCGTTCCGTGCAAAGAGGAAGTCGCCTTGCAGCCAAGCATGTGGCAAAAGTATTCAGATTCACCTCAGGCAGCAGTCTCGGCAATGAGCTTTACCCAGAATAGTCAAACGCCATGCTCAGCCCGACTCTGACCAAGCATCCATAATGCAGGTAGACGGAGCCTATAACTATGTAGACCATACCTCATAACTTGACATTGAATTCGTGTATCCATCACTTACTCCGCAAGATTTTCAAATACGAAGCCGTTCACACGACTCGCACGTTGAGCCTCTGTCTCACTACGTAGTCACTCTGAATCCACCCAACTCCAATCCTCGTATACTCGCCATCCACACTGGTCGGTCTGACAACTAATATGTAGTACTTTTTATCCCTCAGCCCATGCTCATCCCATAAAACTCCCTCCCGACAACAACACACCGTTCATCATGAAGGTCTCCACTCGCCTCGATGTCATACTGAATCCACCCTCTTTCTACTCTTTCTACTTTTCTCGAGTCCAAGATGGCGTAGCTTGTATCCGTTGGTTCCAGGCTACAGTTCCGGAAAACTCCTACTCCTACGTCGGTGACCAACGCATGTTTGTGCTTCCCATTAAATCGGAGATTCTCAATCCAATCCACGTCGCTAAAAGGAATGTCCATGAACTGAATACCTCCATCATATGCCATCCATGACCAAGATGGCACGATCGAGGTTTCGTACCCAATCCGCTTCGTCTTCTTTCCGTCAGACCTCTGCCATAGGAGATTCCTGTGAAGGTACCGCTGAAAGATGCCGTATCTGCTTTCACACCCTATAGCGCGTGCAATACGGGCCTCTAACCCGGATATTGCAACACATCTGGCTTTCCGCTGCTTTCGGAGCGTGCTGCTCATAATAGATGGTTTATGATATTGAGGGTTGTGGGTGTGGGAGATGTTGGCTAGCGCGCGGTGATGCTTGTGAGTTTGGGAAGTGACGGCGGGTGGGCACTCGCTTATCCAGCATGCAATGTCGGGGCGACCATCGATACGAGTTGCGTGTAAGATGTCAAAGACGTCGTGGGGCCGTTTGCGCTTGCGCGAGTATTGTGCGATAGTCATAATGGGAGGCTGGCGATATTCAAGACATAGAATGAGTGACATGATGTTGATGCAGCTTGAGCGTTGCTCCACCAACCGAAGCGAAGCTTCACGGGGCCACTACTGTCGCTTTGACTTTCCGCAGCGGCCTCACTGTGTACTTACCGTCGCATCAAAGTATCTGCCTGGCAGGGGTTGCTCTTCCATGCTGATGAATATGCCTAGCAAAGAGTCTAGCGCTGGTCTGGCTCTGGGTTAGTTTCTATCGATTCCGTTTTAGAACCCGCTGTGGATCCCGTTCCGATGCCCGGTTTTAGATCTTACTCCTCTTCCAAGACCCCCATCTTTGTCCGACCTTGAATTTGCCTCGCCATTCCCTTGGTGCCCGCTGTCTCAACCTCTATATCTACATGCCATCTATAGCGCAAACGTTTCTACCCTGGCCTCTCCCTTAATCGGTGCTAAATAATGGCTCACAAACAAGGGTGTAGCCGGAGCGGGTCGACCGTCCTCCCTGCTAGCGTGATTGAGTGGTTCATCTGCCTCAAATGACACCCCAGTGCTATCCTGTGTCACGTGACCGGGGCCTCGCAGCTGCGCCAGTTCGGGTTCCTTCTGGCGGGGCGGTCATAACATCGCATTGCTCAGCAATCCAAGCCTTTCCTCCGCAGCGACCATCCTCTCGGGCACCTTGTTACTTACAAAATCCTCTCTCGCGCCTTGGATACGAGCATGATACCGTCCAACGATGGGCAGCGCGATAGTTGCATGTACAAGCTGTAAGGGTCGTATTGACCGGGAACTGCCCAACCGTCGACCACTATTGGTTGAGAGAACAAGTACAAAGAGGGGAAATTGATATTATCTTAATAAAGTCAGAAGATAATGTGGCAGAAGGGCTTACAAACCAACTACCTAGGCAGAAACACGAAGCATTTGCACGCGAACTAGGGTTGGTTATACTTCCAAGTATAAACACCGGAACCAAATTATAACCTTCCTATTATGGCAATTAGTGCAATTTCGAGGAGAAATGTACCTTTAAGAAGCTGAGGGGTGGTGTCAAGGTCACGCGCAAAGCCACACAAGAGTCTCTGACGTTACTATGACGAGAGGACTATATAAACCCCAAGGCCCCCTCTCAAAAGGCCTTCAAAAGCCAATCTCTCTCCTCAGTGAGCCTTGACACTTCGTACGCAGTATAGGGATCTTTTCAGCCCCTTACAATGTCCGCTAAGAGTCCAAATTCAGTTTTGGTCCAGATGATGAAATCGGGCGAGTTTAGCGATCTCAAGTTCGTTTGCAACGGACAGGAGTTCAAGGTCCATAAAGCCGTTATCTGTGTACAGTCTCCCGTGATCAAAGCAGCAATTCAAGGGGGGTTCGAGGTGTGTCTCCGGCCAGTAACCCTAGGACATTGCAGGGCTTGCTTAACTCGGCAACGTAGGAATCAGACACCAATGTCATTACGATAAATAACTTCCAGCCGAACACTGTGAGGCAGCTAATCCAATTTATGTACACCGGCGATTACGATGATCACAAGGATGAACATGAACCTCCCGGCCGAAATGCTTGTATAGGTAACAGCGACGAGATTGATGAAGGTAGGACAATCGACTCTATTAGCTAGATAGTTTCGGATATGCTAATATCAGAAACAGTCGGCTTGCTAGGAAATCAGCTTCAATTTGGTGACAGTGAAGAGAACAGTACGAACCCTGCTTCGAAAGCTCCAGCTGCGCCTTCACCGCCGGAATCAACCGCTACTGCTTCCCTGTTCGAATATGTCAATGTCAACTCTATCGGCGATTATTACGGTATTGATAAACTCGTTTCGCTAGCGAATACGAAGATTAAGCATCTTCTTCGGAGTAATAGTGGGGATCAATCTTGGGTTGCGAGCCTACCCAGCGCAATCGATATAGCTGTTCAGTCAACGGGAGATAATGAGCTACTGGGAATCTTGGCTTCGGCGACTGCAGCAAATATCTCGAGTCTTCTAGGTTCGGATCAATTTACGAGTCTAGGCGTCCTGACAGACTTTTCGATCAAAGTTCTGCACAGCTGTGCCCAAGAGATTCAAGCCCTGGCTGGGCAATGCGAGGAAAGCAAGCTTCAGCTACGCAAGGCGGAAGAGCAAATACAGCAAAGCAAGCTAGAGATATCAACATTGAGAGAGTGCTTGGAAGTCTTGAAAAAGACAAGCCAGTGCAGGAACTTAAACTGTGGCGCCGAATTTCTATGTTTTATAGACCCGAGCGAGTGTCTTCTTCGTTGCGCCAAGTGCCGCTGCAAGCACTACGGTTAGCAGAGCGTAGAGTGCGATATGTCAAGTGATTGCTAAATCAACTGGGAATTCACGATACCTATGGTGTCCTATATGTGAGATGACTGAGGACACTTGGAGGTGGAAGTTTAACCTAGTGAACTCTACAAACACAATGATGTAAAGTCCTAAAAGCTCCTCCGGAGTTGCCTCAACAAACTCCGTCTGCACAATCTAAAAATTCCAAATATCTATTTACTTTACTATTACTCGAGGACCTTCAAATTTGCTAAATCCAGCTTCGTTCCTCAAGGCCCTTTGAAAGGACGCAGCACACGGAGGGCTAGAAGGGGGAAGCGTTGAAGGTTTGGCAACAGCTGTAACTGTCGCAACTTGATGGTAATGAATGAGAAGCAGGAAGGATTTGCAGCGCTGATAGGAGATTAAGGGCGTGGTCTTGAAGGCCTGTATCTATTCGAAAATTATTATAATAGATTTGACATGCTTAACTCTTGCCTTAGTCATCTATGCGATCTAACATCGTGGTAGAGCCTGAAATGTTAGGCTCCTGAGAGAGCGATCGAGCGGAGTCGCGAAATGCATCCAGCCCGTTTGCGATGGGCTTTGCTTTGATTATCGTTGATCGCTGTATC
>Ga0307518_10004176_pt1 | contig 10362 bp, 12 predicted proteins | sample 25_EM_MG_FD_203889 | JGI IMG/M metagenome (GOLD analysis project Ga0307518, IMG submission 203889) | Populus trichocarpa ectomycorrhiza microbial communities from riparian zone in the Pacific Northwest, United States - 25_EM | ecosystem: Host-associated > Plants > Roots > Unclassified | place...
TGTGCTTCAATCCTCTTCGCTGAGTTTCCTTCTTGCTGTTTGTGGCGACAAGGCGTGACTGCTGATCTGTTGATACTGCTGTTTAGGCGTCGCCAAGGCTGAAAGACGAGTTGTGGTGGCTGCGGCTGGTGCTGCTGCTGGAGGGTGCGATTTAGTGGTGGCTGCGGCAGATGGTTTGTAACGCTGTTTCGGGTTGCTGAAGACAACTTTGCTGTGGCGGCGCTGTGGGACTGTGGAGACAACAACTCGGTGCGGCTCTGTGGGCTTCTTGTGGCGCGGAGTGGTGGTGGTGGCTGGATGTCCGATCTGCCGATGGCGGGGAGAGGATGAAACTGGTAGGTGCGCTGCCGCCGACGAAGACCTACTGCTGCTGGTGTGAGCGACCTGTTGTGGCTGCGGGTAGTTGACGGTGTGTTCCTATAGATTGATGTGGTGGTATTACCTGTGATCGGCGTTGAAGGCAGACTGATCGGCGTTTCCATATTGCTGCATTTTGAGGATGAACAGTGAACAATGAACAATGCGCAGTTTTTTTTTTCCGTAATCAGAACAGTAGATGTTTTTTTTTTTAACTTTGAACAGTTTTTTTTAGATCAAACCGGATCTAGGGTTTAGCATAAACATTGTGGATCGTTTAATTGTAAGAACAATTAAAACCCTGACTCTGATACCAAATTTGACGCGGAACAACAAACAAAAGAATTAAAGCCGGGAAAAGAAAGAAGCTTTTAGAGAAGAAGCTGAGAAGAGAAAGCAAAAAAAAAGAAGAAAGGGGATTGGAGATATGCAAAGTCTGCAAATTTTTCATTAATCATCAAAACTGTTTAACATTTAGAAAAGTGGGATATAAATACTAAAACCCTAACTAGAACAAGCGTTTAGGCTTATGGCCCACTAAATAAAATACCTAACAATAATTAAATCAAACCCAATAAATAAAACCAAATTAATAAACCTTAACTAAAAGTTCATATAAATTAAACCCAAAAACATTAGTTAAAGCCCAATTTCTCAATGTTTTGGGTTATCCTCCATCGTCTATGATCATACGCGTGCGTAAACAATGTTTCTGATTCGGTGTCCCCATCAGCCTTTTGTTTTGATTTAATTGCAAACCAGCTGTTCCAAGTGCATCGAGCCACCAGAACCATTAATGCAGAGTTGTCTATAGATTTATTTTATGGGAAAGAGAAAACCTTTTAAGCACTTTTGAAAAAGATTCAATGGGGATTTGAAAAAGAGTAAACAATCCAGTTGGATTTTGGAGCGAACAGAAACATGCCATCATTTGGCATAATACTCTACTTCTGAATGACGCTGGAACTAGAAAAAAAAGAAAGTTCCATGAAAGTAGTCTACGACATGGCAAAGCAGCTTCACATAGGCGGAGGAGAGATCAAATAACAATGCGGAAAACGTTTGCATATATACTAGCAACATGAACTTAAAATCAGTGTCACACCTACGAAGAACATAAATAAAAACCTTTTACTTGGAGGCGCTGGTTTTTTGCTTGGCCTTCTCTATAAGGGGCTTCAGTTGCTTCTTTTCAGCAAGAATCTTGAGGAAGTTGAACAAAAACGGAATATAATTGTGCTTCCTACGGATATTTTCTGTTCTCCATTTCTTGAATTTTTCTTCCTCCATCAAAATCTTTTCTGTAGCACTTTCAATCGCAGCATTCACTTCAGACAGGGATTTGTTCAGGGATTCATAGTTGCCATTGTCGACCAGTCTTTCTGCCTGGAAAGCAGCTAGCTGCTGCACGATACGCTCCCTCCTCTTTTGGAGCTCCTTGAGTTCAGCAGTATACATTTCTTTCCTGTTTTTGACTATTGCCAAGAGATTAAATCTTATCTCACTATTGGAATGCCTTTCTATGCGTTCCTGGATCACTGGCTGCACCATAAGCAGCCAGTCCATATCACCATGCCCACCAGTGCACTGACCAAGGCTGATGGGTCCCTCTTTCAATCCATCAAGTTCATATAGCACTCCATCAACAGGCAAGTAACTTATAAAATGGTACACGTCATCTTCTTTGCTGGCTGCCTTCTGCTCTTCAGGAACGAAAGGCCCAAGTCGTGCAAAACTGTTATGGGCTGCACGTATAGCTTCGCAGTTATTAATAGCCAACCCTTTGAGCTCAGGAGGAAAATTCTTGGTGAATTCTTTTAATTTCGACAATTCTGGACCAATGTCCATATCTGGGCAGTTCATGAGGATAGACAAAATTGCTTGACTTGCACAAGCATTGTTAATAACCTACAAGAGAGGAAAAACCTTTCGAAAATTAATTAGAGCTTATGATCCTCCACCGATTGAAGACCTCATCTAAACATACCTGACGGGCAAAAAAGAGATTAGGATTTGGATCCGTAATTACAACACGTTCATCTTTCTCTTCTGGGCGCCATTTGAAAAGAAAAACCAACCCATATACAGGTCTGCAAAAGGAGTAAGAAAAAGTCACATGTTAGCGTAAAGAAAATGGCGACCCAACATAAGATATAAAATGATATAGGGCCATAGAATTCAGAAACTAACCTCAGGCTGTCAAGAGAATCAAGGTCCAATGAATACAACTCTTCAACCTGTAAAGAAGCATCAAGATATCATATCCAGTTCATGGAGGTTAGGGGTTGGACCTCATTGAAAAAAAAATGCACAACTCATAGACTCTGCATTTCTAACAAACAAGTAGAGTGATTATGCCTTAAGTGATAGAAACACGTAGTACTTTTGGTTCCTGTTCTTCAGTTACTTCTAGTCTCTTAAGAAGGTCCCATTTGGTAACTGCAAATACAATATTTGATAATGTCCCGAATAATCATTTAAATTAGCAACATTGAATATAGAGTCTTTGTTATACCATTCAGGTAGGTATAACAAATAGGTATCAGGAATGAAAATGGAATCGAAATGGTAACACAAAATGAGAATGGCATTAAATTCTAAACACTAGATTGGGTATAACAGTTAAGAATCAGAATGGAACCTTGAAATGGCAATCCCTGGCTCCACAGAAACTGAAAAATTTGTGACTAGGCTCGAAAGCCTTTTACCAGTGTTTCCTTGTTGTTCGTGAGCATGGTTGAGGTGGTAATGCTGATGGAAACGGTGGTGGTGATGGGTCATGGTGGTGTTAGTGGCAACAATGATGGTAATAAAGATGGAGTTTTTTTTTTTTTTTAATAGGTGTACTTTAAAACTTATTTCCCCAGACAAAGAACTTGTAACTTATTTCCCACAATTTTCCATATAAGCACCAAATTAATGTAATTAATTCAATGCTACATAAGCATATATCAAAAGAAAAATAAAAATCAAAAGCTATATGCACAATACAAACAAGTAAGCTGAGCTAATATGGATTAAGCATTGGATAGAAAAAAGTTGTTCCAACACTGATTTTTAAATTCCATAATAGCATAATTCTAAAATGAAAATAAAATTCCTTGATAGCAGTAATTACAAGTCAAACAAGATTTATTAAGAGTGATCACAGTGTAAGATAAGGATGCATTTTTTATCACACAGTTCATTCCTGGTGACTACTATTCAAGAATTATGATGGAAAGTCAGACACAAATTAGTTAGTCAATAAAACTGATAATGGAACATGCAAATGGAGAATAATGAGTATTTTTACATAGCTTGTCTGCTCCAACAAATCCTTGATAAAAGCAGCTACATCAGGAACCCCATGAGATTATTCCTTATCATCTTAATTTTGAAATGTTACCTCTAGTGGAATTAATATTGTGATAGGATCACTCAAACAAACTCTAGAAGAAAGCAGAACCGCCCAAAATGCCTTACTTAAGTTATCAAAAGATTCATATTGATTAGAGGTCTAAAATAATTGAGAAACTCGCATAGCATGATACCCAAACCCCCGGAACAAAAGTGAGAGAGTTACAAAAATATTTTTGAAGTGTTGGTACAGTAAGTATTTTTAGGATTTTCTATTTCCACATATTAAATCATTAGCAATTTTTATGCTTGTGTGTAAGAAATACCTTATTTTAGTAAACAAGTATAAAAGTACCCTATTTAAAAAAATAAGTTTTAAAAGTACATCAATAGGGGAAAGAAAAATTCAATGATGGTGGTGCTATAGTGATAGGTGGTTGTTTAGTAATAGAAAAGTGGTCATCATGGTGGTGATAGTTACAATAGAAGGCAGTGGTGGTAGTTATAGCAATGGTAATGATTATATGAAGAGGTGATATATCATTTTATTAGCTTTGATTGGCATGTGGTTGTGGTAATTGTGAAATTGATAATGAATTTGAAATAATATCACATTCTTTAACCAATACAAAAAAAAAAAAAAACCCCATTCCCAATGAGCTTAAAAATGACCCAAGTGCCAAAAAGTTGAGGACAAACTAAAGATCAACCATGTTACCTTCCCTAAAATACATTTAAACTTGACAGAAAAAAACAGTGGAATTAGAACTTGCATTTCCAGAGCATTTAAAATACTGAATGGCATAAAAATGGAGAGGAACTTGACATAACAAGAAAATCGAGATTTATAGGTTACCTGTACACCTTTTACATGCATTTGTTGTATAAGTTCCGTGAACACACCTGGATTACAAGCTAGGAGTCTCAGCAAAGAGGTTTCCATTCAAAAACTACAACACAGTATGGATATAATAAATGTTCATGCATGTATCCATGTGTGAGAACCATAAACTACTCTTTCCTTGGCAATTAACAATCCACAAGCTAAGATTGTCAGCTATATAGTTAAAAATTACAAATGCAGCATGAAATATTTACAGGCAGATATGTCCATCTAAAGACAGAAGATTAATCCAAATGAAATTATTTTTCTTCATGAACACCTGAAATCTATCAAAAATATAACAGGATTGTATCACCCATTTGTATAAAACAAAAATTAAATACAAAAATTCAAAACATTAAATTCTATGGCATCCTTTATTGCTAGAGATTCCCCTGTATGTGTAACAGGAAGCCTGGTATGTAGAGTCTAAATCCAATTATCCAAAGACATGGGAGTCTTTTACTGGTTTCAAGAATCTGGATGGGTATAAAGTCCATGTATAGATACAGTCAAGAATCTATATTCAAGATCTTGGAGTGGTTGGGGGTTCTTCTACTCGGTCATTCTCACCAACAGCGTTGTGTTTTTTCAATAGCATTGTCAGGATAAATAGACAAGCATCACAAAGAAAACCCTGGCTTCTAAGAAGCAAGAGATACTATTCTTTTAATGCTCGTAACAAGTGAAATGATAGATCCATAATATCGTATCCAAAAAAAGAAAAGAAATTGAAAGACCCTGCATTCCTGGCAGATGCTCAAAATCAAACAAATCAAAGCACACTTCCCCAAAACCTTTCTGCTTTAGATTTTTCAAAACCCTCAAACTGACACAGAAGCAACTCCTCTAAGGTATTTTGAACTAATATAAGACTCATAAGAATTTAGAAACAATACCTGGATCAGACTCAATAGTGCACCAAGACATGATGATTGATTCGCCACAATAACAGTAACAGTAACTATAAGCCTGCAAGGAAACACACAATTAAATTTAATTTTGAAGCGGAATTGACCCCTATGGAGAATTAGGCGACGAAAGATACCAAATCATATATTCTTTAAAAATCACAAACCCTAACTCCTATTGCTTCATATTTCCGTAGCAGCAGAAACCGCTAGCATAACAAACGATAACCCTATTATCTCTTTGTAAAATCAACACACGTAGCTACTAATTTATCAGAATACAAAAAGGAAGAGACGACGTTGAAGAAGTAAGCATCAGCTCTGCAAAATTTAGTAAAAGGAGAGTTTTAGGTTACCTCGCAGTGACAGTTGCTTCCTGCTTTTTCCGTTATTGCTCACTCAAGATTTCTCTTCTATTAATATTTACTATATTATTAATTAGAAAAGATTAATTATAACTGAGTACATGAACTTTAATTAGTACTTCTGAACTGTGATCTAATGAACAAACATTTAAATCATTTAATTATTCTTTTTCCTTCATAATAAGATTTTGATGAAGACTAAACGGCCTAGCAAATCCACTTTGCAATTACTCTCAATTGCGCTTTGGATTTGCACAACGAATTTTTGTGTTTTTTTTTTTAATTCCATTCTTTTCTATCATTCTTTTTTGCAATTGAACTTGATCTTTTCTTTTCTTTTTCTTTTACAGACCTCTCACATTGTAAAAAACACATTGGGTTTATGCTCAATTATATAAAAAATTGGTAAGATTTTCCTTTTTCAAAGTGATTTTAAATATAGAAACTGGAATTGATAATAAATAAAAATAAAAGGCTGTAAAGAAAGAAAAAAACATATTGTGGAACCAGAAAAAAAAAAAGAAAAAAAACATTGATGGAGCCATGTCGTGGATAATTGATCACCATGCACTACCTACGAATGACGGGGTGTGGCATATTATATTATATTACAAATTACCACAAAAAAAAAAAAACGAAAAGGTGTGGCATTTTTATTATTAGTTAAGAGAGAAAACATTCTGGATTCTAATAATGTTTTAAAGTGGTTTCTTAAAAAAAAAAACTCATTTAACTTTTTTTATTTTAGTCCCTTGACTTTTTTTTTTCAATTTATTCCTTTGACATTGCATATATTTGGGATTAGGATTAGTTGTGTGTTTTGGTTGCCTACACTAGGGGATCGTACAATGTTGAGAAAAAATCTCGTCACTTGGTTTGTCAAGATTAATTGAAATCTTATTGATTTAAAACAATTAAAGTTTTAGAAATCAAATTAAAGATTGGACAAATATTAAGTCCCTTTTTATTGCTAAAACTCGGGACCGGATTGGTCGGGCAATGAAAAATATTCATCCCAATTTTTTTATCACTAAACTTTTTTTTATTTGATCCTTTTACATTAAATTTATTTGATATTGAACTTGGTGTTTTGTTTTGGTTGCGGTCTCATGATGTTGAGGAAAAATTCTGCTATGTGATTAATACTTGGTTTCACAAAACAAAATTCATTTGTATTAATCTAAAATAATTAAGTCTTGAGGGACCATATTTGAAAATGAAACAAGAGAATGGTTGAAATAGAATGGGTAAGGGAAGAACGGAGGAGATAGTACGAAAGGAGAGTCATGGTGTTATGGAGTCATGTTTAGCCTCCTTCAACCAAATGAGCTCTTCCACAGTCTCTTGAATCGTCTCAGCGAGATCCATTATTTAGGGCAACTTGTGGCGTTATTGAAGTTCACGTGTGTCACTGACAATTTTTTTCTCCTTCACTTGGTTTCCTTGCCTTGCTTTGTTAATTTTATTTTATATCAATTTTATTTCTTATTCTTTTAATTGTTATTTACTTTTTTTGTGCCCTTTTTAGATTTTGATTATTTTTTTAATTTCATCTTTCATGATTGCTATTTGTTTTTCTAAGAGGTAATCTAGGTCTCATGACTTGAGTCGCAGGTTTAGAAGGTTAGTCTTGCTTGACTTGGATAGTTTTTTTGGTATACTTTTTTTTTAAAAAAAAAAAATTTGTTTCATTCTTCAACAATTGGTTAGTTGGGAATTGAGTTTTGCTATATTTTTTTTTTGATCAAATGTAAGAATATATTAAGATCAAAGGTAACAAAGCCACAAAAGTAGCAAACAGAAAAAGTATATACAGAGATGAGGGTAACCAGTACCCTAAACAAAAACGGGAACATGCTCCCATTGAAAAGAAACATAAAACAAACATCCCTAAGGCCAGAAGTAGCAACACATATAACAAACATGAGGGACTGAACCAGCCAATCCAATGTACTGCCAGGCAAGTCAATCTACTGCCAGCAGAGCCAAAAACAAGCAGCCGAAATCCAACAAAAACATCCAGCTGCTCCTCTCCCATGCCGAACCAAGTCAACAACATGAAGCCATCATAATTCAACAAACCACAGCTGCAAAGAACTCAACCCCAAGGGCCCATCAAAAACTCCCCCTGAAATAAGGACCCGCTAACTATGCGAAGCCAACAGAGGATAGACCATGCAGGGGCAAGATAAACGTGCATTCACATTAAACTACCCCAACCAATCCAATCAGAATGCAACATTGTAAGCCAGGGGATTTTTTTCATGAAAATACAATATAGTGTAAAATAGAATCTGAAATTTTCTGAAAACAGCCTCAACCGATTTGCTAGTGTTGTCAAAAATTCTCCTGTTTCTTTCCTCCCAGATCAAATACACAAGAACTGCAAGAGATACTCTTCTCATTTTTGGTTGTAGCCCTTTTTTGGTGTGTTGTAAAACCTGGGTAGCTCTGCTTAAGGAAGGCATACTGAGAGCTCTTTCTTTTTTTTAATCAAATGTAAGAAGTATATTAAATCAAAAAGAGCAAGACAAGCTTGCAATACAAGCTGGAAACCAGCAGAGAACAAAATAAATACATAAGCTCAAATAAGGAATAAGATCCTCATAAGAAACAGAAACGAAAAGCCAGCGAAATACAAGCTGAAAACCAGAAAGGGGGGAGAAGCTCCCTTGATCCAACGAACGCAGGAATATAGCATGAAAACCAGAGGCTAAGCTTAAACCAAAAGCCAGCCCAGCCAAGCTGCCAGCCAAGCCAGCACAAGGAGAAGCGAAGCCAAACAGCACTTCCATCAAGCAATGAGCGCTGCCGAAAAGCCAAGAGAGGAGGACAGCTCCTCAACACCATGCGGAGACATCCCGACAGGAAATTAATCACCCAAGAGCCTTTTCCATAACTTAAGAACCTCCTGCACGCGAATTGGAGAAGAGCTCTCCCATGATGGAGACAGGCGGGAAATGCTCAACCATGAGAAGGAAAGAAAGCATAGGAACAGAGTCAACATAGGCTGCCAGCAGCTGAAAGCACCAAGCAAATAAGGCCACCTGTAAGGGCATGCAGGGCCCTACCATCATCACATTCAAAGAATGGAGAACAGCCAACCGAAGCTCCCGCCCGCCAAACTTGAATGAGACCATGCAGGCTAGAAAAAGAGCCCCCAGCTCACTGCAGCTCCAGCATGAGACAAACGGAAATGGCCCCATCATCAAAGAGCTTCACAAGAGGCCATAAGCATGGGCCATGCAATCACAAATCAACAAACAGAGGGAGGACCGTGGCTTTATAATTCCAGCCCCAGCAGCATGCAGCGACGAGGCAATGGACAAAAGAAGGAGGCCAAGTGCATGAGACATGCATACACGTAGCAGCAAAGAGTGAAACGAGACTTTAGCTATAAACAAAAACCGGGGGGGCCAGCAGCTGAGAATAGCCATGAAGAATTTATTTGCATGAACCATGCACACACGAGACTCACGTGAATTATGAAGAAGCTAACACTCATGACCGGACAATCAACCCATGTTCAGAAGAAAATGATCCTTTTCGTGGAAATGAAAGACAGTGTAGAAGAGGATTTGAAACCTCCTGAACACCGCCGAGATCTCCCTAGACCGTCCGTCAAAGACACGCTTGTTTCTTTCCTCCCAAATAAGATATGTTGTGATACTCAGGGCAGCTCTTTTCATCCGAGCCACAAGGCTATTCCTCTGAAAACGCAACCCACGAATAGCACTGGCCAGAGTCTGCATGACCCTCTCAATCCGCAACCAAGATTTTATCAGTGCCCACAGACGACATGTCCATTCGCAGGCAAAAAACAAATGACCATGGGACTCTTCCGCTCTCCTACAGAACATACAATTAGGATCAGGCGGGACAAACCTCAACCTGTCACAAGTCCTAAGCTTTCCCAGAACAGCCAGCCAGAGGATGAAACTGTGTTTAGGCAGAGACCACTGTTCCCAAACCACTCGGCCCCATGAGACTGCTTGACCAATAGGTCTGAAGAATTCATAAGCATGGGATAGGAAAGGACCCACGCCAGCAGACCAACTATTCAGCAAAGTAATGCTTGACTCAGAGTCCCCACAGTGTTGTAAGAGGAGGTCTCTAACAGAAATAATAGCTTTCCACAACGGAGAAGAAGTGTGATGTGCTTGGATAGACCAAATTGTTTTATGGGTGGTGGTGCATGGCCGTTCTTAGTTGGTGGAGCGATTTGTTTGGTTAATTCCGTTAATGAACGAGACCTCAACCTACTAACTAGCTATGCGGAGGTAACCCTTCATGGTCAGCTTCTTAGAGGGACTATGGCCTTCTAGGCCAAGGAAGTTTGAGGCAATAACAGGTCTATGATGCCCTTAGATGTTCTGGGCCGCACGCGCGCTACATTGACGTATTCAACGAGTCTATAGCCTTGGCCAACAGGCCCGGGTAATCTTTGAAATTTCATCGTGATGGGGATAGATCATTGCAATTGTTGGTCTTCAACGAGGAATTCCTA
>Ga0307518_10004177_pt1 | contig 10361 bp, 12 predicted proteins | sample 25_EM_MG_FD_203889 | JGI IMG/M metagenome (GOLD analysis project Ga0307518, IMG submission 203889) | Populus trichocarpa ectomycorrhiza microbial communities from riparian zone in the Pacific Northwest, United States - 25_EM | ecosystem: Host-associated > Plants > Roots > Unclassified | place...
GTTGCGCCGCCACTCCCTGTTCTCTTACAAATTCTAAGCGGAGCCCGGCACGCGTCTCAGTTACTTCCTAATGGCAGCGTCTATGAGTTGCCGTCCAACAAAGTAATCGAAGTTAGCATACCGGCCACAGAACTTAAGCAGGGCGGAGCACCGGGTGCGCCAGTAAGCAAATCCCAAGTATGTGACATAAGTCAAATAAGCTAACAGTTACTATGTATCACTAGCATCCCTTCCATCTTCATGGCGTAAGTTGTGCCTTCGCTGGCAGTAGCATCCGCATTCATAAATTCAACTAATGCACGAGCCTAGCATGTTTTCGACGTGGTCCGAGTGGCGGGTAGTAGTTCTTATAACTTCGTCAACCCTGTGAGGAGGGACACAGTATCGACTGGTCTCCAAGCGAACAACGACAACGTGACAATTCGTTTTGTCACTGACAACCCGGGGCCGTGGTTCTTCCACTGGTGAGGCGAACCTTGGCTACCCGAGCACAAACACTGATCTGACCATGTGCGCTATGTACGCTAGTCATATTGACTGGCACCTACATGAGTATGTTGGCAATGAACTATCCATTACTTTCTCCTGACAATTACGATCAGTGGATTTGGTGTTGTCATGGCGGAAGCGACGAGCGAAACAGCTGCTGAGGAACATCCTCCAGGTTCGCCCCTTGATCACGGCGTTATCTATGGCTATATGATTAACACCATCCCAGATTATTGGGCCAATCAGTGCTCCTCGACCCATAATTAAAATGTACCAAACTACTAAGTGGTTTGAATCTTCTTTCCAGCGCACATATAACACCCAATGATTGTTCGTGTATGAAACAAGCGAATGTGCCCTGCGCCACTCTGCAACTTCGCAATGTCCTTTTGAAATTTGCACTTCCCAACACCTTGGCCTGAATAAATACTCGATCGAGCTTAGGTGTGGGACATCATTATCCCCACGCTATACATCATGCCGCACACTGGGCATGACCAAAATGAAATTTTATGAGGTTTTATGGGAATAACGTCATCTCCGATTTACGAAAGGAGACCACCTCCTTGAGCACTACTATGCTGTGGCTTGACCAAGTTATGGGTAGTATTCATCGGGATACAATGAATAATGCCTGATCTTCAAATACGATTCAGGGATGAGACAAGTTAAATGAATCGTCTGCTTGTATGTATGTATGTCATCTTATTGACTACCAGTGAAACATTGACACTTCAATTATGTGACCATATTTTGCCTCAGTGAGGGATTGGGACAAGGGATTAATCGAGTCTATTCAATCACGGCTTGACAAAGAGGAAGTACAAATCTTCAAGATGGACAATGTTCAGCCAAGCCCCCCGAAGTATATGGGCACAACTCGAAGCCATAACAGCCAGTCAGTAATTTAATAATCTTTAAAGCCGCCATGAGTTTGTACTGCCACTCCGCCGCCAACAAAATCCGCAGAGACAGTAGGAACAGCATCTTCCGGTCGCCGCCACATAGTATACTGAGCACGGATGGTATTTTTGACCTGTTGGCGCTGCTGGCATCCTGGATTGAACGTGGAATGTAACAAGGGTATTAGTACATTGAATATTTAAATTATTGGAGATGAGATGTTCGGGAACGAGGAGATGAACGACCTACGTGGTTTATGCGTCTTCCAGTCGTTCCGCTGAAATCTCTGACCGCAATATACAACCCAAGGCACCCTTACATTTGGCTACTCTCGTGCACAAGTTGGGAAAGCAACGTGTTCACTTAGATTTTCGCTCTATTACAGTGACAGCGACACAGCACATACTAGAGCACATGGTGACACTCGTATGTATGCGCTTTTCATTTACACTGTCACATTCTACGCTTGACTATTTGTCGCAACGGCACGTCACAGGGTTGCATCTGGTCCCCTTGGGACAGCCTAGATGGGGAGGCAAGTAACACAACATGTGATTCGCTACAATCGAAACACTTACACCCATCTGACCCTCCCCTACAGCAGATATAATTGTCGGGACAGGTATGCGGATATTTTGCACACTGGAAAACGCCCAGGCCATCAGTATCAGTCGATTAATGGGTCCACTAGGCACGTACACAGAAGTAGCCATCTCTAGCGCAGCTGGCATGGAAGAGGTTGCACAAGTCTGTTAATTTATGTATAATAAGTACAAGTATTAGCTGAGTTGATCGCCACACGACTCACGCCACCCATCCCCACACCACCAGTCTGTAGGCATATTGTCCTGAGAAGCCTTGTTGGCGGCGATTGAGTCAGCTCCCCGCGACTGCTTGCAATCGGCATCCACAAGGGCAATATGCAAGGAGAGAAGCAAGGACGCGATACCAAGGAAACGGAGCATGGGGGAGAAGGAATGGCGTCTCGTTGTCTGCATTTTATACATGCCAGGGGAACAGAACATTCAAATCATTGCATTGGGCGAGAGTCCCATTGGCTCGCAAACTTGATTCTGCACATGTATTTTCCGCGCCTTATTGTTTTTGCATGGAGTTCTTCTGGCGATAGCAGGGTCATTCATATGTGGGGATGCGAGGCATAGGCGCCTAGACGTTATTTTTGTCGAATTTTGCTTTGTGTCCAAGTGATGAACATAAGTTCCTGATCCGGGCCATGTTAGTTGAATTTGAGGCAAATAGGCGCCCTGACATGATGAACTGTACATACATAATATTCACTGGAGCTTACCCAACGTCGCCTTATCAGTTTGCTTGCAGTCCGCTGCTGGTGACAGCTGGACAACAGATTCTGCGCTGCACCATTTTCCGCGTTGAAATTATTGGGAGCGGTGTTGCATCAGCGTTAACCCAGCGCCGACACCACAACCGATCGATCGATCGATCATACCTGGTATGTAGCAAAAATATACTGCCATTTGCACTAAACCTACACACGGATATAACACATAAAACGGAATAAGGATCATTAACGGGATAACTCCGTGTGCTTGCGTGGATATGGTTGAGATGGTATGAGATACAAGACGAGACTGGGACCGTGACCAAGAAAATAGGATCCACATGGTAACAGGTGGCGCAAGGTAATGACAGCGGCGGCCATACCATGCCCGAGGTGCCACCCAAAAGACGAGAGAAACACAGCGGGGTATTAGAAGGGAATCGCGAGAACGTACGGCATATAGATATCAATTCCTTGATCCTGCGAGCATCTACATATTTGATGGTTCCAAGTTCCGGTTGTTATGGCGAATCCAGATTCGACCACTTTGGGTATCCTTGGAATCCGTTGTCCTTCATCTTCCCCCTCACTGTCTCTAGTAATAATTGGCCCAGGGCCAACCCGGAAGCTTGGGGAGCTTGTACCGGCCATTCTTGTCCTTCCACGGCCAGCACAACCCAAAGGGACCACAATCCTCATCAGGCTTGCCTGGCTTGGGGTCCGATTCGGGGCCCTTATGGGCAAGACAGTTCCTGTGCACGGTGTAGCCCTACGTGGTACGATAGTCATCACCCACGAAGCAAGAAAAGAAAGTAAAAGAGACTCACGTTGGTGCGTACACCTCCGCCCCACGGTGTCTGCCCTTTCACAGACGCATCTGCACCCAAGCCCCTCTTTGCAAAGCCTGCCCAAATCTCGCATGAGTTCTCACCACCCGTCAGATCCTGATCCGCCTGCAGAATCGCCGTGCGGGCATCGAAGAACGACGGCGAGCATGGCTGTAACTTCATGCCTTGGATAACCAGCTGCAAAAACAGCGTGTTACCGTGTTTGGGCACCAGTGGCAGCGGGTTGCCCTTAGAATCGTACGCTTGCGGGCGGTAAAAGTCATTGTCTTCGGGTATGTGTCCCTTAGCATCGGGCACAGGAGGGAAGAGGGTGTTGGAGAAACCGTGCTTATTGATGAGGCGCTGGAGTACGACCCAAAGCATCTCCGCCCAAACTTCACCAATCGCATGGACACCCCAGAATCCAGGCTTGTCGAGGGTCTCATAAGTCGCAGGGTTGGTCTTGTTGGTCGTGGAATAGATATAATTGCGGATACCTTTGGCACGGTTCGCTGACCAGGCGCCCATGGGGTAATCCGAGTATTCCTCCGTCGAGCGCACAACAGTGGCGATGAAGTCTGATACGTGTCATTAGGATACTGCGATAGCACTGCTGATGTAAACGTACCGCCCCATCCTTCACCCATTCCCCCGGCCTCGCCCCATCCGAGACAGCCAGAGTTTTCTGGACCACCCGTCAACCGCGTGGACAAGCCATGCGCGAGTTCGTGGATCACAATGCCAGCCTCCAAGTCACCATCACGGTAAGGTGATGCAGCGTTCCAGAGGTACATGCGACAGCGTCTAAGGTTCTCGTGAGTGCACCATAACGGGAGGATAAAAGTGGAATGGCATACCCGTTCTGGCCATCGGGTGGAGTCATAAAGTTGGCATTGTTAAACCCGCTGCCGTCCTGCGCGTTCGCAATGACAGCGTCATCCTGCTTACCACCGCGTCCAAAGTTGTGCTGCTGGAAGTTGCCCGCTTCTTCGGTGAAGCCGTACCTATTTCGAAAACGTATAGCACTTCCAGTCATGAGTCTCCTTCAGAATGTCCTACCTGTAGAACAAGTCATGCGCCATGTTGCTGGTATAGAAAAGTTGTGTGACAGCGGCATCGATGTATCCCTTCGCCTGGGCCATCTCGGCAGCTTCGCCCTCTACCGGCACGGGATCAAAAGGGAACGCATACACTACCGAGGCTCCTGTGGCAGATCTCCATAAGCGCGGGTCAAAGAGCCTGGGCGTAAAAAAAAACTCACTTGTCTTCTTTCCCTCGGGCCGGTGGTTGCCTATCCAGGTAAACTTTCCATCCCAGTTCTCATGTGAAAAGACATTGTTTCCCCAGGTAGTGTTGGTGGTCCGCCAGATATCTGCGCAGTGTCAGTGACAAGTATAGAAATGAAGATGCGAGCGCTTACCTCCATGGTCCTTGGCACGCCGCCGCTCATCTTCACCGATACTGGGATCATGCTCGTAGGGAAGAGTGTGCCAGCCAACGGGAGATGCAAGGGTATCGCCCGACTCTGACATCACTTTGCGGCCATACGAGAGAGGGTGTTCTACACACGTGGCAAGATCAGTAGTTGGATGATAGGGAAGCACCAGAGCACCCACGGATACCAGTTGCTTTCTCTCTGCGCTTGCCAGCCTCCTCGGGGTCATTGGTACCCCACGGGAAGACGAGGTACGCAGCAGGTTGAACAGCAGGAACTTTGTCCTTTGGCGGAATGGGGGCAAATGCTAATAGGGTATTCAGTCGCCAAGTCCACGAAACACTGACAGCCGAACCTTCAGCTTCCTGTTTGCTGTGGCACTTCTTGCGGTCGGCGATGGCCTTTCCTAGGCGAGGCTTTGTCTTGAACCCGGCCTTGTGTGCCGAGTCGAACGAGGGCAGATATGATCCAGATGGAATGAAGGCAGCGAGAGGGGGGAGCTGCTCTGAGTCTGTGCGAAGGTGGCGTGAGTGGCAGTCACGCGACTTAAAAAGGAAAGTATACCTTGACCAGGGATGGGCATGGGCGAGTCGCTCGCCCAGTCGACGACACTGATGATGCGGTGGGGGAGCGCAGCAGAGACAGTTGCCTCGTACCAATTGTGCTCCATTTCGACTTCGAACTGAAGCAGGTGAGTATGAGGCAGAACAGGACTCTTCATAGCCACCTACTCTGTGCACCAACTCGAGGTGGACACTTCCGTCATCACGTGGTACTTGAACCCACGTGATACGTGCCTTGACATCTCCGACAGTTCCGGGCACATTTGCTAGGACCATGCCAATGCTGGCATGTTCGCCAACGAAGTGGGTCTCTGGAGTGATGTGGATGCCGTGGAAATAAGTCTCTGGGTTCTCGAGCACGTCTTCAAAGTCGGGGTGGGACTGGGGGAGTGCGGAAGCCATGAAGGCGAGGAGGGCTCTCCGAGGATCCATGTCGAGTTGGGGATTCTCACCAGCATATAGTGAGGGCGCGGGTGCAACGACAGCACAGTTGGACTCCAAAAGGTGGGTGAGGGTGGCGATACCCTCGATAGTCTTGTGTTGTTCATGGGAGAGCGTCGACTGCGGAGCGGTGTCAAGGGAGGCAACGAGGTATTCCTGGTGGAAATCCAGCGCGTCACTGAGTTGAGCACAGTAGAGCGCATGTGGGTGGACAGGCTCCTCTGCTACGTAGGCGGGTGCACCTCCGGGGAAGAACTGTTAGGAGTGGGTCAGCACGTGACAAGTTCAAACCAGACGGTTCATTCCTACCGAGTCGCCAAAGCTGAGGATGCGGCCATCCTTGATGTTGAGGTTGATATGGCCGTCGGCAACCTCGATGCCGCCAACGAGCTGGCGGGCATAGATATGTGTGATTCCCGTGGTGCGGTCGGTGTACGAGTCTGAGCGGATGGTGTACGCGCGGCCCACTGCGGGGTCGACATACTGGCTCAGAAAGTCACGTGCGACGTGGAAAGGGTCAGTGCTGGAGTCGTCGGAGACGAACCCAGCAGCAACGGAAGGAGTCTCAAAGCGGGCATGGGGAAGGAGTGGACCGAAGCCCAGCGACTTTCTGCGCTGGGGAAGAGGAGGCGGTGCGGTGTGTGCGATGGCATGGGCTGCGAGACCAGCGAGGGCAAGCGTGACTGTGGTGAGGCCTCTCATGGCTGGTCAGGTCGAGAGGACGGGAGAGACCCAGCCCGTATTTATTCACCCCCAGCCTACGTAACTACAGTTAGGAACAGCACAGCCACACAACACCCCATTGACTTTTATTTTTTCCATTTCTTTGCGCTGTCGTCGTCGTCGAGCGCTGTCATGACGCGATTTTCGCAATGTGAGACATCCTTGTCGTCGCCGTCGTCGTCGTCGTCGCCCCTCTCCTATATGTTCTCCTCCATGGCGTTGCTATTAGATACAGCAGCAGGGAACCAAAGGAGTTAGCGTGCCACCTCCTTATCAGTCGCCCACTTGGGCACTCTCACCCCTTGAAACGACTTGTCCAAGACACGGTACGACAACACACCGACCTCGACAGCATAATTTTCGACATCCTGACAGCCATCCACCACAGCTTTGTCGTAGGACCCGAAACTGACCGACACCCCCGGGTTGCTTACGTCATCCATCCCCTTCTTATCTTTGTTTTCCGTCTCACCTTCTGTTTGTCCATGGTCTTTCAGAGCTCATGTGGATTCTGTGGCCATGGTGGCGACGACCCTTTCCTCGGATCTCACCCGTGTATTACCCGCGGGCTGTGTCCTACGAGAGTGTTGTTCGATTGGACAACTCCGCCCCAACCATGTCGGCGCCTTTAAAACGCGACTTCCGCCTGCTTACCCTACATGATGTTGCAGCGTGTGCTTATCTATATAACCAACCACGACTTCATTCCGTGTATGTAAGTTTCTCCCTCATTCAAGACTTCTCGCATGTGCCCGCCAGTTGGTTGTTCGTTTTGTTGGCGCGATGACCGCCAACGTTACGTCATTTTCCGGCTTGCCATCCGTAGCTTCGTTGGTCTGTCCTCCCCAGGGGTCTCGGAACAAATGAGCCTGGTGATCCTTCTTCATTTTACATCCTCCGTTGATAATCAATTTTGATCTGGTGCGCGGGCGCTTCTGTTGCCGATAACGCGGCTTTGTAACAGGTAAGCACGCCACAACACGAGCCGTCCATTAAGTAGCTTCCCCAGATACCACACATATGGTATAAGCAACTACCAGGCCTGTTCGGTGCGCTTCAAGCGCAGCACTGTGCTTACAGTGACACCTTTAATTATCGAGACCAGCTAGGACCAACGAGGAAACCATCAAAGCACCTGCGGCGTTCCACATTTGAGTCCACCTCAGCATTCCCTACTTCCAAGTGTCTATCCACATATGTACGTCCCTTGACCCAGTTCCATGGTATTCGATGGGCCTGATTTCTGGTATGGTGAGCACCCCTCATAATTGCTTTTAGCTGTCCCAATGTCCAGCGGCCGGATCCTCGCCTTGTTACCAAGGCATCTATCACCTGATCATCATCCTAGACGCAGGTATATGTGAAACATATGCATGTGATTTAGCCATTGTCGGACCCATTTCCCTTGCCCTTATTCTCCACGCCAACTCGTGTTAGGCTATTTTTCCAAGTCCATTTCCTGGTTGTAATCCCCATTCGCACTCAGATGTACATATCGGGCACTGCACCTGCCACCTGTCGAGTGTGTCCTCGGCAATCCCCAAAGAGCGTCGCCTGCCAAGGTCGGACCGCATACACACAAAGGTAATCCTCTGAGGTCGGAGCCATAACATCTGGTATAGCCAACGTATTTTGTGGGAAGGCGTCGTTCATACGCCAGATTGAGGAATCCTTGCAGTGCTTGATCGGATCGCGGGTACAGCCGCATCTGCGTGGAGCAAAGTAGTGCATGAGATACTAATATTGCTATTTAGTGCCGTCATAGAACCTGGAAGGGTCCTGCGTCAAGATACCGGGGATAGATAACCATTGTCGATGATTCATCAAGCCTAAAGGATCACGTGAGTAGCCTCTACAGGTCTTGTTGACCTGAACTTTGTCGTAGCGTAGTCGGCCGTAAACTCAGTTCATTGCAATTCTGGCTTTGAGTCTTTGGGGCCAAGAACAGCGGACAGCACCACAGCAGCCACTAGTCAGGTGCCTCTGTCCAAAAAGTGTCCTAGCGTCGGCGCCTTATTCATCCCCTTCGATGACCTTCTGCGCCAGACAATCTCTCAACCATAACGCTTCCTATCAACGCTACTCGGTGATATCATCTAGGTAACCCAGCACAAATCCCCACCTCCCGTGGGTGCATTTGATACCGCGTATACCTCCGTTTAAGGCGGGAATCAACACACTTCCGATAACGGTGAACTTTCTATGAACAGTAGTGAAAATCGGTCTTAGAAGGTGAAGCACAATAGATTGGCCACGAGTGCTGTCGGACATTTAACATATTCAAATCGGAACGATAAGCATGGTGTGTGGAGGAGTGGTTCATATCTGTGTAATATCGCCGAATCGAGCGCCTTGTGAGATAAAGACGTTCGACGGCATCCCCCTATCTTTTCTCAATCAGTTGGTCGAGGAGCATGTGCTGCTCACCACATAGGAGCTGCTCCGCCACGCTTATCGATGTACTATTAAAACCTAGCGTATCGGCGTCGAGTGAAAGTGTGTCGCCATAGCTGGCAGTCGCTTCACCGGGACCTTGTCTAAGAAGGGGACTGTGGGGTCGAAGATCCAATAAGGCTAAAGCTTACGACTCTGGAGCTGAAAGTCGTCAACTTGAGCCATACAGATGAGAACACAAGTACATTTCATACTTCTGACCTGCAATAAAAGGGACGGGTCTGTCTTACATAGCATCAAAAAGCTCTAGATTACCTTGGCGACCCTCCGGAACCAGCCCCTGGTACTATGGAGATCAGCCATGAGAACACTTGGCACTGCAAATCTTGGGTCAGGGGAATGGGAGGCACAGCGACTGCACATATGTCTTACTGCTGAACGTGAAGAGTTCAGGAACTGCAAGATACAAACATTAAACATGGTAACTAACCCGGCATCCACTTCTGCCGTCCAGCGGACTTCGGACACAAGAACCTTCATAATTCAAACCACCTGACTGCGACAAGGCATCGCGTTGATAATCACGAATCTCTCATCGATCACCAGCACCTTGTAATCCGTTTCTTGGAGCGCACTTGACCGAAAATAACATTCTCATGGCAGATGAAGAAGCTAGGAATAATACTGAACTCACTGCTCTCATCGATGCCCTCTATGAATGTCACACTCAATGAGCTGACTCTGGAAATTTCAAGTTAGTCCTGTTTACATCGCAGGAACCCTGAAGAAGCCTGGAACAAGTGGCAAGGGGTGCATCCTCGAGATCAGCTGCACAGGTATGGACTACAGGTACCGTTCCGGGCCATGATCTCACTGCTGCAGTCCGACGTGTCAGCGGAACGACTAGAAGACGCATAAACCATGTAGGCCATTCATCTCCTCTTTCCTGAATATCTCATCTCCAATAATTTAAATATTTAATGTACTAATGCCCATGCTACATTCCATGTTCAATCCAGGACGCGAGCAGCGCCAACAGATCAAAAATACCATTCGTGCTGTATGTGGTGGGCGGCCGCGACCGGAAGATGCCGTTCTTATTGCCTCTGCGGATTTTGTTGGCGGCGGAGTGGCAGTACAAACTCATCGTCGGCTTTATGTACAGTCATCCGGCAGGTTTTGAGACACCGGCATGTTTTGAGACACTAGCCTTTTTTCCTCGTTCCATCAACACAACACACCTCAACACCTCTCAGGCAAATTGCCTATGGTCCTCCCTAGGTTCT
>Ga0307518_10004178_pt1 | contig 10358 bp, 6 predicted proteins | sample 25_EM_MG_FD_203889 | JGI IMG/M metagenome (GOLD analysis project Ga0307518, IMG submission 203889) | Populus trichocarpa ectomycorrhiza microbial communities from riparian zone in the Pacific Northwest, United States - 25_EM | ecosystem: Host-associated > Plants > Roots > Unclassified | place...
TACGGAGTCTATATCACACATGGAAACTATGTTGTTACATATTAAATATCCTTACAAGACTAGAAAATTCTCAAAACTAACTGTCACATCCTTATAGGAAAAGAATCCTAGCCAAATAGGAAGTCCAATACCAATACCTGACGCATCACATTCAACTCTAAAAGCTTTTGTAAAGTCTGGCAAAGCTAAAACATGCGTCGAAGAAATTTTATCTTTCAACAAATTAAAAGCCTTATCCTGTTTATCATTCCATTTAAATCTAACAGACTTTTTCATAATTTCAGTTAAAGTAGCAGCAATAGTACTAAAATCCTTCACAAACCTTCTATAAAAACTAGCAAGTCCATGAAAACTCATTACCTCACTTACCGATTTTGGTGTAGGCCAATCTTGCATGGCCTTAACTTTCTCCTCATCCATCTCGATACCTTGCGTTGTTACGACATAGCCAAGAAACACAATTTTCTCCATGCAAAAAGGTACACTTCTTAAGATTAGCATTCAAGAAAGTATGAGCTCTTGTACAATTCCAGTGTTATTTGTGCTTAAAAAGGACAATACTCGTCATATTTGCATTGATTATAGAGCCACTATCAAAATTACAGTAAAGTATAGACATCTTATCTTTAGATTAGATAATATGCTTGATAAGTTGTATGGTTCTTTTGTGTTTTCAAAAATTGGTTTGAAATTGTAGTTATCATCAAATTAGAATGAAAGAAGTAGATGAATGAAAGACAACATTCAAAACTAAATATGAATTATATGAATGGTTAGAGTAATGCCTTTCGGTTTGACTAATGCCCCTAGTACATATATGAGGTTAATGAATCATGTGTTGAGATCTTTCATTGGAAAAAAATTTGTTGTCTATTTTAACGATATCTTGATTTATAACAAAGGACTAGATGAGCATATTAATCCTTCAAGATAGGTTCTTGAAATATTTAGAAAATATAGATTATATGCTAATCTAAAAAAATGTAATTTTTGCGTGGAAATAATTTTATTCTTAGGTTGTGTTGTTAGTGCAAAAAACAAATTGAGATGGATAAGGTAAAAATCAAGCCTATTCAATAATGGCTTGCACCGAGGATGATAAGTAAGATAAGATGTTTTCATGGTTTAGCTAGTTTTTATAGAAGATTTGTCAAAGATTTCAGTACTCTAGTTACACCATTGAATGAAGTTGTAAGGAAAACGGTAGGATTTAAATGGGATGATGATAATGAAAATGCTTTTAACTTGTTAAAAGAAAGGTTGATTTTGGCACCATTGCTTATATTACTTGACTTTATAAAAAAAATTGAGATCAAGTGTGATGCCTCGGGTGTGGGTATTAGAGCAATTTTAATGTAGAAAAAACAACCCATAATGAAGCGAACCTCATGATCACGCAGCCCACACGCAAAGGCACCAAATTCCCGGAAAAGTCAAGTAAATTAGGTTTGATAGGAGTTTGACACAAAGATAACTTATATTTAGGCACCAGCACTATTGGATACAGAAACCCCCACCCAAGTTTTCTTGTTTGCAAAGTATCCTTAGCTGACTTGAAAACTTATTTAATGATAGATTCCTACTATAATAAGGATAGAATAATTGTTTCCAAGCACTATAAGGATTTCACATTAATACGGAGTCTATATCACACATGGAAACTATGTTGTTACATATTAAATATCCTTACAAGACTAGAAAATTCTCAAAACTAACTGTCACATCCTTATAGGAAAAGAATCCTAGCCAAATAGGAAGTCCACAAGTCAAAAGAAAGTAAATAACAAAATTCATACAACCTCTGTTGACCAAGTATTGTGATGCTTTTTTGAACTTGGATTGACCTGATATTTTAACCCAAGGTAGGAAAACATGTCAGGAGACTCCACGTAAACTTTCAGCCCAATCCAACGGTCTAATTGAGAATTATGATTGTTTTCATAAAACTGAACAGTTGCGTATTTTACGTCAAAATCTGAATCTGATTGTTTTTTTGTTGCCCGGATTGTATCATTCCCTCTCTCTTCAAGATGATTCATCCTTAAATCATTAACAGGGATAAGGGACAAATTTTTAGCCTTTTTTTGAAGCCTTTAAAGTTCTTTTCTAGCCAACAATCGTCGCCAATAACTTTGGATGAAGGTAGAAGCCCTTCTCTTTCATCTATCATTATTGCGGCGTTTTTGCTCCTCTCTTTCTAAAGCTTGCTGGGCATGGAATAATGTCGTTAACACATTAAGTTCTTGTTGCATCTCCCTTAGAATATAGGATAGACCCTTAGTTTCTTTTTTGAGAACACTATTCTCTTTATTTCTCTCCTTTTGATACCACCTCTCCTTTTGAATCCTCTTTTTTCTTTTGCTTAAAATCTCATTAGAATACATGAAATCCTGATTGTAATACTCTCTTTGCATTTTTTTTTATATCAGAACCTAAAACGAAAGCTAATGACAATAAAGAAAGTAAGAAGACACTGAGGACTAAAACTAACCCAAAATTATATCGACTTTCAATTGACAAACGTAACAAACCCCTTTAGACCCAAAAAAGGAACCTAAACCAAACGACTTCCAAATGGTTTGAAATTTGATATTTAGACCAAATTCACACCAAAAAACAAGAATGTCAAGTTTGATTTAATTTCGAATTGATTTGATATATGAATGCGAAACTGACGTGAATAAGCCCCTTTAAAACCTGAATTTAGAACCTAAACCAAACGATGTCCAAATGAGTTGAAAAGTGATATATTGTGCAATTTCATCCTAATAACTAGGTATCAATTTTTACATAATTACAATATGGTTTGATAAGTGGACGCAAAACAGAAGCGAAACAAACCCCTTTGTCGTAAATAACGTTTTTTTTTGTTTTTTTACTCTAAAAAGAAATTCTGGAAAGAAAGAATAATATGACACCCTTTTTTAATCCTAAAAGACTCAATTCAACGCAACTAATCAAGAATACCGTAGGAAGAGACAATCTGACCAAAAATAATTTGAAACAAGATCAAACTTGAAACAAAGACAACACAAAGAAAAATTAATGCGGAAGGTAAAAACAAAAATACAAGAAATAAAAGGATATAACTTGATTAATGGAGCCAAGCTCTAATACCAAATTATAAGAACTTCGTGATCACATGGTCACGCAATCCACACTCAAAGACATCAAATTCCCGAAAAGCCAAGTAAATCAGGTTTGATATGAGTGTGACACAAAGATAACTTGTATCTAGGTACCAGCACTATTGAAAATGGAAATCCCCACCCAACAAATATTAATTCGCGAATAAGAAGTATAAGGATGACGCCATGAAGTCAGTTGTTCTTCGATAAGTCGTTTTAGTTCTTTAGAAAACTAAGGAAGGGAGAGTATCTCACCAACACACACAAAAAGTGCGGCAAATAAGAGTTTTATTAATCTGAATTGTCTCCTTTTTAGTTTCCTTGTTTGCAAAATATCCTTAGCTGACTTGAAAACTTATTTAATGATAGATTCCTACTATAATAAGGATAGAATAATTGTTTTCATACACCATAAAGATTCCACAGTAATACGGAGTACATATCATACATGGAAATTATGTTGTTGCCTATTAAATATCCTTGCAAGACTAGAAAATTCTCAAAACCAGCTACCATATTCTTGTAAGAAAAGAATCCTAACCAAATAGAAAGTCCACAAGTCAAAATAAATTAAATAACAAAATTTGTACACCTCTGTTGACCAATATTGCGTTGCCTTCCTGACTTCGATTGACCTAACATTTTAACCCAAGGTAGGAAAACATGTCATGAGACTCCACGTAAAATTTCAACCCGATCCAACGGTCGGATTAAGAATTATTCTATTTCAATAAGAAGTTTAATGAAACAACTCTTAATTATCTAATATGTGATAAATAGTTGTGTGCATTGGTGAGGACCTTGTAGACTTGACAACATTATCTTTGACCTAAGAAGTTTATGATACATGCAGACTATCAATCTTTAAAACACTTAAGGAGCCAAGGTAAGTTGAATAAGCGAAATTTCAAGTGGATTGAGTTTATTGAGGTGTTCTTATATGTCATTAAGTACGAGTAAGGTGAGGAAAACATCATTGCAAATGCATTGTCTCGCAAAAAAGCATAGGTTATCAAAGATTTGATTATCAATATACGACAACATATTGAAAACATGAATGAAATAAGCATATAAGGCCAATATGGGAATGAAAAAAAATGGTATTTGAACCAAGAGATTGAGTTTGGGTATATATGAGGAAAAAAAGATTTCCTACTCAAATAAGATCTAAGTTGATGTCGAGAGCAGACGAATCCTTCCAAATTCTTGAAAAGATCAATGCATGCTTACAAAGTGGAATTACCAGGTAAGTATGGTATTAGTGTTACATTTAATATACCTACTCTTTTTTTTATATATATATACAGGTGATGATTTAAGAGCAAATCCTTTTGAGGAGAGAAGGAATGATGTGATCCTAGCTTCAATCCTAAAAGATCCATTATAAGTTCTATTGGGTCCAGTCACGAGACTTGAAGCAAAGAGATCCAAGGATTCAATGAATGGACTTCTTCATGATACATGAGCTAAAGTGGACTTCGAGAGGACATCAAAGAATGAAGAACAAGCCTTGATTAATTTGATTCATGTTCAAGAAGGGCTTGTATGGGATTTTCCACACATTACAGAAAGATTGGAATAAGAAGATTCAAATATGCCAATATTGACCTTTAACTACTATTTTGGCCATAATTAGATCTACATGATGAATTTTGAGGCAATTCTAGTTTAATTGGAAATTAGATATCCATACATTTCTAGTGACATATGGTAGACCTTCTAATTCATCAAGAAAAGAGAGAACCATTCATTTCAAATTGGGCTTCAATTCTACCAGCAAATTATAAAATTCGACTTTGAACTTATTTTAATTAGTTGGGCTATTATTTATTTATTTTTTGTTAGTTTATTATAAGGCTTGCAACATTTAAGGGCTATTTGAGTTAGGTTTTATTTTATTATTTTTAGCTTTTAATATGTTAAGCCCTATTTTTCATGTTTGGTCCATTAAGTCAAATTATGATTAGTTTTCTACTATATAAACCAACTGTTAGCAATATTTTAGGATTGATGAATTTTTATCTAATATTACCGCATATTGTGTGCCTTTTTTTTCTCTTTTTATGTGATTGAGTGATTCCAATACTAAGTTCTTGATTAAAATTCCAAACTCTTTAAAACACGATAAATTTCATTATGATTTTCATTGCAATTTATACTTCTCATTCATGTTATGTTATAAGTATAGGGTTGAGGAACTTGGGGTGATCAATTGCATATAACTTTGGTTCTTCAAGACAAAAAAATTTTTGGATCAAGTTGCAAACTGTTGTTGAAACCTTAAATTAGCAAAGGACAATTTTATATCACCTTGTAGGTGATGTACAATTTAGGTTCTATAATCAATATAAATCTATATATACACACCACACATGATTACTGCCGACTATAGGAATATAAACAAAACTCTTGGTTATATTGTTGCAATTGCATCAATTCTAGTTGAATTTACGTTGTTGTTTTTAACCATTGTGAATTTGTGAGAACTAGCTAGTTTGGGTAGAACCTTCATCGATTGTTTTTAACCCTTTCATTCTCCCCAAAAGCCCCTAAACAAAAACATAGGAAATTGCTTCGCTAGATCCTTTATAAAATTCAAGATATAAAATATATTTTTTAAAATTAGAGCAAAAGAGTAAAAATACAATCAAATAAAATATTAGAAGGGTTTTTTTTATAATTATCGGTGATCAATTCAATTGATCATGGTAATACGACTCTCCTACTGCGCTAACCACTAATCATTAATATTAACTCCTTAACTACATTACAGCCGATAGTCTTATCTAAAATAATTATACCAAAAAGTTTATGAAAAGGTTTTTAGGACTAATTAATTAGTTTTAATAAACTACAGGTACTAAGTTATAATAAACTAAAAAAAATTACCTCTGATCACTTATTCTCATAAAGTCATTCAACTCTTATCCATGGATCTATCTCTGTATCTTTGCTCTCTTCCCTAAACATTCCAAAGAGAATTAATATCTCAAGATCCCTCTCATCGTCCGCTACAGAAAGAGAAGAGATGGTTAGAGAAATGGATGCATGACTCCCACCCACTCAATCATAACCCCACCCATATCATATTCTTCTTCATTGTCTCTCCATAAATCCGTAACTCTCTAACCTTTTTCCCCTAAAAATATCGTCACTGTGCACTACAAAAACATTAGGAAACCACTCTCAACCCCCACCTACATACTATACCATACCATTTCTGGTTTTTAAATTTGCCCGACCAGTACTCTAGTCCCATCCCATCTTCTCATCTTTCACATTTTTTTGTACACTTGTGAATTCCTTGTTTTCTTCTCTCTCCATTATTACTTGCTTACTCTACCCTGCTACCTAGTTAGTCTTTTCCTGATCTTCTTTTAATTAATTCTCTTTCTCTTTCTTTGTTTTTTGTTTACCCTTTTTTCTTTAATTCTTGATCTGTGTGTGTAGATATATAGATATATGCTACGTAGTACCTCTGCTTAGTCTTCACTTTTCTCTTGTTAAGGAATTCTATTCTCTCCCTTGATCTGTACTCAAATCCACAGTTTTATTAATTAGCACTAAAAAAGATGGCTCTGGACGTGGTATCTGAACGTGTTTGTTATGTTCACTGCAATTTCTGCAACACCATTTTAGCGGTACAGCACTACTCAATTCTCCTCCTTTCCCTTCTCTCCTTTTCTCTTTCTCCATGTGTGTGTATGTTGTATCGGATATCTTCTCTCTCTCTCTCTCTCTCTCTCTCTCTCTCTCTTATGACCTAGCTAGTAGCATCACTGAGGAGTTTGCCTCATGATGATATGTCTTCAGAGCTGAATTGGTCATGACAGCATCATGTTCCATCATCAGCTAAGCTCTTGTTGGTGAATGTTTTTTGGTTTTGTAGGTTAATATAGATGGGAAATAAGAGGGGTTCAGCTGAAAAGACTGGTGCTGAGAATATAGAAACATGTGGTTAATAGAATAATAATGTATAACTGTAAATCCAATCTTTTATTTGAAATACAAAGAAGTCCTTTTCTTGGAATGATTTTCTTTGAACCATCATTGGTCGAAGACTTTTCTTGGTTTTACTTTGAAATGGCTAGCAATTCTCTCTCGTGTCATATTTTATGAAAAATTCTATCTCGGTTTGGCCACCAAAGCCTGCAAAAATCATTTCTGGTGTCTTGAAACATGTGAAACATTTAAAAGCCTTTTTCAGACTTATGATTTTGAAAACTCGGTAGTTGAAGAAGACAAGAGAATTCATCGAAACCCATTTGATTTAAAGCCCTTGGTGATCTATCAAATAAGAAGAAAAAGAAAAAGCTAGGAAAGTAACATTTCAACAAGTTTAAGAAAAGAAATCCCAAGGTCTTTTTACTAGGGCTACAGGTAGGTTTTAGGGTTCTTACTTGACAGGTAATGTTGCCAGTACTCCAAAAGAAGCTTTTTCCCTTGCAGAAACTTTAGAAAGTTTCTAATTTTCATGCTGCTAATCTACTGCTCATGAATTAATTAATGGAGCCTGACAACTATTTCTAGCCATGGCTTTCCATCTACTAATCTATATTACCTTTTATCATTAGACATTATTTCTAGGGGGTGAACTGGTTAAATATTGTTCAAGATCTCGCTATCTTGAAGGTGGGTGGGTGCTTCTGTTGCTGCATACTAAGGAACTGAAATTATCTCTTCGATCTCAAATATTAGTTATGTTGCATATTTTCAGGATTGTGTATCCTGTAAGCACAAAAGTGACTGCTTTTCTTGGTTCCTACTAGAGAGTTTGTGGAGAGCTGGCGAAGAGCATCATAATGGCCAAGCGAAACCATAGCCCAAATAAATGCTTTTACTCTCTTTTTCAAACCCTTTCATCATAGCATGCCTCTGCTAAAACCCCCTTTTGAAGTGCATTCTCCTATAATACTCTCTCTCTCTCTTACTCTTCCCAATCTCTTTTTTAAGAAATGAAGATCCAAAGCACTATACTCAAATTTCAGTAAAAATCATTCCTATATCTTTATTGTTTGCCATCTTTGATAGCTGTATTTAATTTACTGCTCATGTTCTTTATGGTTTCCCTTCAAGTCAAGTCCTTTTCAATCTCCTCTCCTTCTCTCTCAATCTCTTTGTGTTGGCTATTTTTTGTTTTTTATCACCTTGCTTCTGTGTCAGGCAAAAAAGTCAGTATAGCACCGAAAGGAAGGAAATATTGAAGGGGGGAAAGAGAGAGAGAGAGAGAAGAGAATGGAGGCATTTAAATTAAGGGTCTCTATAGTTATTACCCATGTGAGGTGTCTGAGAAATCAGTGGTAACTGAGTACAAGTGCCTTCGATCCCAACATAGAAAAAAGAATCACTCAAGCATCTCCGAGCCCCTTAAATAGCCCTAAAATAATGAAAAATGATACACTGATCTCTTGCAGAGAAAACATTGCTTTGCTTCATCACTCCCTCCAGCTTCTCCTCGCTCCGCCTTCTATCTCTCACATCTCTCACATACACCCCCACATTTCTTGTCTTCTCTTACTTTCTATAAATAGTTCCACTTCAAATTTCAACCTATACCTTTGCTTCTCCTCCTTGTCCCTTCTTATGTCCTAACTCCTATATTTCTTTTATGGCAGATCAGAGAACCCTTTTTTTGTTTGTTTCTCATGAGATATATAAGTTGCATGAGAGACTTCAACTTTTCAAAAAAATTACTTTATTGATTTCAAGACTAGATATGAAGTTCTATAGATGTCGTTTATAATTACCTTTTGCAGAGCTCTCAAATTAATAAAGTTGAAGTATCTGCAATGTTGCTATCATCAATTCATGTCATGCTAGATTTATAGATCATTAATACAATAATGGTCCAGCTAGTTTTAAAAAATGTGGGCATAATTAACTTAAAACCTCAAATCACAAACTAACAAAACCTAGCCCTAAGCTTCAGTTAATTTGGATGCTAGCTAGGGTTCTGTCAAAATCTTAAGCAAATTATATATACATTTGGATCTATCCAAGTGATTTCTTGTGCGTGTGCGTGTGCGTGTGCGTGTGTTGGGGGGGGGGGGGGTGTGGATTTACACAAAAATATAAGACAATATTCCTTTCAAGTTATACAATTCTTCCTGGCAGGTTAGTGTTCCAAGCAGCAGCTTGCTCAATATTGTGACAGTTAGATGTGGGCATTGTGGCAATTTGCTGTCTGTGAACATGGGAGCTTCCTTACAAACACTACCTCTTCAAGATGCCCAGGTGAGTATCATTTCAGATTCTTTTGACTTTCTTTTCATGGACATTCTTATGGTTAACTGTATACTCTTTATATGCTGGGCAATAATATATTTATATAAGTAAAATTTTAGAGAACAAGAGGATACAAGTTTTTCAGTGAACAAGATTCCAAACATTATTTTAAATTGATTATTTATAACATTTCCCAAAGGAAAGGTAATATAAGACAATTATTGTTCTTTTTTTTTTCCTGTATTTGTGTGTAACTTTTGGCTGTATATATTCTTAATTAAAACTTACAAATCTGTTTTCCAAGCTACGCTATTGTGATATATTCAGGCTTACTATTTCCTTTTTTCTTTCTTTCTTTCTTTCTTTCTTGGTAAGAAAATGTTTCTTGGTGCACTAATTTATTTGTTCAAAATCACAGAAACTGCACCTTATAAACTCTGAAGATTTGAACAAGGACAGTGGGTCATCTTCCAAACCTAACAAGGTCACTGCTTTTAAGTCTGCCGAGCATGAACCACCAAGAATGTCCCCCATCCGCCGTGAGTTTCTCTTTCTCCCTCTCACACACACAGGTGGATGTATGCGTGTTCTTCTCGTTTTTATTTTTACTCGAAACTTAATGTCATTTGCCATAGTTTATTGGTTGTGTAATGTAGTTTACTAGTGGACGTACTACCTATACGAATGTGTAGGTAGATAAGTAATGCCTTAATTAGTACGTGGTTGATACAAGTGGTTAAATGCTTCCAAACAACATACATAGGGTTAAGGTATGAACGGACTTGGAAATGTTGATGAGAAAGTGACTCCAAAAATAATAACTTTTTGTTTATTTATATAATCTGGTGTGGCATAATCTATGTTTTGCATCAATTATATATTTAAAAGTATATAGTTTTGTACGAGTATCATTGAAAATTCTCTTTTAATTAAAAAAGTTATAATTCATAAAAAAAAATTAAAATTTATTTTTTTCAAATTATAACCATATAAACTAACAAATTA
>Ga0307518_10004180_pt1 | contig 10351 bp, 12 predicted proteins | sample 25_EM_MG_FD_203889 | JGI IMG/M metagenome (GOLD analysis project Ga0307518, IMG submission 203889) | Populus trichocarpa ectomycorrhiza microbial communities from riparian zone in the Pacific Northwest, United States - 25_EM | ecosystem: Host-associated > Plants > Roots > Unclassified | place...
CTTCTTGCGCGATCCACCGATGGGATAGAATCGCATACTCTGCTATTTCATCATCGCTGAAGTCGAGGACTTTGCTTCGACGATCCACTCGCTTTCCCTATCTAATAAAACTCTCCCTCTCAACAAAAGCTTTTATGTTGATCAGGCGCATGCTGCACAAGTGCGCATCAACGTCGATGGGATCATCAACTGTGAATGGCATCCATACCTCTAACCAAGTTAGTGATGACCCAAGATCGGACACGGTTGCTGGATCGAAACGGTAGGGGTGTAGTTGTGGTGATACACTCGGGTTAGTTCTCTTTGGTTGGTCGACGTCTTATGTGCGTGAGGACGGCAGAATGGTGGCACAGGAACAACACTCACAGCGGCACTCTTCTACCCTCGACCCAGCGAACATGATCCATGGTGGTGATAAAGGCACAGGATAACACGTTGTTTGTCCCGTCGGGAAGACTCTTATACCATGGAACATGGAATCAGGAGCTACCCGTTGTCCTCTGTAGCTTTACGTCAGGGGTCAGTGTCGTCTCGTTCCTGAACATCGCAGAGTCCCGTCATGATACCCTCTTGGTCTTGGCACAATTGATATCCGGGGGAAATTCGAATCCGGCTCGACTTTCTAGTCTTGTGTCGTTCTATGATGCAGACCTTGTCCCATCCCTCGTATCTGCGCGGTTCGGACAGGAACGATGGGATCACCGTCTACAAAATATATCGGAGGAGGATATCGTACGTGTGACAACTCGGCTGAAAGAGACCTTGACCCGACCCGACCGTCATACTTCCAGCGATATCGACTGGATGGCCCTGATACGCGTCATCGTTGACCGCTACTCCGAACGTCTCGAAATCACGCAATACCTGATCAACTCGACTGACCACACCAACCCCAAGAGCCCGCCCGATCGATCACGCCAGGAAGACTCAGACGCAGCTGCGGATTATGTTGCGTCCATATACTATCCTGTCCAGCGTCGCACTGCCTTCGCTCTGTCGACTGTGGAGAGAACCGGGACTGCGGCGCTGAATTGGGCAAGGCCTGTCTTAGGCTCTGTGCGACCACCCATATACATGGGATGCAGGCTAGTGTCATGACAGATTCGGAGAGTTTGTTGTTGAATGCTATGCGTGAAATGACACGCGAAATCTGTCGCGTCGTGACGAGCATGTGGTCATCTGGCGTTCTCGCTGGGGTAGGGATACCTCGGCGGAGGCACTTGGAGCTAGAGGCAACCAGAGCTCTGATGAAGAAGTGGAAACATGATCTAGATGGGCTCATGCAATGGCTAGACTGGAATGTGTGGGTGAAGTGCAGGCCTGCGTGCCATGGGCCAGAGGTATGTATGCGTAGTTGTTTCCCCTCAGAGGCTGACTGAACATACACATCGTTGTGTTGGTTACTAGGAAATGTGCTACCTCACTACTTGGCCAATTGGCTTCCCGAGACCGAGACCACCTAACCGAGATGTGTGGCGCGGATAGAGCCATACTTAGGCATGTGACGTGCCAGTCGGCGTGTTGTATCTGATTTCCTTTCATTTCGCAATCTATGATCTACAGGGGAGTGGAACCCACTGCATTGTCAGATTGTTAGAGGTACTCATCCCCATAGCATTCCCACCCTGTGCGCAACTCAGGCATTCAGATCCAGAGAGTATGCCCACTTCGGTGGTCCGCACATGTCAGAATCTTTTGATCCGACTCGTGAGGTGATGCCCGTCGCCTGTTCCAATTCGCCAAGTATAACGTTATCCTCAACTTCGTATACTTGTTCTCAATAAACTCTTCCGTATCCCTACGTCAGCCCACCGGATGACGCAGCAGAAGTGGTCCGACGTGGTTCCTCAGCATTCCGGTTGACCTTCTCAGTTAGCTGGACAACTCAAATCTGTGTGCACTGCGCACCTTCCTGTGCAGAAATGCACGCATCATGTGAAAGGGGACTAGCGACATTCAGAATGTGATTGATTATTACAAGCGGTAAGATTGCTCCTTCTATCTACCAAACAGGGGTAAGGCTCGGTTTGGTGGCAAGTGTTGACCCGAAGTGGGGGGCCGAACAGTGATAACAAGCAACTATACAAACTCGGTTCTGCAAGCGTCTATGCATGACCACATATAAGTTCATGGGGTACGTTCTCCTTCTGCGGTTCAATCCTAGGTGTCCACCATGTTGCGATGGGTGGCTGTGTGGTGCGCGGTCGCGAGCCTTTGCGCCTTTCAGCGACCAAGTCATGCTACTCAGGTGCCGCTAGCCGCACAGACTGGATCAATCGATCATAGCGATCCCCTCGCCCACTGGCACCTGAATGAACCACCAAATGTGAACTCAACGGGCCACCTCGTGTTCGAGACGGTGAACTCGTTGTTGCAACATTGGCCGAATACACGGATGCGAAATGGTCATTACCGATTGAGACTTGTTCGCTTCTTCGGCTCACATGCTTCATGTATGCACAGGTCACAACATCGTACCAAGCACGATCCCACCAGGGACACTCTTATACCATGGGACAGGAAGAAAGGAAATACCCGCTGGCCATGAGTGGGTGGCATTAGACCCAGAACACTCCACGCCATATTGCAATCGTTTTGGAGAGGAAGAGTGCTGGCTTCTAACGCTAATTACGACACGTCCTTTGAAGGTCCTTTATTTTGACGGATCCAGCGGTGCAAGGACATCATTGGGGACGTTGGATACCGGGGATCTTGTCGCTTGGAGTGAGATACGACCGGATCGGAAATTCAACGATGAACAGAAAGTCCAAGATCTGTGTGCATGGAGCAAGGAATACGGCGTTGATGGTTTTGTGAGGTAGGTAATTGTACATTGCTAGGGGTGGGCATCTTATGACCTTGGTCATCTTGCAGGATGGAAGTGTCCTTGTGAGTGTAGATTCTTTAGTTTTGTATCCATTGAGCTCATATTATCCAAGTGAGATGGCACTCTGCAGCTTCGCGTCAGGCATCAGTGTCGTCTCATTCCTGAATATTGCACACGACGATGAAATATTCGGTCCTATAGCTACGGCTGGCTTCATGAGGGCTGGGTCCTGGCACAACCGATTTCCGGGGGAAACTCGAGTCCGGATCGACCTTTCTGGTCTTGTGTCGTTTTATGATACAGACCTCGCACCGTCCCTCGTGTCCGCGCGGTTCGGACAGGAAAGATGGGACCACCGTCTACAAAATATATCCAAAGAGGACACCACACGGGTGACAGCTCGGCTGCAAGAGATCTTGGCCCGGGCCGTGGGCCATGCCTCCAGTGGCATCGACTGGATGACCCTGATACACGTCATCACCGACCGCTATACCGAACGCCTTGAACTCGTGCAATACCTGATCAACTCGACTGACAATGCAGACCACGAGAGCCTGCTCGAATACGCCAAGAAAACACAGGTGGAGCTGGAGGTTATGTTGCGACCCTACATCCTGTCCAATATCACCCTACTTGCAGAGGGAACAGGGGCCGCATCACTGAATTGGGCACGGCCTGTCTTTAGGCTCTGTGCTACGACCCACATCCGTGGCTTGGATACCAAAGCTATGACAGATTCGGAAAAGTTGTTGTTGAACGCTGTCCGTGAAACAACACGTGAGATCTGCCGCGTCATCACAGGCATGTGGGCATCTGGCGTTCTTGCCGGGATCGATGAGCGCCTTGGCGGACGTGAATCAGAGTTGGATATCGAGGCAGTTAGGGTTCTGACGAAGACTTGGAAGAATGATATCAATGGGCTGATGCAATGGTTGGATTGGAACATGTGGGTGAAGTGCAGACCTGCATGTGGGCCGGAGGTGCGTATGCGGAGTTGCTTCCTCCTCACGAACTAACCGAGATCTGCCACTAGGAAATGTGCTACCTTACCACTTGGCCAATTGGATTCCCTTTGGATGAAGTGGGACCAACAATCAGATGGCACTCGTTTCCTGTAGTGGATGACTGGAAAAGACCCCAACCGAGATGTGTACGGGTGATAAGCCCCTACACGGACTGGTGATATATCATTTGTCCTGGTGGCATCTGAGGACATTTCCTTACAAGCGCTCCTTTCCTACGGACGTGCAGAGCTACAATAGTAGGGAAGGAAATACTACATTCGCAGTGTCTTGTCTGTCATTTGTAGTAGAGAAGGTAAGGCACGGAAGAGCTGTATAAACTGTAAATGGCCATGTGCGAACGGGTCAATGCAAGGGTCGAGAGAAATGTGAGACCTTGGAAGCCATTGCAGGTAGTCGCATATACGAGAAGAAGCCTGAGGGAATTGCCTTCATTGGGGCTTGGACGGTTCAAAGGAAATACGTAGGAAGATGTGTTTGGTTGGTTTGGAGCAAAAGGATTTCAGGCAAAGGTAAGTCCTATTGGCGATGTCAATTGAATGCAAGTAGATTAAGTGAATGACACAAACGTTAACAGCAAACAATTCCAAAGTATAAGTCGGATTAAGATCAGCGGAACTCCCTGTAACGACGTGTGTGCGAGCAGAAAATGAATACTATATGCCGTCTTCGAGAGGTCCCGCGAAAGTAAAAACTGAGGCGACGAAAGCCTCAGTGACGGTAGGGACGTAACACGTAACCCTCATATTTCTAGTAGCGTTTCTTATGTATCAAAACGAAAAGGCGAAGCATCTTGCAACCCAACGATGTCATTGAAGATAGAGCAGCTAGCCATGTCGGATGATGAGAGGCACTGTAAGGAATGGACACGATACAGCTACGAAACACGATAGTATACTCGTTCAAGACACTCGAGAGAGCCCCGGCCGTTGGTGAGGAAGCCTATGGCACACCTCGGGGTGAGTTACGACCGATACCAGGTAACTGGAGGCTGCGGTGTGATGCGATCCCTACGCATGCAGAGTCACCACGATGCAAGGCAGGACAGAACACGTCAAGACTGCAAGGTTGATTTCATATCGTGATCAGTGTTCTCACTCCACTTTTCGAGCTGTAAAACCACTGTATTTTTGGCGTCGTACCCTACTAGTAATAAAAATTCCCTACGCATGCATCACCACGATATAAAGTTATACTCAACGCCCTGCTAAACATGACGTAACAGCAGGACAGAACTGCAAGAGTTGATTTTGTTCACCATGTTGACCAATCGGAGGGAATTCATTTACAGTAAACTGGTACCACGTTGCTCTAACTGCTCGCGTCCTCGGAATCTCAATCTTGGCTTCATTCCCTAAACGTTTCCTACGCCCACGATGTAGTGCTACTTATATAGGTCCGCCCCCAACCATGAGGCGGAAGTAGAACTTCGTTACTAGTACGCACTTCTGGCGCCTCAGCAAGTATCATGACCACTGAAGCCATCTACGCACTCTTCCCCGATTCCAAGTTTGTTCATGGTGGTGACCATTTAATGCATCGTAGTGTAGGGGCTTTCTTGGCAGTGGTCGAACGTCTGCACCAGGAAATAACCGTTACGGATTGCAAAGTTTATAACCCCTTGCCTCCCTTTTTGGGCCACCGACATGAGTTTACAATGGTGGTAGCAAATGTTGACGGTGAGGGTCACTTTCACTGTTTGATAACGCCTAATGTTTTGTCATGTCGTCTGACACTACACCACAGGTAAAGAAGTTCAAGTAATTTTCGAACGCATGGGAAACATCAAAACTCACATCGAGGAGTCGATGGTCACCGTCCATCTAGGCTCGTGAGTGCAGACTTGCATGCTTTTTGGGCTACCACCAATGCCGCTGACAGGATTCAAGACTACTTCGCACATCATTTCGGCATGACATCCCCTCCCAAATATACTTGCCATCTCACTTGGAAAGGAGAAGATGCCCCGAAACTACATTGTCTTGCAGAGAGTGCTAAGAAGATCTCAAAGATGATCGAAGATGACGTCTCGCTGGGCAGGATTAAACCTCATCAGTGCTCACTCTTCGCAAGGTCGGTGCTTGCTGTCATGACGACTTTATTTCCCGGATATGTTATGGTGCTGCCTGGGCCTGTGGATGGGCCTCTTCATCATTTGTATGGGCTGTTGTATTCGTGGTTTGATAAACGAAATTATGAGGTGTTGAAAGTCACGCAGGGTGTTTTGAGACAACTAAGTGAGTGCGCTACCTCGCAGGTCTCGAGTTGGCCAGCGACTAATAATATGGATGCCAGAGTCGCCTCAAATCTCCCCATCGAAGCAAACGGAAAAACTATTGGCACAGATTTAGTACATATGGCTGCCGGCATCTGCAAACTCTCTTCCGTCTTTCATGCGTATCTGAGTCATTTATGTAGTCACCTTGCTTAAACATACAGGTCACTGGGAGTGGAAATTGTAACGCTTTTCTTTCATTTTCCATGAATATGCTGGTTTCGACTGCTGTTCAAGGTCCTCATCATATGTCCAATAAGTTAGAATCAATGTGTTTGCAACATTAACACAAGCACACTATCAACCAAATGAACACATCTGAGAGACGTACCCCCACAAAAACTGCGTGACAAAGAGGCACAGATCCACCGTTGATTCCTCCTGACGAAAGCGATCCAAAATCACAGTTACGAACGATGCGAAGCAATAGATACTAACACGGGTACCACCGGCGGCACCAGAGACACGTAGTCTGGTGACCAGACTGTCTATGAAGCGATGGCAAGCTGTCCCGCCGGCAATTGCTACTGATCTCCCATGATATCATGCCAGTGGCGAACGCTTGCCCGTTGTGGTTGGAAATTTGAGGCGGGGACAACCGCTGGGACGAGAGGTCGACACATCTCCTTAGATACAGTAGATGGGGAAAGCCCCTGAGATGGTTGTTTCGTGGCAGTGCAGCGACGCGAGAGTACACACGTGTTTGCCGTCTACGTGTCCTTCCAAGGGCAGTCCTTCATCCCACCCCATCCATAGCGAACAAGAACAAGGAAAAGCAATGGACATCCTGCACACGCAGCTTGCAGCCTTGCAACAAAGACTCTCCTTCGTTGCGACAGACCCAATCGACTGGAAATTCTATGTCCAAGTTTCCTCTTGGGCAGTCGCCCTCTTTGAAACCTACTTGCTGTGCGTCATGCCGTGTATAACAATGCACCGTCAATCTGACATGTTACATGTAGGCTCCGCCAGTACCCTCTGTATATTAAAAATGCACCTCCAAAGGTCTTGGAGAACCACTTTGACACAGCGGTGTTCCGCAAGTCCCAGAAATATGGAATGGACAAGGCGCAGTTTTCGCTCGCTACCGGGCTGATGAAGCAGGTCATCGACTCCAACTTGATCTCTATTGGATTCTATGCATTCGCATGGGATTTCGGAGGAAAGGTCATAGGTTACTTTGGCTATGGGCCCGAATGCGAGGTGAAGACATCCAGTCATCAAATTTCTTGTTTATTGACTCAGTATTGAAACGTATCCATAGATTACACAATCCCTCGCATTTACTGCCATTATCTTTGTGGTGACTTCCATCCCGGCCATACCCATGTCCCTATATGAGACATTTGTGCTCGAGGAGAAACACGGATTCAACAAGACGACACCCGCACTGTTTATCACCGACCTCCTCAAGACCTGGGCACTCGCATTCGCTATCGGTGGACCATTCGTCGCCGCCTTTCTCTACGTGTTCAAATGGGCCGGCGATCATTTCGTTCCGTGGCTCATGGCTTTCCTGTGAGGTGTCCCTCCTGATTTATGCTGGCAGATCTACTGATAAGGCAACCAAGGCTGGCCTTCCAGATGTCCATGGTCATCCTCTACCCAACCGTGATCCAACCGTTGTTTAACAAGCTCTCGCCTCTCCGTACGGGCGAGCTGCGCTCCCGCACTGAGGCTCTGGCTGGAAAACTCAAGTTCCCCCTGAAGCACCTCTATGAAATCGATGGCTCGAAACGCAGCTCGCATAGTAATGCGTACTTCTTTGGTCTTCCATGGGTGCGTGTATCCCCCTTTTCTTATGCACGCCCAGCTTGTTGAAAAATGTGTGTGAGTACAGAGCAAGCACATCGTTATCTTTGATACCCTCATCAAGGAGAACAAACCCGCAGAGGTAGAAGCCGTACTAGGTTAGTAACCACCCGCATATATTCCGTTTCCTCTGCTGCAGAAACCTAACTGCCAATTAGCCCACGAGCTCGGACACTGGTACCACATGCACCCCACCAAGCTCCTGTGCATCTCCCAATTGCACATCTTTACCATCCTCGCATTTTTCCCTGCCTTCCTCCATGCACCGCAGTTCCTTCGCTCGTTTGATTTCTCTGCTAGCGTCGCCTCTCGCCCCCCGACGATCGTCGCGTTCTTACTGTTCCAGGTACGCATCCCCCTTTGTATGTTATGCTGTCGATTATGAAAACATATCGCTTTAGATGATCCTGACGCCGCTCGAGGCGGTCGTGAGTATGGGGTTCAACTTTATTTCGCGCCGCTTCGAATGGGAGGCAGATAGGTTCGCGTGCGAGTTGCAGGATCGTGTTCAGGACCCGTCCATGGCCGATATGGGTGACAGACTTGGGCGCGCACTCATCACGCTTCATGTCAAGAACCTGTCGACAGTCTGGGTAGACTGGCTGTGAGTCCCGTTCCTATCCCCGGCGTCATTGGCTCATGATTTCTTTTGTGTGTAGTTACTCGGCATACCACCACTCTCATCCCACGCTGACGGAACGGTTGAAGGCGTTGGAGGCATTCCGGGCCGAAAGAGACGAAAAAGTCAGGAAGACATTGTAAAGTACCATTACCGATATATGTGGCTGCCAAAATGTAAACACTGGGGTACAAGTGCGAATGCCATGGTGTCACTAATAAGCTGTAATTCTCTAAAATTACCCTTCCAAAACCCGAAGTCAGAACTCGTTCGCCTCGTCCCCGAGTCCTCCATTAGCGTGGTAGTTCCTTGCGTCTGCCCTACCTCGTTCTATATCCACACTAAGCAGAACAGGCACAGCAAGCCACACCATGAACACGAGGAAAAAGAACGCATAGCGAATGTTGCCCGTTGCGTCTGAGATAAGCCCAACGATAAGCGGACCCAAAAACGAACTCGACTATGCGGTCGGCATGTCAGTGCGCCTGACAGGAAGGTAAAGCGGATGTAGCTACATACCTTGTCCGTGACGGCAAACAACGCATACCACCGCGCTTCTTCGCCTTTCGGTATAAGTTCTGCATAGCACGCCCGTGCATAGCTCTGAAACGCGCCATACGCAAAGCCTGTCCAACATAAGTCCATCAAGATACTCATCACACCCCAGCCGTACGTACCAAAATATATCGCAAGGCCAAACATCTCCCCGGGAGTGGTGAGCCCGCCAAAGGGCAGATTGTGCTTGACGAACGGGATGAACCCGAGGCACCCGTATGCAGGTATGCACGATACTGCGAGAGCGAGGAAGATGACGATGCGGAGGTTAGACCAGCCCAGTCTGCGCTGGATGTGGGGGAACGCCAGCGAGCCGACGATGCCCATGAGGGGTGCGAGGATGCCGATGAGGACGAGCCCGGAAGGCGCCATGTGCAGCGTTGTCTTGCCGAATAGAACGGCTGCGCCGGTGATCGTCGTAAACCCTGTTTTTACGTGCATATATTCATTTGTGCTCATGGAGAGTGATGGTAAAAGATGACTGACCGTCAGAGAGGAGGAACCATGCGGCAAGGTATCGGAAGGTGTGTTGTAGTCGTCTGATCTGGCTCCAGCGCAGCATCTCTCCCAGCCGCTTCCACGCTGCGACGACCTCACCCAACACAGTCCAGTCCCGGTCGTCTTCCTTGACAGATTCAGAGCCGGGTGCGGGGTGTCAGCGGTCCCCGTGCTGCGCGGGAGCCACAGAGCCGCAGGTATAGAAAACACTGCCCACCAGACACCACTCAGGGCAATGGCGCAACGGATCGAAAACGTCGATCCGTGCAGCTTTGTCACAGGAATGATCGCCAGGAGCAGAAGAATGATGCCTGCCCCGCAGCCAGACGCGATGCCCAGCGAAGAGATGCGCGAGGTAGCGCGGGAGAGCGCAACGTTAAATTCGTCATTTTCCTTAAGAGAGGCGGATGCGCCCAGTAAAGGCATTATTGCTGACTCGTTCCCGCCCGACGAAAGTTGTTCACTATCCGTCTCTTCCTCCGACGCACGGATATGCGCGGACTGGGAGGGCAGTCCTTTGGAGTTGATTCGTGCTGACATGACCTCTGGAGAAGCGCTTGCAAGAGCGGGCAGGTACGCGTTCATGGCGACGGAAGACGTTCCAAAGCCGACGTTGGCGCAGATAGCGAACACGGCCACGAGGATCCATAGCGGTGATGAAGACGACAGCGATATGAAAAGCATGGCTGAGAAGGAACCGATAGCAGCGAATATGAGGAGGAGCGGTTTTCGGCATGTCGCTG
>Ga0307518_10004181_pt1 | contig 10350 bp, 4 predicted proteins | sample 25_EM_MG_FD_203889 | JGI IMG/M metagenome (GOLD analysis project Ga0307518, IMG submission 203889) | Populus trichocarpa ectomycorrhiza microbial communities from riparian zone in the Pacific Northwest, United States - 25_EM | ecosystem: Host-associated > Plants > Roots > Unclassified | place...
GATGCTTTCCTCCCCTGCTCCAGGTAACCTTTATTCCTCAATAACTATCACTTCATGCTGCCTCTGTTTTTCTTTCAAATGAAAGAGGGATGGGCTGGACTCTCAGCCCAGCTCATGTGGTTGAGTTTGGTCCAACCACCATGTATTAAAAAAAAAAACAATTGGGCCGATTACCAGCCCAAAAACAAAACCGGGCTAGGCTTGGAACTTGAGTCTAATTTGCCTAGCCTCCAGGCTAAGGGTGTGTTTGGCAAACTCACCCTTATACATTTCTCATAGTTTTTAACTTGTTTTTATTTTAATTTCTAACCAAATAGATTCTTAAAAACTTCAAAAAAATAATCCTTTCATTTCAAAAACATAAAAATATGTTTCTTTTCAAGGATTTCACTTAAAATTAAGGCTATAGAATTATACTGTAAGATACTGATTCGATATTAAAAATATTTGTTTTCCGCTGAAATTTCTCAAAAATTCCAAAACATTTCTAGAAAAATTTCTCATTTCAAAAATCCAAAAAATATATTTTATTTTGTGTGCATATAATCAAATTCTAAAATTTTCATGCATATTTCATACAAAAAATCGCATTTGGACGCGTGGTGTTGGGGGGTTGTTGGTCGCCACCTAGATGTTTGGTTCATGGTCGCTAGGAAACCTAGGTGTACTGGTCTTATCATTAATTTGAAGGTAAGGGACTGGTCGTGGCTAGAGAAGTATTAACACCCTTAGCGCACCCTACCTAAGATAAGTTATTTTGTGTAGTTTGATGTGGTATAGAGGTTTTGGTGGTTTTCTAATCGGTGGTTTACCTATGGTTTATGATTGAGATTTACTCGTATGAATAAATTCGGTGTTTAAGAATTTATTATAAACTCGAGTACCCAAATAAATTCTTAGGAAAAAGTTCTTTGTAATTTATGTATTATGGTGAAAAATACTCTCAATTAAAATTGATGAATATTTAAAATAACTTTGAGAATTTTCTGATCAACTCCTGATATTTCAAATATCAGCCTCACTTGTAAGTCCAATGTTCTGTACCAAGATTTTTAACCATTAATTCTCATGAATTAAAATATGGTGATTACTGAAATATTGGCCAAATTCTCATGGATTTAATACATTGGTTATTAAATCCTAAAATGCATGCAAATATGTATTTTCAAATTTTCATATGGAAATACTAACAATATGATATTTTTTTCATATTTTTGAGAGATTTGACCGTATACAATGAAAACAAATTGATGATTTTTATCTTAAATATCAATCAATCACAAATCATCATTAAACAATCCCAAAACCATACGCATGATTAATAATTTATCCCCAAAACTAATAATTTATCAAATAAATGGTTTGGGGTTAGGAGTTGACCTTCCAAGGTTGTTGTGATTGTCTAGGGACTGTTAAAAACCTTATAAGGTTGTTAGGTAATCCTGACAGTACGCGAAACCACACAACATCGCCATTATCGACACGTGGAATTATGCGTTGTCTCTACTGGAGGAGGAGAACCTGGTAAATCTGAAACTCCTCCGTCTCCTTTTTGATTTCTCACTGATGATGCAACAAACAGACACCTGTAGAAGGAGCTTTACTATGGTGAAATTTTAGTCTTCTTCATGTTTTTCAGTCTAAGTATGTCTCTTTTCCCTACTGCTGTATTTTAGTGCTGACACTGGTGGGAGAAAATTATAGATGGCCTGAAACTATTACATCTCCTCTTGGTTTTCTCACTAGTAGAGCCACAAACAAATTTCTATAGAAGGGGTTTGCCACGTTGAAATTTCAATGTATGCTCCTATTTGTTTTCTTCACAGTTGGTTGTTAGTGCCACTGCTCGTGAGGTAAGCTACTGTAGGAAAATCCTTCATTGTTGTAGTTGATTGATGATTAAATGAGTATTGTTTGTAGCGTTGTTGTGCTGAAGTGTTGGAGTTGGAAGACCACTGTAGAGGTGCTCGCAGCTTCTGAGGAGAGACTGTTGCTATTGCTCTTGAAGGAAACAAAGGACAAATCACAGTTGTTGGGATCCTAAGGAGCTATAGATGCTAAAAGCTATTGTAGTTGTTGTTGCAATATCAAACGGCCGGGTATGGTTGGACTACTACGAAATCTCTTATAAGGAAATCAACCAAATTGTTGTTGTTGCTGTTATTGAACCCTCCTCATCACCTTTAATACTGCTTACAAGTGTTGTTGGTGACCCCAAAGTCTTTTTAGACCCCACTAGAGAAATAAAAAAATGGAATGAAATGATAGTTGCTGACTGGGGGGGTATTGCTTAGCTGGTGACGTTGTCATGAGGATGGTAGCTCACGGTAGAGATGCTCGTGGTTGCTGGAGCTGTCATTGTTTGTCTGATATTGTTGAAGCCAACCTATCGAAGTGTTATTGAGCTAGTTGAATCCTTGTTGCTTGTGAAAGTTTGCTACTACTCAGGAGGTTCTACTCACATCTGAAGTACTGAAGTGGTTGAGGAACACAACCACTATTACTTGAGAAGATGAGAGAGAAGCTGCATGAAGAAGAAATTGTCATGGCTTGTTGCTACTGTTGGAAAGGTGGTTGTCATGGCTGACTGAGGCTCATGGTTGACAGATATGGTTGAGGCTGAGTTGCTGCTAATCTTGACCGAAACCAATGTTGTGGACGAGACTCTTAGCTGGAAGCAAAGTTATTGATGCTTGAGGATGGGCTCCTACTACTATTGGCATGATTGACGCTTACGGTTGACAGATGCTCTTTACTGCTGAAGTTGGAAACTGTTCACGACTGAGATTACAGTGGCTGCGCTGGTACGTGACCAAACATCTGTTGCTGGAGCAGAAGAAGTCACCAGCGGCTAGGAGAGAAGTGAATTAATTTCTCTCTTGCTCTCTAGGTTTTCTGCTTTTTTCTGTTTTTTTTTTTGTGCTAGTGGGAGAGTGTTTAGGTGTGTGTGTGTGAGATTTTTTCTTCCTCTAACTAATCCTTTCCTCAGATTCCTCCCTTAAATTTTTGCCCCCCTTTTTATGTGTATGTCTAATCACCTATTTAGAGGTGAAAAGTTTCTTTGGCTCGAAGACAAAGCAAACTAAGATCAGTCATTGAATTTTAAGAATAAATCACAACCATTCATTTACTAACTTGGAGACAAAGCAAGGAAAAATAGATCATTGGATCAAGAGAATGATTATAGAACATTTGATTAAAAAAGATGGGTTGCTTGGTGAGAGGGTTTCAATTTTCAAATTGGTCATCTCCTTTCCACAATTACAATTAGATCACTAAAAAATTAAATGCATTTTTTTTCTTTTTCTCTTTTTTTTTAAATTCTTTGGAAAAGACACCGTAAATGATGCAAATACATCAAAAACATATTTTTGAGGGTTTTTTTTTTGTTGGCTATTTTGGTTTTTTTAAAAAAAATTATCAAAAATTGGATAGCAACATAAAAAGTAAACATTATGTTTTCATCATACTTTGGAAAATACAAAGAATCAGTTAATAGGTATCACAATAAGTTTACAATTGTAAACCCCTAGTAAAAAAGAAAAGAATGGTACGAAAAGTGATGGGGTAAACATCGATGAGAAATCGGTAATGTTGTTGTGGCATGAGAATAAACCGTAAATGACTAAAAATAGAGAATAAATATAGTAAAGTGGCTCCGATGAGACAGTAAAATGATTGGGTGCTTTACGCAATGATGAAATAAGGAGATTTTGATTTTTGGGCGAAAAATCATAAATCAACTAGTTTTATGTTAAAAATTCATAACTCTCGATCGGGTTGTCAGAAAAAATCTGAAAATTTGCATGGAAACTTCTAATATATTTTCTTAGCTTTGGTTAAAATTTCAGAATTTTCGGAGAAAATGGGATTGTTTTTAGAAAATTACAATTTGATCATTTTTGCGCTATCGCGCATAACTTTTAATATGATTGACAAATGGAGTTGAAACTTTGTGTGGAGCATTATAATATATTATTTTACCATGGGGTAAAGTTTTAGAATTTTTAGAAATTATGTCTGGTGATTTTTAAAATTTACACGAAAATATACCGGTAACCAGGTAAAAAAATAATATACTAGAGACACATGGTAATATAATTAAAAGAGAGATGGTATTAATTATTTGAAATGTCAGCCTTCAAAGGGCTGTTTCTAGCCGACCAAAAGGAAAAAGAAAAGAAGAAAAGAAATTGACTCATGGGGACTAGATAAATTTAAATATGAAAGGCAAGAGCTTAAATGCAAATAATAAAAATTTTACTATATAAACCCCAATTTGCTTGGGGTGTCCACTGGATTATAGGGAGAGATAGGGGAGTTAGGGATTTTCTTACTTCTTCTCTACAATTCTCTCATCAATTCTTGAAAATAATATATGATTATGGAGAATTAAGATAATTAAGAAGGTTTATGGTGAGCTACACTAAATATTTGAGTGATCTAATGGTTTTAAAGCTTGTGGAGGAAGAATGAAGTGTGAAGAAAGGAAGAAGAAGGAGGGAGATAAAGGATGGTTTCACCTTGAGATTTCTTCTAATTAAATTCCTTGTTATCTTAGTAATAAGTATGATTCTATTGTATTGATTGTAGAAATTTCATACATGTATGCTTGGGTGATGATGTGCTTGATTATGGAACTTTGTGATTAGCATATTGGTTGTAGTAATTTGTGATATTGTTATGAAATTTTGTTTGTTGGCATGAGAATTGAATGGGTTAGTGTTTAATTGAGTAAAAAGTTGAAATTTCATGCTACCCTTACTTGAAATTTTGGCATTGGTAGAAAAATGTAGGAAATGTATGTGATTGATGAAATAAAACATTACCATACTCAAATGAATAAAATTAACCTTAGATAAGGTTTTGAAAACTAGAATCAAAGAAGAATAAATCCCTCATTGGATGTTAAAAAATAAATAAATCGGCAAGGCTAAATGGAAGAAGAAGAAAATTGTATTTGACTAAGTTAGGATTTTAGTTTGGGTGGAAATATATTTAATAGGGTTAAGTAATGCATAAACAAGTAGGATGTAAACGGGAACAAAAAAACATCATCCTTACTAAACTAAGAAATTTGGCAAAGTGAGGAAATAAATAAAAGGATAGAATACAGATGTGGGTAATGATAAAATTAGTGTTGAAGTATATTAAGAAACATGGTGAGAGGGATTGAATTGCAAATTAAGTAGGATGGAAGGAAAATCTTAATTTTCCATCTTATTAAGGTTTGGCCGAGTTCATGAAAATAAATGAATTGGGTTGTTAAAGTTGGTTGTTAAATTGTGACAAAATCCTTGTTTAATCTTATTGTTGTAATATATAAGGATTATGGAAAATGGTGGAATTCAAGTCATTGAATGGATAATACAACCAATTTATTAGTTGGATAAACCATGGTGAAAAATGAATTATAAATAAAATAATTTATTATAGGTATATGGATTGGAAGTAGTTTATTAGTGATTTATGAATGTGAAGTTTAAATTTAATTTCATGATGGCGAAATAAATTTAAATAATTTCAGAAAGAAATAATTGTACAAGTGATTTAGTAATTCATGTTAGTACATGAAAGTTGCATATGGGAGGACAACATCAGGGCTGTGCATTTAGTGACCAGACTGCAGGTAGGTACCCGACACCTAATATATTTAGGAATTTTTACGAATGTTAAGATATTGTAATTTTTCTTATAATGCCATTGTAAATATGAACATTGATCTGATATTAATATTAAAAAAATTGAAAAGTTCTAGTTGCCAAGTGAGGAATTTGTGGCGGCGGAACTAATTAAAGGATTGTAATGATTGGTACGAACTGTATCATATATTTTTGGAAAAAGATTGTAGTGCGTTATGCTTTTAAAGTTGATAATAAAGTAATTTTGTGATATTATTATGTATATTATGGTTGTGCTAATTGTAGACAAATTTATGCGTTGAATTAGTGCCCCGAAAAATAGACAGATGAATTAGTGACCCGGTAAAGGGGTTAGTGCCCGAAGGAATAATGACCTGGTAAAGGGTCAGTGTCCAGAGAAATTGGACGGATGAATTAGTGACCCGGTAAAGGGGTCAGTGCCTGGAAAATTGGGCTGATAAATTAGTGACCCGGTAAAGGGGTCAATGCCTGGAGAACTTGGGCGAGTGAATTAGTGACCCTGTAAAGGGGGTCAGTGCCCGATAAATTAGGCATATGAATTAGTGGCCCGTTAAATGGGTCGATGCTCGTAATTGGGTGAATAAATAAGAGACCTGGTGATGGGGTCAATGCTCGGGAATTGAGTAGATAAATACAAGATCTAGTGATGGAGTCGGTGCCCGGGAATCGAGTGAATGGATTAATAACCCGATAATGGGGTTAATGTCAGATGTTGGATGGTTGGATTTTTGGACTGTCAGAAGTAATATATTGGACCTGGAGTCAGTGCCGAGTTTAGGTAAATGTGATGATGCCTGGTAAATGGGCATAATAGGAGGAACTAGTTGTCTGGATGTTTGAGACTAGTGTCCTGGTTAAAGGGTTACTAATAGAAGCAATTATCAAGTGGATAATTGGTATACACGGTATAATGTTAACGTGAAATCTTAAAAAAATTTGGAAAAACATTTTATCGGAGAAAGAAAACGTGTATTGTGATTGAATACGTGAAAATGATTGGGATGCCATGATAATTCTTATTTTCAAACTATAGCAGCATTATACCCCGTTCTGGGCGATGAGCATTACTACCTGGTGAGGGGCGAATGCTTGGTGAGGGGGCATGATAGTGGTTGTCTGATTGAGAAATTATTTTATGGCTTGGATTGAGAAAAAAAATGTTTCTAAATGGTTGGGTCGAGCCAAATAGAATTGTTAGGGTGATCCTGGACGAGGAGTTATTACTTGGTATTGATCAATTAATGCTAGTACATAGAACTATTTACTGGAGTGATACTGTTGATTAGTGGCCAGGAATTACTGAAGATGTTAATGGAAGGGCACCAGTGATCGAGGCTTAAAACATAAATTATAATTGAAGGTTTAGATTGAAGGGTTGATGCCTTAGTCTATAAAGTTGTTGTAAGGTATTAGTGACTCGGACATGAAGAAAGGAACCGAAGGTTAGGGTGATCCTGGATGAGGAGTTATTACTTGGTATTGATCAATTAATGCTAGTACATAGAACTATTTACTAGAGTGATACTGTTGATTAGTGTTCAGGAATTACTAAAGATATTAATAGAAGGGCACTAGAGATCGAGGCTTAAAACATAAATTCTAATTGAAGGTTTAGATTGAAGGGTTGGTGCCTTAGTCTATAAAATTGTTGTAAGGCATTAGTGACTCGGACAGGGAGAAAGGAACCGAAGGGGAACCTAGTTCCTTTCATAGGAACTAGTGTTTATTCAGTGTTAGAAATGAAATTTTTAAACTGGAAGATGTGATGTGATAGTATGGGGTATCAGTAATGGGGAGTACTCTCGTTAAATATGACGGATAGTAAAACAGGTTTATGATGTTGGTTAGCAGGATGACGTGATCGAATGGATGAATGCGTAGATCTCAAGATGGATATTCAAGATGATGCCGAACAAAGTAATTGAGATGGGCACTGGCATAACGATGACTGGACTAAAGTGATTAGTTGATTTCACTACTAGAAAATGTGAAATAAAGGGGTGATTCTGCATAAAGATAACATATAACTGTTTCAAAAAGGTGGGGTGGTATACCCAATTAGCATGAGTAAGAGTGAGTGAAGTTGCAAAAATACAAAGGTTTAGTATACTTCAATGAACTAAGATCTTGTGGACAGAACATGTCGAGGTCTTGCAGATAAAGAGCATGTTGTGACTTATGACCTAACAATATCATAAAAGTGTAGGGAATCAGTGGTTCTACTTTTATGTAATTATAGTTGTTCAGATTTATATAAATATTGGTTCTATGCAGGACTCCTACCATGAACAACAAGAAAAAGTTTTCCATTATGAGACAATTGTTTTAGGAGTAGTTCGGATATTATTAAATTTTAGGAGTTGTACCCAAACAGAAAAAAGTATTCATGTTTGTCTCATTTCTTAGTCATTATGTTTTTATTACATCAAATGCTAATTTATTTCCTTAACCATTTATTATTTATTATGGTACATTGTGTGTGGAATTAAGACGTTATAGATATTGAAAAAAAAATCCTCATTTTTCCTGAGTTTAAGGCTCATGGAAATTGCATTTATCATGAGGAAATCTCAGGGTGTTACAACAATTATCCACTAGGATTTAGCCAAAATTTCAAATAAAAACCTTTTTATTTCTAGACCTTTAGAATAGTTAGGTTTTAACCCAATAAGATAAGAATTTTCTTATCGAGGAGGATTTTTCTTAAAACATTGGATGAACTATTTTGGACTTTAGAATGACTAGGTTTTTACCTGATGAGATAAGAATCTCCTTACTAAGGAGGACTTTTCTTGAAGCTTAGATAGACTGATGAATATAAACAAAACTTAGAGCAAACAATAAAATGGCTTACCATAGGTAGGGTGTATTATGGGTGATATGTCTTCTCTTTGCATAACTTATCCCTTCACCCAGACTCTTGCAGACCCTTAGGTTTCCTAGTGACCATAATACCAGGTGACGATTCCCTTTTCTTTTTTACTGATAAATAAAAAAAAATTCCTTGTTCTTTCCACCCACATCTATCATAATAACCCCTGATCAAGGAGAATGACCATTGTGACGCCGCACACATGCGACCAAATATTGCCCATTATTTACAATGCTTACGACAAAAGGTCTTGTAAAAGCTTTTAGATAGTAATCTTGTAAAGATGAAAGCACACTTGAAAGAAGATAGATAGGTCTAGAAAGCGCATTATCTGATGGATGAGGGCATAGAAATGCACTCGAAAAGAAAGAGACAGGGCCTGAAAGCGCACTTGAAAGGAAAATGATAGGGCCTAAAAGCACAATAACTGATAGGTGATGGCATAGAAGAGCACTCTAAATGAAAGAGATAAGGCCTGAAAGTGCAATATCTAAAGGATGAGGGCATGAAAGCGCACTCGAAAGGGAAGAGATAGGGCCTGAAAGTGCATTATTTGAAGGATGGGGGCCTAAAAGTGCACTCAAAAGGAAAGAGATAGGGCTTAAAAGTGCACTATCTAATGGGTGAGGGCATGAAAATGCACTCGAAATGTGTCAAAAATGTGGTCTTTAAAAACCTCACTATTTTTAAAGAGCGGGAGCCTTGTTGTGCTTAGAATTTACTAGGTTCTTTTTTTTTTGTTGGCGTTCAAGTCTATCAAGGATTCTTTTTATGGACTTCCTGCAAAGGTTATAATGCAATGTGTTGATATATGCATGTGGTTTTTTACCTAAAAAATATAGTTCCGTTTTCTTTATAGACTCTGCCATTTGAATCTCTGATCCTCATAGCAAGTTTTCATGGCTCTTTCACTTTTTCTTACTTAATTCATGGACTAAACCTTTGAGCTTAGATGATATCAGCATACCCCATTATTTGGAGACCTTTATCTTAAAGATTGTAACCTCCTCTATGATGACTTTCTTTAAAAGTTATTAGAGAATTTGAGCATATTTGCTTCCCATTCTCTGTTTTATTCAAAGAGGAATAATGGATTCAACCCTATTATATTTCTTGAATTGCCCCAGCCTAATCATTTCCCCAAGTATTTCATCCAGTTTTGTTTATTTTAAGTTTTCTTAGGGATGTTGTCATGTGGAAGGGGGTTTGGTTATTTACATAGGGTTGTTTTCATAGGAAAATTTTGGAATTTCAAAGCCATTTCCAAATGCAAAAACCATTTTGATGTCAGTTTAAAGCAAACTTGTTTCGAAAAGAATTCAAGCGATTCCTATGGACAAGGTTTCGTGTGAGTTCAAAACTTTTTGTTTTGTTTTTTGGTTAAAATGTGAAGTGACCTTTTGTTTCATGTTTTGTTGGTCAGAAGGGTTCAAGTTTTGACTTCAGGGTTTTAGAGAAAAGAACAAGTCTTTAAAGCGTTCATTTTACTTGTATGAATAATAAAGTGTAACCGAAGTTTCGTTAAAAGCTCGTTTTGCATGAGAAAGCATTACCTATCTTTGATTAGAAAAAGGCTTGATTGTGCACATAACATAGGCTTTGACTCTTCGTTATGAAAGAAAAAATGGTATTTATAGGCTCAAAAGGTGTTTAAAGGATTTCAAGGCTAAAAATCACTAGTGCTCATTCTAATACCTTCTTTTGGTCGAGGGATTCCTAGACCTAAGGATTGACTTGCAAAAAGGTCTGCTATGCCCCCTAGTGTCGAGCATGGGCTTCTTGTCTTTGTTTTCATCATTTAGTTTTGAGCACTAT
>Ga0307518_10004182_pt1 | contig 10348 bp, 1 predicted proteins | sample 25_EM_MG_FD_203889 | JGI IMG/M metagenome (GOLD analysis project Ga0307518, IMG submission 203889) | Populus trichocarpa ectomycorrhiza microbial communities from riparian zone in the Pacific Northwest, United States - 25_EM | ecosystem: Host-associated > Plants > Roots > Unclassified | place...
ATAATAATAATAATAATAATACATAATCATCAACATTTCAAATTGTCAAAATTATATATGTTGACATGACATGACATGACAAGGAAGCTTATTAGGATTTTTTTCGGATGAGAATATATTGAAAAGTGGATTTTTAATAAAAAAAAAAAACCCAGTTTGATCAACCATCATTTTAGTGGTTGAAAAAGCAAGTGAATGACGTATACTCTACTTTTATTGTTTTTTTAAAAAGAAAAAAAATGACATGTCGGCCTCTCGTGTCAAAGAAAAAAAAAACCACTTGCACGGGCTTGGATTTTTTTTAAAATTGGCCGAGTGTGATGGGCCACCTAGGCCCATTACCCTATTAAATCTCATGAAAATAAATAGCTTTAAAAATATATTAAAAATATCAATTTCAAGAATAATTTTATTTTTTTATATAAAACTATCAAGCATTGTTTTACGTTCCTTTGTGATTTTTATTTATTTTTTGTTAAGTTTTGTTTTTGCACAACTTTTTTTTTATTATCATCATGTGATTACAAGAAAAATAGACAAAAAAAATAAAATTTCCTAGGTAATATTCTTATATTTTTTTTTATAATGTTTTTTATTGACATTCATCTAAATAAAAAAATTTGAATAACTTCTCGTGATAAAAAATCAAATATCTTGATATGTACTTATTATTTAGTTTCTTAATATAGCTTTTCATTTATATCACACATCTCTTTCTAATATTTATTTATATATATAGTTATTAATTGATTTGATTAAACGCCCATGTCAATTTTTCAATTCATCACAATTTATTTTATAAACTAAAATTCATTTTGACAATGCTGCACTTTTTTTATATTAAAAAATAATTTTTGATCTGACTCATGGTATAATAAAATAATGATAAATTTGATAGTCTCAAAATATATGTCGTAGTGTGACGAGATATTGTTGAAACTATATTTTATTCTAACTACAATTTCAAAAATATTAGGTTAATTAAACAATTCATAATTTTATATGTTTCTCACTAATTTTTTTAAAACACTGGTTATTAAAAACTTTTATTTTTTAACTTTTTACAATCACATATTTCAAATTATAACTGCAAAAAATACCTCCATGCTAGACACATTAAGCTAGCATAACTTAGTTTAGCTCTAGTATCATCATATAATTAGAACTTATTTGGCAATGCAGCCTATGTTTTAAAAAAAATGATTTTTTTTATTTTAACTTTAACCTTTTTTTTTTGAATTATTTTGATAACAATATTAAAAATAAAAAATATTTTTTAAAAAAATTAAAAAAACACAGTTTAAAAAACAAATACTACTTGTACTAATAGACTAGCTGATAGAAAGAAACAATAATAAACCAGCTCAACTATATAACAAAAAACCAGAAGTGGATGCTAACGTGCGCCAACTTCCACTTCCAGCATCCCTCCCCATCACCCCATGGCCACAAAAGACCAGCAGCCCAAAAAACTCCCACTCTTTCCCTTGCTCTCTCTCCTCTGCTTCGCCTCCATCTTCCTCGCTCTCTCCCTCTCCCTCTCCAAAAGAGCCTCAATCTCTAACGAAACCATCCATTTCAGATCCACCCCAACACTAACCTCCACTCCCTGCAATTACTCTCATGGTTCCTGGATCTACGACCCAAATTGGATACCCAACAAATATGACAGTACATGTAAAGAAATATTCAAAGGTTGGAATTGCATTGCTGGCAATAAATCAAATGCTAAAGACATCATTAAGTGGCGATGGCAGCCTAACGGGTGTGATCTCCCTCCCTCCGACCCGGTCCGGTTCTTGCAGACCTTTAGAGACACCAGCATCGGTACTCTCTCTCTAAATTAATCATTATGTATGTATTTCTTGTGCTTTCTTTGGAGCTAATGAATGGTGTAACAGTGCAGGATTTGTTGGGGACTCGTTGAATAGGAATATGTTTGTTTCTCTCTTTTGCTCTCTAAAAAGGGTGTCAAGTGATGTGAAAAAGTGGAGACCAGCTGGGGCTGATCGTGGCTTTACTTTTCTTCTCTATAATCTTACCATTGCTTATCATCGCACTAATCTTTTAGCGCGATATGGTAGGTAAGCTCTGCTTGCTATGCCAATCTTATCTTCTTGCATGTTAGCATTTTGGTAAAAAATGGAGTTCTTGGTTATGGTACTTCAAGATTTGAAACTACTTAGGCATGTTCTGCTTTTGTTTATTTAGGTGGTCAGCTAATGCTAATGGGGGTGAGTTGGAATCTCTTGGATATAAAGAGGGTTATAGAGTTGATGTTGATATTCCAGAAGGCACATGGGCGGATGCTCCGAGCTTCCATGATGTTCTAATCTTCAACACAGGACACTGGTAATTTAAGTTACTGTAATTTTTCTGAACAATGTAGGATGTGAAATCTGGTCTATACTCGTTTTATATATAATTGGCTGTAGCTACTAGAGTTTCTTTTCCGTGCTGATCCTGCATCTGTTTTGGTTGTTTTTATTATGTGAAGGATTTTTCATTGACTGTTTATATGGCTCTTTGCTTCTTGTGAATAGGTGGTGGGCTCCCTCAAAGTTTGATCCTGTGAAATCTCCCATGCTTTTCTTTGAAAAGAACCAGCCTCTGATCCCTCCAGTGCTTCCTGCTGTTGGCCTGGACAAGGTTTTGAAACACGTGGTACAGAGTCCATCTGCTTTTAGTTTTCATTTCATTTTTAAATTGCCGTGAAAAATCCATGAATGTGCCATCTGATATGGTTGTGTGACCTCTCACTGCTATTTCAGTGAGTGGTGTCCTTAGAAATCTGATAGATAAAGAAATCCCAATCTCCAGAATGTATATTGGCCATTGGCCATTCTTACTTATTTATCTGAACTTCAGTTAGTTTAGTACTCTTTAGCATAATGTCAGATATAATTCCAAAAATATGCTCCGCTCAGAGTTCTGTTAGCATAGCACTTTGTAAGCTACTGACTTGTGGATATGCCAACACAGCTATAAATCAAAAATAGACTAATGACAATTGATTCTGACAGGAAAATGATTAACTATTTATCTTCTAGACTCTGCTATTTGTATGCTTGATGCATGCTTCCACACTTAATGTTCTGCAGATATTAGTGATATTTTTTCAGTGCTTAGGCTACATAATTGTTGTGGTTGTTTCCGTCTCTTGCGCCCCTGCATCTGTAGTGCATGTAGGATTCATTCTGCTACTCTTTATTTAATTAAAATGGGCATTTTTAATTTCTCATGTCCTATGTTTTCACTGTAGATTCTCTTTGTTGAGAGAAGAATGCGTCCGGGTGGAATCAAGCTCTTTCGTACACAATCACCTAGACATTTTGAAGGAGGTGATTGGGATCAAGGTGGTTCTTGCCCACGACTACAGCCTTTGTCACCTGAAAAAGTGAGTCACATCCGAACTATGAGTTTGGACTTGATAGTTTGTTGACTTGATGGCAATTTGATATTACTATGTTGTGAAGCATAATCAGTGCCAAACCTTGCATTTGCTTTTCAATTGCTTCACTTTTGTTCTACAACAGTATACAAAGGTAAAAGCTTCTTCCTTTCTTTTTCAGGTTGAAGAACTCTTCTCTCTAAAGAATAATGGGACAAATGTTGAATCCCGTCTGGTTAATCAGCACCTGTTCAAGGCTCTCAAGGGGTCTACATTCCATGTTTTGGACATAACCCACATGAGTGAGTTCAGAGCAGATGCTCATCCGGCAACAGCAGGTGGAAAGAAACACGATGACTGCATGCACTGGTGCTTGCCAGGAATTACGGATATTTGGAATGACTTATTCATAATGCATCTAAACAGTATTAAGGCTAGAAACTGATGTATCCACTAGTAGATATCCTCTGCAAATTGAGTTCTCTTTTGGTTTCCTGGAATTTGTTAGGTTTGATTTGCTTGGTCTGATGCTTATTCATTTACATGATATCGACACCATGATCTAGGATTTTGTAATAAAGAATTTTAGAAGTTAAAAGCAAAACACACACACACGAGAATGTGCTTCCAGCCATGTTTTGGAAACCTATGATTTTCATTATAGAACTGGAAACTCAAGAGCTTCAAGAAATATTATTTCAGTCTTGATTTGGGTTGCCATTTCTTTTGTAAAGATTTTGGAGACTAACAGAAACGAACTCCGACGGATAAAAGAAATGAACTATGGTCGCACTTAAGTCGCTTGTTCCAGCACAATTATTTCTACACGCGAAACAGAAAAAGAAAAAGCTTATTCAATCTCCACGACCCATCCCATAGTGTCCTCAATGAGACCAGTTTGAATTCCTGTCAGTGTTCTACATAGTTTCTCAGATACAGTACCCTCGCCTGTTTTATATTCAACCCTGCATTGGCATAAACAATGACCGCATGTTAAAAGCTGCAAGACCAGAGAGGAGAAAGAACAAGAAACATCTTTTCACTTTTCATATCATATAGTATGCATTGCAACTTATACCTTTGTCCCTGATAGGTTACACTGCCAACAGGCTTAATTGCTATCGCAGTTCCTGAGCAGAAAGCTTCATCAACATTTATCAACTCCTCCAGTGGGATAGCACGTTCCTCAATCTGATCAAAGGTCGGTAGAGCATGCTCAATTTAGAGGGAAAACCAAATTAAACTTTAGGAATGCTTTACTCCTTTGTGCGTAATTCAGTTCTCAGCTCTTGCTACCAAACACTTGTGCATATCCAGAAAAGGATTAAAAATGACAGGAAAGAAGGTAGATTATGAACTCTCAGTTTACAAATACGAGATCGACTGGTTTTTCTTTCATCAGAATTTACTTACTTGATATCCGAGCCAGGAAGCAACTTTAATGATGCTTTTTCTTGTGATTCCAGGCAGAATAGTTCCGGCTATTGGAGGAGTTGAGATGACATTTCCCTGCAAAAGAAATACAATGCTGCATTAATATATGATGTTACCCACCGAATTAAACATAAACTAACTGCACTCAGAATATAAGCTATGAATTTGAAGCTGGAACATGAAAAAGTGATCTCGCCTTCATCGAAGACTGATTCTCATTAGTCTTACCTTCACAACGAAGATATTACATGCAGTAGCCTCCTCTATATTTTTGCCAGTTGCTGCATCAAGGAATATAGCATCGGTGAAGCCTTTGGCCTTTGCTTGAGTGATTGCCTTGTAAATCTATAGTAGAAGTGAAAAGGTAAGCAAGATTTTACCCATTATTTGTTAAGACGGTAAGCATATGTAGATAGCTAACATAACGACGAATGCATTGCGTATCGCATGAGAAGTTATACTTGTGACCGAATTGTGTTTCTAGTGAAAATAGACAAAGTAGTGCTTACAGGCGAATAGTTAGTGATAGATTTAATGCCACCAGTTCCTCCAGGAATTGCTCGATAGACCTTATCTTCAACAGAGAAGTGCATGGGACCCTGCATTTATGCAAAATTAACACTTCATAACAACCCCACTTTGCATCACTAAATGAAGTGCATTTCTTTCCTTCCTCAGTACTTGACGAAGTTCTGCAACTGTCTACTAAACTCACATTGAAATAGTTGCCAACTGGAGAAGCATATGCTAGGAAGGTGTATTCTGGAGATGGCGCCACACCTAGAATTGGCCCTGTTCCCAGGAGCAAGGGCCTAATATAGAGCGATCCTTTTCCTGGAGGAGGTACCTATACCCAATTCAAAACACATTTTTAAACGATAATTACAAGATAACTAGTAAGATATTCATAAATGTGAACGAAACTTAAGGCTAATGGGATAAGTCAGGGCTGTGAATTTGAATACCCATCTTTTATTGGCCAAAGCAGTTTGCTTTATTGAACTAACAAATTGCTCAGCACTTGGTGATGGCATGCACATTCTTTCCGCCCCCATTTGCATGCGTAGAGCATTTTGTTCTGGCCGGAAGAGTCGAATACGGTTATCATCACCTCTATATGCCTTTAAGCCTTCAAGTAACCCCTAGTAACAAGACCATTCATGTAATTGTCACTCAAATGGTCATGAGAAAAGGATCGGTTAATTAATCACATATTTCTGCTATTAATTTATCAGTGCCAATGCTCACTTGTATGAGTTCTTTACATTAGTGCAGTTTCATATTGCCACTTACTTGTCCATAATTTAGAACTCCAGAGGAAGGGCTCAGCTCGACGTTTCCATAGCGAGTTAGATGGCCTTGTGAAAATGCACTCTCCCCACTAGAGCATTTCATCACGTACATGTAATCAGTTGGAGTGAAACTAAATTTAAGCTCATCCCAGTTGCAAAGGTCATGCTCTTCTTGATCACCATTGATACTGTTATCAAAATGAAAAAAATAAATAAAAGATTAAAATCCCATCAAGTTGCACTGCATTAAAGGCTTCTAGAAAGAGAACATTTTCAACTCTTGGGATGGAAGTGACCCTTCAAGATGGTGCCCGTTTAGCCAAATAACGTCATTTACCTGGCATCACTAGCTGTTTGCACACCTATTGCATTCCTCGAGCAATGTCGTAGCTGTTGACAAAAGAAAAGGTAAAACCCAGTAATGTTTACGTTAATACCGTGTTCATCAAATATCTCACTGGGTAACCTTTGGTTTAAATCAGTTGTTATTCCTCCTCTCAATAAGAAGAGATCTCAAATTTAAACCCTGGATCAAGAATTTAAGATACGGAACAAAGATTAACGATACCCAATCAATTAGTTCATTTCTTATCTAAGGAATCTATTTTTTAGTTATTTGGAGATACTAATCTAATGATAAATCAACAGTAATTTATCCATGAAATTTTAAGAGCTGGAGAAAATAAACTCATTTGACGTTGAACAAATCAATGGCTTTTGTTAGAAGGTGACTGGGAAATGTCTTCACACGCAATTTAGAATGATCGACTACAAATCAAATCGAAAGAAAGGAACACAAGGGCGGATTCTCTCTCTCCTCTCACTGGCTTGTTTTCTTTCAGGAAAAAAAAACAAAACACACTAATTGACACCCTCTCAATATCCAGCTGCTGCCACTTCTTGAATGCATGCAGGTATGATGTATAGCCACTCCATTACCAGTTCTCAGCTCCACCTCCACTGTCTCACCAGCATCTTATTTCTTAACTTGTTCTATACCCACTTTTACTCACGACAATCAAATGCTAATGGGTACAAATGAATGACTTGCTATTCATGAAAAAAAAAATTAAAAGAAAAGGAGAGAAAAAAAGCGAAGCACTTGGTCTCTTCGAATGGAAGTCCCCTGCTCATTTTTTCCTCTCGGTTTGTTCATCTTCTGAATGAATTTGGGAAATAAAAGATGTTATGATTATTATTATTATTAAATCAACATTTGATACTTTTTTCAATCATATTTCGAGACGACAATTCTTTTATGGGAGAACTGAGAAAACCGTATGGAATTGGAGCCTGAGTGCGAGCTGGAGAACGAGAGTATGGGCGGTGATGAACTGATATTGTGTGAGCGTTGCAGATTTTTTTCGGCGACGGACAAAGAGAGTAAATTATAAAATAGTCCTCCTAGTTTCGAGAAACAAAACAATTTGTTCTATTTGTTTTAAGAATTAATTATATAATCCTTTCACCAGTATCGACCACTCTTAATTTAACATTATTTTATCTCGATAATTTCCTTTTATTCTCATTAATCTTTTCACAATTCTATTTGTTATTTTTATTTTCCCTATTTTTTGAATTAAGAAATAAAATAAATTAAAAAAAACGTAAAATGAATGAAGAGGGCTAAAGAATTAGTTTTTTAAAATAAAAAACAATCAATTCATTTCTCAAAAATAAAGTGACTAATTTATAATCTGGTGATGAGATACCGAGAATCTGAAATAAACCGAGAGGTGCAAAGTTGAGAATCAAAGCAAGAAGGGATGTGGCGATACTCCTAACTTAATTTTGCGTGGATGTAAGCCTTAAGCTCCTGGATTTAGAGTCTTCCAGAGATAGATTGAACATCCTCCTATAAAGATCTAAGAAAGAAAAAGAAATATTTGACGCACCTTGGTGGCTAAGACGCCTCTTCTAAGTGGTCGATTAATCCACTCGAGGCTGCAAATCTTTCCTCTAGACATTGTATGCAGAGCTGAGCTTCGAGAATACAGCTAGTTCACTGGCAATCCTGCGCTAAAAGTTGAATATTACTGTGAGCTCATGGGCTGACTGACTCTGATTTAAGCTTCGGGAAACAAAACCATGGCCACACACGCCTCTCTCTCTCTCTCTCTCTCTCTGCACCGATCAATTTGCAAATCAAAACGGGACTCCAGCCTTCAAAATTAGGCAGTTGTTGGTGTGCTTATTTGCTACGTGCCGTCTATATTTACTTCCACAATCGGTATCTGCCCCACCAGTTATTAATTACACCATCTTTTTATTTAATTTATTTTTTATTTTCTTGATCGTGTATTTAACAACAAATAGCATGTATTGCATTCCCTAACCGCCAGGGGAGATTATTAAATAAGTAGATTCTTCATAGAATCTCAATACAGAACCTAATCGATGATCTAATCTAAATCTATACCATGCACAATCTTTCTCCAGATATTGACGAGAATATATGGTGGTTCTCTCATTGAGACTCTGTCGACGTTACAGATCAATGACGACAGCCATTGAAGCGGAAAATGAAATATAAAAGAAAGAGATTGACTGGAGTAGTACTTGACTAGCTATTTGTAATCACAAAGGATATTCCTGATGATCTAGGAATTTTCCTTTTTTTTAGATTATCCTAAATGTATATAGAGGGTGAGTCTTTAATATTGTTAGGTTATTTTTTAAATTGTTTTTAGTTTATAAATATATTAAAACAATATATATATTTTTTTATTTTTTACAATTTATTTTTTACATAACACATCAAAACAATATGAAAATACTAATACTAATATTAATAATAATTTATTTTATAGATTTTTTCAAAAATACTTTCAAAATATATAAAAAACAAACGTGCTTATAATCTTAATATACATAAATGCATCATTATACATTGTACAAAAACAAATTAAAACTAACTATACACCTCTAGGTCCTTTCAAAATAGGGTGTGCTTGGTATAGTAGTAGGAGTTGCTTTTCAAAATATTTTTTACTTAAAAACAAATCAAAATAATATATGGTGCTTCTCTCATTGAGACTCTGTCGACGTTACTTACTTTAGCCACAATACTAATCAATGACGGCAGCCATTGAAGTGGAAAATGAAATATAAAAGAAAGAGATTGACTGGAGTAGTACTTGACTATTTGTAATCACAAAGGATATTCCTGATGATCTAGGAATTTTCCTTTTTTTTAGATTATCCTAAATGTATATAGAGGGTGAGTGTTAGGTTATTTTTTAAATTGTTTTTAGTTTATAAATATATTAAAACAATATATTTTTTTTTTATTTTTTACAATTTATTTTTTACATAACACATCAAAACAATATAAAAATATCAATAATAATAATAATTTATTTTATAGATTTTTTCAAAAATACTTTCAGAATATAAAAAAAACAAACGTGCTTATAATCTTAATATACATAAATGTATCATTATACATTGTACAAAAACAAATTAAAACTAACTGTACACCTTGGGTCCTTTCAAAATAGGGTGTGTTTGGTATAGTAGTAGGAGTTGCTTTTCAAAATGTTTTTTACTTGGAAACACATCAAAATAATATGTTTTTTAATTTTAAAATTTATTTTGACATCAGCACATTAAAAAAATAAAAAAACATTAAAAAAATTAATATTTTTTTAAAAATCAAAATTTCATGAAATGATCCCGTACACACACCAAGCAAGTCAATCATAAAGAATCTTAAAGATTATCTTGCTAGAATATTTCACAATCTAGATCATGGTATGATATCTCACTAAGATCGATATATATCCCAAAGATCATGAAGATAAATAAAGATTATATTAGAATATACCCAGATCTTGAATATCATGAAAATAAATTAGATCGGATTTGAATATTTAAATTTCTAATTATACAGTTTTGAATTCAACCTCCATTGCTATATATAGATCAATACAGCATTGCCAATTAAGTTTCATTAGAACCGGCTCCTTCGTTTTTTAGTCTTGACTTTTCCCTCTTGAATCAGCCTTGACAATTCACAATTCCAATGAACTCCTGTTTCTGTTTATCGGCATATTGTGAGCTGTGTGTCTTTCCTTTTCTGAAGAGGCAGCAATTAATGGCGATGGTGTTTTAGCCTTGGAGGGAGAAACGGTTTTGGCGCAGGAATTAAAATCCTTTCTGGATAGGTATAATGCTCATCATTGTTAGCATCCAAGTACAACAAACTTTAACCAAAAAGAGTAAAGGCACA
>Ga0307518_10004183_pt1 | contig 10345 bp, 5 predicted proteins | sample 25_EM_MG_FD_203889 | JGI IMG/M metagenome (GOLD analysis project Ga0307518, IMG submission 203889) | Populus trichocarpa ectomycorrhiza microbial communities from riparian zone in the Pacific Northwest, United States - 25_EM | ecosystem: Host-associated > Plants > Roots > Unclassified | place...
CCAAATATCACGGCACCATACCCTGACGTCTCTGAATCACCTGTGTCAGTCTTCCATAGTGCTGTGTCCACATTTTATGCACCCAGTGATTTGTCTGGTCTCGGGGGGATGCATTCGGAGTGTATTCAGAGTACGCCATACTGGAGAAAGGGCCCAGCACAACGTGACACCATATTCCTGGAAAAGGACCAAGATGTACCAGGCATGAAAGGACTCCACATCGGTTGAGTATTCTTATTTTTTTCCTTTACCTATGATGGTGTCAAGTACCCCTGTGCACTCATCCAGTGGTTTACAACAGTTTCGGATGAGCCTGATGAAGACACTGGGTTGTGGATTGTAGAACCCGATTTTGATGCAAATGGGCGGCAAGAAATGGAGGTGGTTCATGTACATTCTATCCTTCGTGGCGCACATCTTATACCTGTCTATGGCCATGACCGTGTCCCTCCTGACCTTCAACATACAGAATCTCTCGATGTCTTCCATGTGTACTATGTAAATAAGTACATCGATCACCATGCATTCGAGATTGCATTTTAAATTATTTACATGTGTGGTCTGACTTGTCTGCGAGATCTGCAAGCATCTGCAAGCATCTGCAACCTGTCTGACATTCTGACTCAGACGTTCGTAAACCCTTGACTTCACTAGTCCAAATCAGATGATATCAGATGCCACGCAGACATGTCAGACACGTCAGACAAATGTAGATGTTTGTAACTTTGCTGATGCAATGATCAGTCCAGTTGCACCCAAAAGAGGTGAAAAAACCAGATCGGACCAGACTTTAAAACACTAGGAATAACCAGAGAAGAGACTAGTCAGGTCCAATGAAAATAAAGTCAGGTCCAGTGAAAATGATACAAAGCACAAGATATAATGAGACATATGAGACAGGGTTGATGGAGAAGTGTAGTAAGGATTGAATAGGGATTAGACCAAGGGTCATACTTAATGGGGGTGTATCTGCACAACCATGACCAGAGTAAGTTGCAAGTGACCAGAGTTGAGCTAGAGAGCTGTGATGCAACTGGAGTAACCAGATAAGACCCAGAGTTGGACATGGTCATAACAGTAGATTAGTTTGTTGGAGCTGTGATTCACCATCATGCTCTGTTTTGTCACCCTTGCCAATTTCACTGGCCACCTCTACTGGTTCTCTGCCTCATGCAGTCATTTCATCAATGTTTGTGATCTACCATCACAACACTGTCCACCACCCTCTGCTCACATTCACATGGCTTGCCCTTAGTTGGCAGCCTCCATGGCACAGGGTGCTAAGCCTACACTTAACCCATTTACATTCTCATAAGTCATTTAAATATCTATGTAGAAAACATGTTAAATGTCTGGGTGGAAAACATTTTAAATATCTTAGCAGAAATCATGGTATAATCACATCAAATATCTTTGCTAGAGAAAATTTCCATGTTGATTTATCATACATTTCAATGTTTCTTGTAGAAAATGTTTGTGTGTTTTCTTATGTGCTATGATCAAGAACATGTTATTATATTCTGTATGTTCTTGTCATGAAGTGATGCAATTTTATTTGAAAGATTTTTGGGAAGCCAGCTATTCTAATCATTCAATGTTTTCTCAAAATACATTTGTTTTATTCCTCACTATGTTCTAGGCCTGAACAATTAATCCTTATATTAAAAAATATATGACAAGCATAAAAGACAGAATATTGCACTTTGCTCACCTGTTTCATGAGAGATCAGGTCAAAAAAAAAGATTGGATGTTTATGCTGAACAAAATGAGAGTGTTGTTGAACTCTGATCTCTGATGGATTAGACAACAAACATAATATATAATATTTCAGTTCTAACTCAAAAAAAAGGCAACAAAATATAGTATTTATTTACTCTTTTTTTTCTTCATATTTTCTGGGAAAATACTGAACAATGCTTGCAGTGTTAGTGCCGGACTTAATGGTAAGTTTTCCACTCCCACTACACATTAACTTGTTTAACAATGGTACTAATAGGTGATTTGACTATGGAACAAATGTTAGTGCCAGAACCAATGGTAAGTTTCCCACTACCACCATCTATTAGCTTGTCTAACAATTGTATCAATAGGGTAGTATTTGACTACACAATAAATGTTAGTGCTGGAACAAATGGTAAGTTTGTCACTACCACTACTATTAATTTGTCTAACAAAGGTCCTAATATGTTATTTGACTATTGTCAAATACAACTAGAGGTTATTAGCCTGCCAGAAATTGCAAGCCATATAGTTGCTTGGTGGGTTATGTAGTCCTTTGAGTAGTAGATACACCATGTATGTAGTTAGTAATTGATAATATATTGGCTTTGAAATATGCTATTCAGAGTGCTTGAATGAGTATTAGTATTGAAGTTGGACTTGGTGAATGGAGTGTAAAAAAGTAAGAAAAAGTCACATATAGGAAAGTGCTGAAGTCATTCAGAGCAATATTATTACAACCATGTCCAACTCCAGGTCTTATCCAGTCACTCCAGTCGCATCGCAGTACTCTAGCCCAACTCCGGTCGCTCACAGTTACTCTGGTCACAGTCGCGCAGATATACTTCCATTAAAGTACAACCCTTGGTCTAATCCCTACTCAGTCCTTACTACACCTCACCGTCTACCCTGCCTTGATGTGAGTTCTCCATGTACCTGTTATATCCTTTGCCTTGTATCATTTTCACCGGACCTGACTTTATTTTACCCGGACCTGACCTAGTCCTTACTCTGGTCGTTCCTTGTCCACCTTTAAGGCTGTTTACTTGTCACCGTAAATACTTGTCCCTAGTTCTTACTTAGTATAAGTACTCTGTAGTTTATTCTGTATACCTCAGTCTGAAATCAACTTAGTCACTACTCCAGTTCCTGTCTGTTTCCGTCTCCATCTCCGTTTCCATCTCCAACCTCTTGACCAGAACCTATGCAAGGGATCAACGCACATCATCCTTGTCATTGAATCCAAGTGGTCACCAACTCCGGCCAGACTAACTTCTTGTCCAGCCCTCTGCCCTCCTCCTTCGTCCATCTTCATCTGGACTTGACCAGACCCCCTACCGGAGTAGACCCGGACTTGACAAATATTATAAAAGGCATTTGCAGTTTTTCCTGATTAGCATGCACCAAGTATTGCATTTAGTTGGAATCTAGCTTGCTATAAATGCAATATGGGTTGAATCCAAATTGTGTTTAGGCACCTTCCCTTTCAACTTGTCTCTCCTAGCCTCAAAGCTGGATAATTGCAAAATCGCTTCATGATTTTGCTCCCCCCTAACCCCAGCATTGTTGAGTTTCAAACTTAGTGCCGGATTATGTATATAAGAGATTATGAAAGGGCTGATGAGACTCATAGTCGAAAGGCACCCCAGTTTCCTGTCCCTGCACAGAAGCCACCTTCCCTTTCTACATTGTCTCCCAGTCTATAAGCTGGCCAATCGCAAAATCACTTCATGATTTTGCTCCACCCTAAGTAAAAATGCGCAAAACATGTACCCCTTCTTTTGCTCACATCCTACCCTCCTTGATTTGGTCCAAATTAAATTACACAATTGGTTTTTAGTATAATTAAATAGTAAAAACACGCAAAACATGTACCCCCTTCTTTTGCTCACATCTCACCCTCCTTCATTTGGTCCAAATTAAATTACATGATTGGTTTTCAGTATAATTAAATAGTAAAAATGCGCAAAACATGTACCCCATTGATTTGCTCACAATCCTATCCCCTGGATTTGGTCGATTTGTGTGATATTGGGGTAAAAAACTCTACCTTAGCACTCCCTAATCCTAAGGGGGTTTCCAAAAATGTATAGAATAAAACAAAAAGTCACTGTACTGGTCAAAGTTCAAATTATGGTTATCATAGGAATATGAGGTCACCAATAGCTGTCTCAAATATCTAATTATTCCTAGGAACAGGTGTGTAACATTTATTCCAAGTAAGGCCATGAACCATCTTGCTCAAATCAAGCTTAGCATTCCCCTTTGGAATTATCAGATGGGTCCATGGAGTATATAAAAATTTAAGGTATGAGGGAGGCACCCACAATAACAGTTGCCTGCTGGGGCCCATAATCCAGCCATCATTCTGCAAATGAGCCAAATCTTGGCAGTTGGCATATACATTAGACATGTCAACAAAAAGACTCTGAGCATTGTGCAGTGCATGTGCAGCTGAAGATGTGAAGTGGATTGGTGAGAGTATATTTGAGTGGGAATTTTTAGTTTGCTTTATAAGGGCATTTCCCACCTGGTCACCTGTCTGTACATTCCAACCTCGGATTATCTTATCTGCTGAACCTGACACAACATGCCTTCCATCTGGTGAGAATGCAACTGACCACACTAAAGAGATGTGCCCATGGAGGGGGGTTCCCACCTGGCCACCTGTCTGTGCATCCCAAATACGAACTGTCTTATCCCAAGAACCTGACACAATGTGCCTTCCATCTGGTGAGAATGCAACTGACCTGACTGAGTCTGTGTGCCCTTGGAGGGGGTTGCTCACCTGGCCACCTGTTTGTGCATCCCAAATTCGAATTGTATTATCCAAAGAACCTGACACAATGTGCCTTCCATCTGGTGAGAATGCAACTGACAAGACTGAGTGTGTGTGCCCTTGAAGGGGGTTGGCCACCTGGCCACCTGTTTGTGCATCCCAAAGTTGGATTGTCTTATCCTTTGAACCTGACACAATGTACCTTCCATCTGGTGCAAATGCAATTGACTCAACTGAGTCTGTGTGTCCTTGGAGGGGGTTACCCACCTGGCCACCTGTCTGTGCATCCCAAAGTTGGATTTTCTTATCCTCTGAACCTGATACAATGTGCCTTCCATCTGGTGAGAATGCAACTGACCAGACTGGACCTGTGTGCCCTTGGAAGGGGTTGGCCACCTGGCCACCTGTGTGTGCATCCCAAAGTCGGATGGTCTTATCCTCTGAACCTGACACAATTTGCCTTCCATCTGGTGAGAATGCAACTGACCAGACTGGGCCTGTGTGCCCTTGGAGGGGGTTTCCCACCTGAACACCTGTCTGTGCATCCCAAATTTGGACTGTCTTATCCTCTGAACCTGACACAATGTGCATTCCATCTGGTGAGAATGAAACTGACATGACTGAGTCTGTGTGCCCTTGGAGGGGTTTACCCTCATGGCCATCTGTCTGTACATCCCAAATTTGGATTGTCTTATCCTCTGAACCTGACACAATGTGCATTCCATCTGGTGAAAATGCAACTGACCAGACTGAGTGTGTGTGCCCTTGGAGGGGGTTTCCCACCTGGCCACCTGTCTGTGCATCCCAAAGTTGGATGGTCTTATCCCAAGAACCTGATACAATGTGCCTTCCATCTGGTGAAAATGCAACTGACCAGACTGGGCCTGTGTGCCCATGGAGGGGGTTACCCCCATGGCCATTTGTCTGTACATCCCAAAGTTGGATTGTACTATCCTCAGAACCTGACACAATTTGCCTTCCATCTGGTGAGAATGCAACTGACATGACTGAGTCTGTGTGCCCTTGGAGGGGGGTTCCCACCTGTCCACCTGTCTGTGCATCCCAAAGTTGGATTGTCTTATCCTTTGAACCTGACACAATATGCCTTCCATCTGGTGAGAATGCAACTGACAAGACTGAGTTTGTGTGCCCTTGGAGGGGGTTTCCCACCTGGCCACCTGTCTGTGCATCCCAAATTTGGATTGTCTTATCCTTTGAACCTGACACAATATGCCTTCCATCTGGTGAGAATGCAACTGACATGACTGAGTCTGTGTGCCCTTGGAGGGGGGTTCCCACCTGTCCACCTGTCTGTATATCCCAAATTTGGATTGTCTTATCCTTTGAACCTGACACAATATGCCTTCCATCTGGTGAGAATGAAACTGACAAGACTGAGTCTGTGTGCCCTTGAAGGGGGTTTCCCACCTGGCCACCTGTCTGTGCATCCCAAATTTGAACTGTCTTATCCTTTGAACCTGACACAATTTGCCTTCCATCTGGTGAGAATCCAACTGACAAGACTTTGGAAGAATGCCCTTGAAGAATTTGTTGATTCCTGGGCCAGTCTTCCTGTCGTCCTGCAACTTGGACAGTTCCTGGAAATGTTTCAATCAGAGATCTTGCCAATATTGACTTTGATGGTGAAAATGGCAATGCTGACAAGTACAGGTGTGGTGTACTCTTGTCAATGATCCCAGCAAAATTCTGCACAAATTTGATCCCATCCTTGATAAACATCAAAAGTTCTTCATACTCCATTCTTCTCTGCTAATGCAGTGTTATTGGGATGACATGCCATGTTACACAAGAATAAACTCACCTGCAACCATCCCTCAGCAGATCTCAGGGCCCAATAGGCTTCCCCAATCAAGTTTGATACACCAAGGGCCTCCAACCAAAATATCACCTGCTCTCCAGTGACAAGCCTCCTCACTAATTGAACCAGGGTAAGGTCAAGTGCTGCACCTTCAAGGTGGGTTGCCCAGAATTGACATGAATACAACAGATGTGGTGGAATGTTTTCTTTGACCCTCTCTTCCAAGTCTGCCACCTCCAAGTTGGATATGTATGATGTTTCCAGTTTACAGATGTTAAAATGAAGGCCAGTTTGCATGACAACAAGCGAGGCAACAGCAAGATCACGATGTGCATCACTCTGTTGAACAAAGAACTCTCCGCTCCGTTTTTCCTCGAGTAAAAAGTCATAGAATGAAGCATGCAGGGGGCGGACAGGAGTAGATACCTCATTAGCACCAGCAAGCAGTGATGCCATGAAGTTAAGAATGTATCCAACGGGATAGCGGTCATCCTCCCGAGGGAACCTGTCACGCATATAGTCCAATGCACTGATAGGAAGTGGTTCCTTCAACCATAGGATCTGCCGCATGACCGAACGAAATATCTGGCGCTCATCGGACCCTCTGAAGAGATCCTTCAAAAATGTGGTATACATTTCGTCGAGAAGAGTCTTTCCATCGCCAGGAGCATGGGACATGATTTCATGGAAACGGTCCTCTGGGATCACTCCGATTCGGGGGGACACGAAGTCACATGCCAGACGTGCCCATTCGAACACACCACCTGATTTCGCAGCGAGCTGTTGGAACTTTTCGTCGGAGAACGTGTCACGGAGACTCTGCAAGCGGGTAGAAACATAGAGATGAATGTCGCGCATGGTCAACTCTGTATCAATGGCATCGAGCGACCTGGCATAGATATACGGACTGATGTTTAATGCTTCCCCGATGTCCACAAGTGGCCGAGAAGTCAGGAGAATCCGAATGTTTGCTGGAAGTTCCCTACCACATGCAGCAAGGACCCTAAGAACAGTCGCCCTCGTGCGCTCTACGCCACTCTCATCCAAAGCATCAATGACCACCACAACATTTCCAGTAGGGGAACCTTTCAATTGGGAAAGGGGTTCGAGAATGAGTTTTTCCCACTGCGCGACGACGTCTGCCGTGTCCCTCAACGAATGGTTGTTCGTCGTCACTTCAACCAGAAGCGGTCGCAAACGGAGGTCGCGATCAGCCAAGTCACGCGCAATGGTCGGAAAGAGCTTCACGTGGAGCTGTTCGTGCTGTTTGACGCGACTGAAACAGAAGCACGATCCAAGCATGCCGAGGTTCTGGGCATACAGAGCAATCGTGTGCGCGATGGCTGATTTCCCCTTTCCAGCCTGTCCGTAGAGCCAGAAGATGCGCGGTGTAGCGGCGTCTGTATTGTTGAGCCAATCAACAATTTCATTCAAGATCTCGATTCTCGTGCCATCTAGACACTTCTTTGACTTGTTCAGTCCAACTCTGTCTGCACAAGCCAAGCAGTTCGAGCTACGATCTTCGTAGATCTGTTTGATGCCATAATGGATGTCTGGAATTGGTCGATCCCGAAGCTCTTGCATCAGCTGGTTTAGCTTCCTGTTATAGTTGGCGACTTTGATCGTTGTCTCTGAGCGAACATTCTTCCCGAGCCACGACCCTACGAAAAAGATGAGTCTCATGAAGGCCACAGGGATAGGTGGCGTACAGAAAGTTTTCGTTTCCGAGTACTTGGTGATAAACTGAGCGCATTCCTGTACGACTTGGGCGATCTCCACTAGCACGTCTTTCGTGGCGTTTATCTTCGATGACGCCCTGTTGTCCATGACCAGTTCGTAAGTTTGTTCGATTGTAGTGACGAGGCCCCCGATAGATGCGTCAAGACTCGCTTGCGACAGCATCAGCTATCCAGATTCCCGTTAGTCGAGGACACCCGGCGTGATCGATGCATACCTTTGAGGCCCTGTTCAATGCACTCAATGCAATCTGAGCGTATGGATGGATCTATGCGTGACCATCAGTCAGGCTTGACCGTCTGCCATTTGGATGACAAACCATAGTAATGCCATTGACGACCGTAGTAAAGGTGCTGAGAGTTTGGCGATATCCAGTGTTGATGGCATCTGACTGGATCATCGCAGTGTCTACATGACCTAGCGCATTGACATCAACTTGCGCTGGGCCAGGAATGCAGTCCATATGTGCGTCTTGTGTGTTGCCGAGTACTGTCGGAACAGGTTGGATATCGCCTAGCACCTGGTGGAATCTATATGCATCAGCAATGCATGTAGCTGCATGTCCACGGACCTCGTGGGTAGTGACACGTCCTTTCCCTGTGGTTTCTCCAGGACCGGTAGAAGTGGAAGGTTTGAGTACGATGGCACTATTGTTTTCAACGTCAATTTCCATGGACTGTGGTTTGCCGCATGTAGACCCTTCAGAACCAGCTCGCGGATGTGCAGGTAACGTCATACCTCTTCAGATACAGCAGATGACCCTTCGTTCCCCGCTGAAGTGGTAGGGTTAGCGAGAAATGCCTCATGGGGAGGTGGGGGTCCCTCAGCCTCCTGCTGTCGTCTGCGCTGGGACCAGGTAAGGACATGCGGCCCCCCAGAGGCAGAGGGAGAAGTTAGGTAAGGAGAATGCTGAAACGACATCAGCGTGTCCCTCGCCACCAAGATGTGCTGTCGGATTCGCATACCTTGCGTTGGCTGGATTGGTGACTGTCTGCAGTCTTGTGGTTTTTCTTTGGCATTTCAAGTGTTATACGTTGAGGGGATGTTTCGTTTACAAGTAGCAGGAGAGGGCAATGGGGAGTAGAGCACAGCTACACAGCCTCGTTCACCTTCAGCACTGGTGGTCCGGTCCGATTACGGTCCGCCCCCGCGCCGTACCCACTGTGTGGTCCTTGTCTCATTTCCGTCGTTTGCGGGTCCCTCTGAATTTCCTCGTGAGTACTCCGCCACGTTCCTCACAGAACCACGATGACAGCTCGAACAGCATTTGGAAACTCTCCAGCGACCGTTCGATGAGAGTCCCTACCTTGCATGCCTTATCCCCCTCTACCCTCTCCCCGCTCCAGAGTCCAGCCCCACCTCTCCCGCGTTGCTGGATCTCGATTTGAAGAAAGCAGCAGAGAATCCAAGCTGATTCTTGCAGTTTCGGTGGCTGCTACTCCTCGACAACCTCTGCTTGTACAGGGTATGTGTCGACGCATCACTGAACAGCTCCGCAGAAGTAGCCTCCTGGTTTGCCAAACTGTATCCTCGCTCTCCTCTCGTCAGTGAATAGATTTGTTTCAGCCTCAGCTCCTCTACCTTCCACTCAAATGTCTGCGCTAGTCGTATCCTCTTCCACAGCTCGACGAACACTGCCAGGTTCACCCCAGCACCGCCACCGAGCCGTACGCCGTCGCACTTCCGCATCTTGTGACTCCACACCTGCTTCTCGTGATACCGTGCACGCACGAGTGCACTTAACACCCGCTCGACTGCATCCTTGGATGCTGCGACGGCTGCCTTGGCTTGTGCCTTCTTGTGCAACCTGATACAAAATTGCAGGGAGCTGCTCTCAAAAATAGCTTGGCGTTGAGTGGTGATGCCCTCTCTATACTAAACCCGTACATGCCAAAGGAAGACACCGCGACCTGAGATCATGTATCGAACCGCCGCTTTCTGTAGTTGTCAAGAGATGATGCTGATCAGCGAACAAAACCCAAGACCTCAACAATATGAATATGCGACAGTAAAGTCTTTAGACATCATCGCACCATCGATTTCAACCACTTTTCCCAGTGCTTCTTTTTGAAACAGGGAGCCAAACCCTTTGAATGGGCATCTGTAGTACGAGCTCTCCGCCGATCTGGGTGAATCGATAGACACGATATGACAGACGCTGCAAATTTCTAGTGGTGCCGCGACGCAAACACCATGGCCACAAGACAAGTCATCCAGTCCGACGAGGAAGTTTCATAGGTTTATCCACATTGGGGCCATGGGACTGGCGGCGGGACTCTTATCGCAGACA
>Ga0307518_10004186_pt1 | contig 10344 bp, 4 predicted proteins | sample 25_EM_MG_FD_203889 | JGI IMG/M metagenome (GOLD analysis project Ga0307518, IMG submission 203889) | Populus trichocarpa ectomycorrhiza microbial communities from riparian zone in the Pacific Northwest, United States - 25_EM | ecosystem: Host-associated > Plants > Roots > Unclassified | place...
CCATATAAATGTCGGGAAACAAACAGTAAAATTCCAATCCTTGGATGTGGATTTCCTTACATCAACAGTCTGCAGTGCCGGTCTTTCTATATAGTGCAAAAGCTGAGAGGTAAAACTTTGAATGGCAACTTCAACACCACAAGTTTCAGAGTCCCCAAGCACAGGAAACAAATTCACATTATGAGTATCAATGCTCAGTTAAACAATCAAATGTTCGTGCTTTGGCCAATGAAGTGAAATGAGATAGTTCAAATTGCATCTATCAGGTTTTTGTTGCCTGCAGTAGTTGAATTTCATGCTGCAAGTGATAGGTATGGTTTTTGTTGCTTGCAGTAGTTGAATTTCATGCTGCAAGTGTTTTTCCGCTCTCCATTACCAGTTTTTTCTTTGAAGGAGAGTATAAACAGAGAATCATATAGCAGTGAAACTGTGGCCTAAAACACTCTTAAAAGTTCGTCACGTACGACCACAATCCTTTCCAATTCCATGACTGGTTGACAAGAAAAAACAGGATAGCTTTACTCATCAAGAGATGCATATAAAGAGAAACCCTTTATTATTAATTATTAACTATAAACTAAAAGAAGAAAGGGTTTTACTTGCCCCTCCTCGTAAAATATTATTTATTGGAATAAAGTTTTTTTTGTAATATTTTTTTTAATCAATGTTTTATTTTTTTATTTTATTTTTTTATTGAGTTATCACATTTTCATATCACGAATCGTAAGTTTGTTGGGTTAACCCGATTAATTCAGTTTTTTTTTGTTTTTTTTTTCAATTTCATCATTTAATATTGAGTTGATTGAAAATTAAACTTCATGATTTCTTTTGTTTACTTTCTATTATGTTATTTTAGCCTCATGACCCAAGAATAATGCTTAATGGGTTAACCCGAGTTGACTTGGGTTGTTTTTTGTGTCTTTTTTTTTAATTGAATTTTTTTTTTCAATTTCATCATTCAACATTAAGTGAGTTGAGAATTAAACTTCATAATATGTCTTGATTTGCTTTTCATGCAGATATCTTGGTCTCACGATCAAGGTCACGGGTTTTGATATATTTAACCCTGGTTGAATAATGTTATTTTTTTGTATTTTCTTTCTAAGAGATTATCTCAGTCTCATGACCCGGGTTATGGGTCCTTCAACATTGGATTTGATTTTTATTGGGGTATCCCGGTCTCATGACCCGAGTTGCGGGTTTGGCTAGTTAACCCAATTGACTCATTTTTTTATTGACTTTTTTTTTTTACCAATTTTATTATTTATGTTGTATTTGATTGAGAATTAAGTTTCACGATTTGTTTTTGTTTTTTTTTCATTAGGTTATTCCAGGTTCATGACCTAGTAGTTGTGCTTAACAAGTTAACCTAAATTGATTTGACTCATTTTTTATGCAATTTTTTTAATTAGAATTCTTATAAATTTCATTGTTCAACATTGGATCCGATAAGAACGGATGAGAATTGAGTTTCATAATTTGTTTTGATTTGCTTTCTATGAGGTTATCTTAGTCTCATGACCAAAGTCGTGGATTTGACAGGTTAACCCAAGTTATATGAGGTCATTCTCTTATTTTCTTTTTATGAGGTTATCTTGGTATGATGACTTGGGTCATGGGTATGGCTAATTGACTCGAGTTGTTTTTTTATGTTTTTTTAATTGATTTTCTTTTTAATCTTATCTTTCAACATTAAGCTGATTGAGGATTGAGATTCATAATTTGTTTCAATTTGATTTTCATGAGGTTATCTTGGTCTTATGACCCGAGTTGCATGTTTGACAAGTTAACTTGGATTGTCTTTTTAGGTCATTTTTAATTGCTGTTTTTTTTCAACTTCATCATTCAATATTGGATTGATTAGGAATTAAGCTTCATAATTTATTTTGATATGCAATCTATAGGGTTATCATGGTCTCATATTTCGGGTCGTGAATTTGACATGTTAACCTAAGTTGACTCAAATCAATCCAACATGTTGTTATCTTAATATTAAAAAAGATGTCATTTTGAATTTTTTTGGTCAAATTATGTTTTTACGGGTTATATGAGTTGTTTTTGGACCCGCAAAGTCAACCGAGTTATAACAGATCAATCTTCACATAATTTAATTTTTTTTTCCATTAAATAAAAAATATTAGCAACATCTGAATATTTTTTTTACATTTAAGAAAAATTTAACACTATCTACAATGCAACGCAGGTGAATAATATAGTGCAATTCTAAAACGGAAACTAAAAGCATCATTAAATCCTAGCAGACTGTGTTTAGTAACTAGTTCTATCAGCCAAATTGACACACCACTAACTACTTTCTCGGAATAGTATCGAAATGAACTAGATCAATGATTTCAGTTTCCCAACCTAACAAACAACTTCATAATATTTTGAGGTTCCAATTCGTGCTGATCGCAACACGATCTACCTGCATCATGTAAAGTTACGTACTAAACCAGAGGCAGGAAACGTTTCGCCCACCTGGAAAATGCAAGCTATACACCTACAGAAAACACAACATCGCAAAACTATTAAAGAGACATAGTAAAGGTAAGTTCCAATTATCTTCACGTGTTCTTGGAACAAACAGACGGATGTGAAAAACAGAACTCACATGTCAGGAGATGAAAGGAAATCAACATCACAGTCCTTCCCTGATGTTACATCATTACAACAGTCGGCGTAGGCTCATAGATTTGCTGTTTACATACCAGCATTTGAAGAGAATCATTATCTTATCCACTCAAATTAAGAGGGAAATTGCAATTGGCCATATGTATACCTGATGATAAATATCTCCCATGAAGTGTGAGAAGAATAACAGAGCTCCTGTCAAATTATATTCAAAAAAATCAAGCCATATAATAAACATCAACGATCTTCTGTGCACTTTCCACTGTGCAAAACCTGAGTGGTACTAAAGTCTTTGAACGTCATTATCAATACAAGCATCTTTGAAATTTATAGTGCAATTATTTTCCCCAAGATTCCCGTAAAAGTTACCTTTTGAAACACAGTGGTTTATGGGTATTAGAGTCCAAAACTGATGAAGAGGCGCAGCACACTTCATAACCATGTAAGGAAACATATTTTTCATGTTCTAATACTTTTCCTATTTTGTATTTTCCCTTTTTCTACTGGGATTAACACACACATACACTTTACTTGTAATGTATCAGAAACATATTGAATCTAATACAAAAAACTCACGGCAAAAGACATAATAATTTCTCCCGAACTTTCCATTCCCTTGATTTTGTATAGTACGAGAGCCTTTGCTTAAACAACCATACGACTTCTCCAAATAATCTCTCGTGCACATGTGTGTTTGTTATTGTGGTTTGAAAAAATATATATTTGGTTAAAACTGTGATTGAATTTGAGGTCGAACAAAAAGTAGTTTAATGTGTTTGCTTAAGAATGCTTTTCAAATTAAAGTTATAAAATAACTAAAAAAGACATATATTAATATTAAAGGTTTTTAATTGAAATATTGTATATTTAACTACTGCTATTACATCATGAAATAAACAATATTTTATATACATTATTTTTTATTGTTCCATTAAACTATTTGCAATTCCATCACGTACGAAATTCATCCAACAAGGATTACAGTTTCCATGGCTTCCTGAGCGTGCAACAACATTAGGTAAAATATCATCAGGAACAAAATTGAGATTGCGATCAAATTCTATAAATGTTACGTTATCATGCGATCTCCTTCTAATATAATTATGTAGTGTCATTGAATAATGTTAAACACTAGTTTTTCAAATAAAAAACAATATCTGAGAAATTTTTTTTTATTTTTTATTTTACTGGGTCGGACCCAGACACCAGGCATTTAGGTTTGGGCCGGACCCGGTTTGGCCATGAACAGTGGAGAATGCAGAAGACGAAGGAGAAGGAGAAGGGGAAGGGGAAGAGGAAGAGCAGTGGCTGACAGTGGAAACGGTAGAGGCCGGTGGTGAGTTGCTCTCTACTTTTCACGTGAACAGTGGAGAATGCAAAAGACGAAGGAGAAAGAGAAGGGGAAGGGGAAGAGCAGTGGCTGGCGGTGTTGTTCACTCCTTTGTTTCTGTTCTTCTTCTTCCGCGCCTTTGTTTACCTGTTCTGTTTCTGTTTTTATTCTTCCGCGCCTCTGTTTACTGTGTTTATAAACACAGTTTGCAACTCAGCACTGCAAAACAGCTTGAAGTTGCTTTTGGTTGTCTTGCAGTTTAACCGCAGATGGTCATGGGTTCCACAAACAGTAATGTGCGTTTAGACGTAACCAAACACATGACAACGACGTTTGTCTGTAAATGTAGCCGCAGCCGCAGCGCCAAACACGCACTTAGTAACCAAGAACAATAGACTACTTCTTCCTTCCCATCCTGCTAGCAAACTTCATCCCTCCATGCAACTTTTGTTCTTTTTTATCGTCATTTCCATGGGAGGGGATTGAGGCCTTGAAGAACATCTCTGTGTTGGGTTTCTCGAATATCATACACGTAACGAAAACAATAAAACAAAATTATTCAGGATTCCCTAGAATTTTGTTAGACAGATCTAGAGTTGTTTATGGATTTATTACCTAAAGATCTGATTTTCTTCAGTTTTGAATAATTCTTTAAAGGCTGGGTTATCGCAAACCACGAGCTATCCAATTGTACGGCCTCCAACGGTAATCCACATGAATCACCAGTGAGAAATCTTCTAAATCCCTATTTAGGAGAGAGGGATTGCTATGCCTAGAGTGCTAGCTCTCCATTCTATGACTTACATAATTTTTATGTCTAACAAACAACAATTCATAAATAAGAGGCATAGCTTATTATTTATAGGAAAATCTAAAAAACCCTATAAATTGACAAAATATCAATTTTTCCCTGAATAATAACCATTTATTAATTCAGGATAATTTTAGAAATTAACTCAATCAAGTCCTTACTTGATTTTTCTAGGTCTAGAATTATAATCATCTAATGCATATGGCATATTAGTATCTCCTCGATGTAATCCTTCCTGAACTCGTCACCCTCCTGTAAAATTGCAAGGTTATGTTGTTTATAGAGTTATCTAATTAGTAAATCTCTGACTTATCAAAGACTATCACCTTTGCACATAACTTTCCATACAACTATCTCCAATGTTCATGCATTTTCAAGAAGCTCAATCTTAAGTTGTCTAATATAAAGCTATGGATGAAGAGTTGATAACTCTTGCGGAGAATAAAACTTGGAGTATAGTTCCTCTTCCACATGGAAAACACGCAGTTGGTAGTCGCTGGGTGTTTAAAATGAAATTCAACTTCGATGGTTCTATTGATTAACACAAAGCACGCCTTGTTGCTCAAGGCTTTACTCTGAAGTTTGGTGTTGATTACAAGGAGACATTCGCCCTAGATGCCAAGATAACTACTATCAGAGTTCTTTTATCTGTTGCTATTAATAATTGGTGGACTTTGTCTTAAATGGAAGTTAAAAATACGGTCTTAAATGGAGATATCGAAGAAGAAGTTTTTATGAAGCTTCCCCCTGGACATTCTTAAAGTGGAGATCTCAAGTTCTCAACCTTGTTTGTAAACTCCATAAATCGAAATAAAGTCCTTTTGCATGGCATGCAAAATTGAGCAATGCTCTTTAAGCTCTTGGGTTTTCAGGAGTTCAGGTGATTCTTCAGTCTATGTCTAACTTGGTGTAGTTGACAAACTAATGGTGCTTATCTATATGGATGATCTCATTATTACTGAAAATAATATTGATTTTATTTCTCAATTGAAGAAGAATCTCCTGCATCAATTTTCAATTAAGGATCTTGGTCTTTTAAAGTACTTTCTTGGAATTGAAATGACAACTTCCAGCAAAGGTTCGTTTCTAAATCATTATAAATATATTATAGATTTGCTTCAAGATGCTGATATGATACAAACTAAACCTACTTTTACTCCATTAGATGGTAAATTGAAGCTGGGTTATTTGGGAGAAGCACTTGATTTCCCTAGTTATTATCAGAAGTGTTGTTGCATATTTTAGGGCCCTATATAAAAAAATCAAAGAAAGGAAAAGGAGAAAATACAAAAAAAAAATATTCGTAGAAAATAAAAAAAATATCAGTGAGAAGAGTATACCAGAATGCCCATGAAATTTCTAAAGACTGGTTGGGGAAGATCAAATATACAAGATTAAAAAATTTGATAGTGTATTTTCGACTAATGAAGGCCCTATTGGTAAAGAAAATTCAATTTGAGGAGGAAAATTCAAAATTAGATGTTTAAGGACTCAATTAGAATTTTTTAAGGTTTATTTGAATTTATTGAGGGCTTAATTGCAAGAAAAATTGATTTTTAAAATCAATTGAGGCTTTAATTGAAAGAAATTAAAGTTTGGGGATCGAATTGTAATTTTTAGAATTTAATTTGGTTAAATTAGGAGCTTAATTGCATAAATATTGAAGTTTGATAGGCAATTGAGACTTGATTGAAAAGATGCAAAACCAATGACCAAACTAGAAAAGACAAGTGAATAAAAAGGCTGGAATTGACCAAATCATGGGCTAAAATTGAAGAAATTTAAAGTTTGTTGGTCAATTGAGGGTTAAAATGCAAAAATTCAGAACTAAGAACAAAAATGGAAAAGGCGACCAACTTAGAAGCTAACAATTGAGTTTGGCAGGGGTGAAATTGCATGAAATTAAAAGTTTGAAGGTAATTATAGGTACAATTAAAAGCAATTGAAAGAATAGAGGCTCAATTGCAATTTGTCAATCCCAAATCAAAAACCCTAAACGATATGTCATTCAGACTTGAAGAAGAGAAGGTAAGTGATACGTCGTTCGGTCGATTGACCTCTGGTTTTTTATAGTTTTGGCTAATCAAGTCAGCAACTTTAAACACATGAATGTTGAAATATAGACCTTCAAAATGAGTAAGGTTGAATTCAAATGAAAGTGTGCATCCTCTCTACCAACTTCAGGTGGTCTCCATTGATGATGATGTCAGAATTTCTCTTACGAGGCTTTGAAAGTGGACAACCTAGTCGGCTCTAACAGTTTTGGCTAATCGAGTCGACAATTTTAAATACATGAATGTAGAGCTATAAACCTTCAAATTGAGCAAGGTTAGATTCAAATGAAAGGTGTGCAACTATCATACAAAAACTGACCTATTTTTTTTTTATGTGTTCACACACAAATTCTTCTCAATGGGTCCTTATCAAGAATTTACAACACTTCTCTCAAGATCAAGAGGTTAAAAGTGGATTCAAAACATTCCAAAACCCTAGCAAAATCCTATAAATACCCCCTAATCTTGAAGGCACGAGTGAGAGAAAAAAATAAAGGAATAAGAAGAAAATGAAGAGAAATATCAATAAGAAATACAAGTGTAAAGGTCCAAGAGCCTAAACAAAAGATTTCTTAGCTTTGCAAGTTTATAAGAGATAAAAAATTTTAAAAGAAAACAAAGAGAGACTAGTTGTTCTAGATATACTTTTCTGATCCAAAAGTAGATCCTTTGTGGCCTACTTTTGATTTATTTTATTTTATATTTATGTTTATAAGCATAAAAAAGATGTTTGAATGTTCAACAAGTAATGTTGTATTCGCCTCTTTATTGCTATGTTTTTTTATTTAATGATGTTTATTTTGAAGGTTTTTTTTTAATGTTTTTGATAAATTAAAGTTGTTGTTTAAGTTTGTTTTTTATATAAAAAATTTCAGGTCCACCCAATCAGGTCGACCCGATCAAAAAAATCTAGGTCAAAAGGATTTTAATACGCTGTTTGGTTTGCCATGTTTTTGTTAAAGGGTCTTTTGATTTAAAGGTATGTTTGGCAAACAATGTAACACCTCAAGATTTCCTCATGATAAATGCAATTTCCATTAGCCTTGAACTCATGAAAAATGAGGAATTTATTTTTCAATATCTATAGCATCTTAGTTCCACACAAAATGTACCATAATAAATAATAAATGGTTAAGGAAATAAATTAGCATTTGATGTAATAGAAACATAATGACTAAGAAATGAGAAAAACATAAATACTTTTTGTTGTTTGATTGCAACTCCTAGAAATTTAATAATATCCGAACTACTCTTAAAACAACTGTCTCGTAATGGAAAACTTCTTCTTGTCATTCATGGTAGGAGTCCTGCATAGAACTAATATTTATGTAAACCTGAACAACTTTAATTACATAAAAGTAGAACCCTTGATTCTCTACACTTTTATGATATCGTTAAGTCATAAGTCACAACATGATCTTTGTTCGCAAGACCTCGACATGTTCTGCCCACAAGATCTCAGTTCATTGAAGTATACTACACCACCATATTTATGCAACTTCACTCACTGTTGCTCATGCTAGTTGGGTATACCACCCATCCTTTCTGAAACATTTATCCATTATTTTTATGCAGAATCACTCAGTTATTTCACATTTTCTAGTAGTAAAATCGACTAATCACTTTAGTCCAAGCCTTGTTATGCCAATGACCATCTCAATTACTCCATTCAGTATCATCTTGAATATCCATCTTGAGATCTATGTATCCATCCATTCGATCACGTTATCTTGCTAACCAACATCATAAATCTATTTTACTATCTGTCATATTTAACAAGAGTACTCCCTATTACTGATACCCCATACTATCACATCACATCTTCTATTCTAACAATTTCATTTCTAACACTGAATAAACACTAGTTCATATGAAAGGAACTAGGTTCCCTTTCGGTTCCATCAATTACGGTTCCTTTTTCCCTGTCCGAGTCATTAATGCCTTACAACAACTTTATACACTAAGGCACCGATCCTTCAATCTAAACCTTCAATTAAAATTTGTGTTTAAAGCCTCGATCCCTAGTGCCCTTCCATTAATGTATTCAATAATTCCTGGACACTAATCAATAATATCAGTCCAGTAAAGAGTGTCATGTACTAGCACTAATTGATCAATACCAAGTAATAACTCTTTGTCAAGTATCACCCTAACAATTCTATTCGGCCCGTCCCAACCGTTTAAGAACATTTTTTTTTCTCAATCCAAGCCAGATAATAATTTCTTAATCAGATAACCACTCGCATTCCTCCTCACCAAGCATTTGACCCTCACCAGATAGTAATGCTCATTACCCAGAACGGGGTATAATGCTGCAATAGTCTGAAAATAAGAATTATCATGACATCCCAATCATTTTCACGTATTCAATCACAATATACGTTTTATTTTTCCGATAAAATGTTTTTCCAAAATTTTTTAAGATTTCACGTTAACATTATACCGCGTACCAATTATCCACTCGATAATTGCTTCAATTAGTAACCCTTTTAACCAGGAAACAAGTCTCAAACATCCGGACAACTAGTTCCTCCCATTATGCCCATTTACTAGGCATCTATCACATTTACCCAAACTCGGCACTGACCCTAGGTCCAGTCCATTACTTCTAATTGTCCAAAAATCCAACCATCCAGCATCTGATATTAACCCCGTTACCAGATCATTAATCCATTCACCCAATTCTCAGGCACCGACCCTATCACAAGATCTCTTATTTATCCGCCCAATTCCCAGGCATCGACCCCATCACCGGGTCTCTTATTTATTCACCCAATTATCGAGCACCGACCCATTTATCGGGCCACTAATCCATATGCCCAATTTACCGGGCACTGACCCCTTTCACCGGATTACTAATTCATCAGCTTAATTTCCCGGGCACTGACCCCTTTACTGGGTCACCACCCATTTTCCCGGGCACTGACCCCTTTACCGGGTCTCTAATTCATCCGTCCAATTTCTTCAGGCACTGACCCCTTTACCTTGTCACTAATTCATCTGTCCATTTTCCCAGGCACTGATTCAACGTATAAATTTGTCCGCAATTAGCACAGCCATAATATATATAATAATATCACAAAATTACTTTATTATCAACTTTAAAAGCATAACGCACTACAATCTTTTTCCAAAAATATATGATACCGTTCGTATCAATCATTACAATCCTTCAATTAGTTCTGCCGCTACCAATTCCTCACTGGGCAACTAGAACTTTTCAATTTTCTTAATAATAACATCACATCAATGTTCATATTTACAATGGCATTATAAGAAAAATTACAATATCTTAACATTCATAAAATTTTCTAAATAGATTAGGTGTCGGGCACTTACCTGCAGTCTGGTCACTAAATGCATGACCTCGACCTTGATGTTGTCCTCCCATAGGCAACTCTCGTCAAGGTGAAACCATCATTTATCTCCCTCCTTCTTCTTCCTTTCTCCACACTTCATTCTTCCTCCACAAGCTTTAAAACCCTTAGATCACTCAAATATTTAGTGTAGCTCACCAT
>Ga0307518_10004187_pt1 | contig 10343 bp, 10 predicted proteins | sample 25_EM_MG_FD_203889 | JGI IMG/M metagenome (GOLD analysis project Ga0307518, IMG submission 203889) | Populus trichocarpa ectomycorrhiza microbial communities from riparian zone in the Pacific Northwest, United States - 25_EM | ecosystem: Host-associated > Plants > Roots > Unclassified | place...
GTACTTTGAGTCTTGTAGGCTTCAGTGAAGGTCTAAAGGCTCTGATATTCAAGTTTTATCCAATCTATTCAAGTCCAAGTCTTTCTCTAGGCTCAAGCGGAGTCTAGCCTGTCTATCCTTCATCTCCCATTGCTTCTGGACGTCAGGAGCCCCCTTGCCCCTTTGCTGCACCAATCTCCAGGTGTAGTATCGCTATTTCAGTCTCAGTCACCCCAATCCCTGCTTTGACACTTCCTAGGCTAGAGTCCAGACACCTGTCCCCTTTGTCTTCTATTGCTCCTGTACCTCAGGAGTATCCTGTATCTCTGTCTGCATCACCCTGTTGGTGTAGATCCCCTCTCCCCCTCCTCAGCACATCCTCTCTGGACACCACAGAGGTAAACCACCACTCGCACTTTTTGTAGTCCTTTGTTGGTGTTGTGTCTGGGTTATTACTCCGACCCAAATCCACACTTTGACTCACACCACCCCGTGAACAAGCATCCAGCGAGCGCCTTCAGCCCAGCCTGTGCGTCAAGCGCATCTATAAACTTGACATACACTCGCCCGACACCAGCAGCTTCGTCTGCGTGCTGTGCATCGAGAGCAGACTGGAAGGCTGTCTCGCCAGCCGTGAATTTTGTCTTATCTTTCTTTACTGGCCGCAGGATACGCACAGCACCGTATCGAGAGCATTCTTCTTTGACGTCTTCGTAAATGTCGCCGTACTCCTGGTCGTCTACGAGATCCTCGGGAGTGACCACGTTGAGCATGAGCAGGATGCGTGCATCGGAGGTGTTGCTTTCGCCAGCTGGCATAATGGGGCGAGGTATCTCGGGGAACTGGTCGTAGGGCAAGTTGGGCATTCCTGGTTTAGCGCCGACAGATGCACGTTGCACGACAAGGTACTTGTCGCCGAGTTCTATACCATTCAAGCTTTGAATAGCGACGTCAGTAACAGAAGCATCCACATATTCGAAGAACGCAAATCCCTATTGCATGGTTAGTCAGCAAGAAAAGTGCGCTACATGACTCCCACCTTTGAAGGACCATTTTCATTCTCCCGAACGAGGTTGAAAGCCTTGAGCTCGTCAAAGCTCTTGAGAAGTTCTTGTACCTGCTCTTTGTTGAGGTAAGCTGGTAAACCTCCAATGAACACTTTGTTGATCAAGTCTGGAACATTGGTGGAAACAACACCAGGGACGTGGACGCTGACTGGAATCATCTCAGGACCGCCATAATCCTTTGGTCTACAAATTTTCAAAGGACCGTTGATGAAGATGATGCCATCAAACGCCATGGCTGCTGTTGCATCTTCGGCGCTTCAAAACTAGATGAAGTTATGTAAGTGTCACTGGATTGAGCCATATCGCAGTGTCACCAACCCTGACGAATGCATAATCTTTCTCATAGTTGCACTGAACCGCGAGGACGGGTTTGCCTGGACCACCTGTGCCAATACTCATTTCAATCATGCTATTGAAGAAGTCGGCGAGGTTCTGCTTGTTGACGTCGGATGTGATGCTGCTGATATAGAGGCGCCGGGACTGCCTAGACAAGTTAGAGTTGCTGCCTATGCCCATTCTGAATGTCTGGACAGGAATTGGGGGTGGTAGACCTGGAATACCGAGAATCGGCAGGACCTGAGTATGGTTAGCACTGGGGAGATTGAAGAGACCTATAGATTTATAGTCAGATGAGTTCCCCACATGACGATGCTCTCCTACCAGTTTGTTTCGCTTGCATGGCAGAATACTGCTCATACCCTGGTGCATGGACATCCCATCCAGAGGCCTTGCGTCTGCGCTGTGACAGGGGAACACTCCCTTCGGGAGTCGGCAACCTCCTCTCTGGCGTAGCACCACCCCCAGCGTCTTTCCATGCCCGACCACCTCCGCCTCCGCCCCCTCCCCTACGAGCAGGTGAGCCCTCTTCATGCCCTCGACGGTGACCACGCTCATCATTGTGCCTGAACTCACAGCGCCGATCATCGTCCCGCCTGTGTTCCTCGTGCTGCTCCCTCTCCACGCGCGGCCCACCACCACCACCACCACCACCAGCGCCACCATAGTCTCTGCACCTATCGTCCCTTCGCGACAAGTACCACTCCCTCTCTCTCTCGCAGTGCCATTCCCTATCCCTATCTCTGTGCCCATGTGGCTCCCACTGCTCCCTCTCCCTGTCCCACTCTCCACGATGTCTTGTGGCCTTACTCACGCTCCCGATCATGATTTCCACCCCCGTTTTTGTACCTTTGCGGTCGTCGTTACGGTGTCCTCGTTCTAGAAAAGAAACAAAACCAAAAAGTTCTCGTGAGCAAATCTGCGGTATTTCTGATGATGGACGGACAAATTCAGCAAGATGCGGGTGGGGCATGCGGACGAGAACGAGACTATGGGCCATCAATGCTCGATAGGCTAGCTAGATATGTGAAAAAGGGACACACACGCATGCATGTACGTGCAATGAAAGGGCGGAGGAGAGAGGAATGCACCGATGAGCATTGTCATTGTCGCTGCACAAAATAAAGGGAGAAGGAGGGAGGGGAAAGAGGTCAGGAAAAAGAAAAATGTCAAGTACCTCCATCGCCTCTCTTCAAGTACGAGCCGGCTTTGGCTGCCAAAGTGAAAAAGCCTGCGTATAGTATCTGCACAAAAGGATCATGTTTTAACTTACCTCCTGCATCTGCCATCATCATCATCTTGGAGAGCCTGAGTGAGGGTGTGTTTACTTGTTGAGGTGATGATGATGAGCGAGAGAAAGAAAAAAGGGGAGGGCTGACTCATTCTCGCAGTAGACCCCCGACACTGCCGCACAGCTTCCTGAGACTCAAGTTGTTCGCTCCTCGCAGCACTACTAGGAACCCGTCTCCTAGTACATCTCTACTATGTCCAGCGACTTACCCTACACTGCGGACGCTCAAGTCTCACTATCATACAACGAACTCGAGGTGCATGTACTGTTGATCCCATTTATTTGCATCACTCAGCACTCAGCCGCATCACCCCAGGTCCTCCGATTACAATGAAAGAGCTCGCCCAGTCACACATCACCATCCAGACCAAATTCAACTACGTACAGGGCCTCGTGAAAAGCCCCAACCACGACCATAGAAATCGCGGATCGGCAGAAATGAGGAGGAACAGGGCAGCGACCAGGAAAGGAAACACGTCTGCCTCATGGCACATGTGATTCCACAAGTCGCACTCAAATCCTTGACTCGCTCACGTCGGTCATCCTCCAGTTCTGGTTCAGGTCACGGATCTCGCTCCCCAACTCAGATACATACGTAGCTCTGGTCACGTTCGACGTCGAGGTAGAGTTTGACGTGCATGGTCGACCACCGCATTGTGTAGTTCATGGAGTCGCCCGCCTCATGCGACGTCAAAGTGAAGCGACCGTCAGGACAGCCATGGGTTCCACTTTCCATCTCCTGTAATGCCAGCGAAGAGGCAGGTCAGCGGGTATTACATCAGCATACATCAATTTCCACAATGACACCAAGTGCTGGCTCAGGGAAGAACTGAAGGCCGACTTTGTGTCCCACTCCTTTGCTGCCTACATCAAATTTACAGACGATCCACATATGCCACCCAAAGTACTCATCACCACCACGTCGCCCAAGGCATCAAAAGCAACGCATGATCTCTGCGACGAGCCTGTTGGCGCGTTTCCTTGAGTATGTGCGGAGGAAGAAAGGAAAGGGGTATGAAGTGGGGTAGACTGTGGGTGGGTGGGCGGTACAAGCATTTGGTGATTGTGAATGACAACATCAAAAAGCTGGGTAAGTGCTCTCCAGGCTGCACAGGTACTTGCCTGCACTGACACAGCACTACCCCAGCTACCCAGCAGATGATTGCAATGCATTGATTAGCCTTGGAAGACGGCTACCGGATGGAATTTTACTGGCTTGTAATACTCCCTGATAGATTGAATGCAAAGTACTCCGGACAATTTGGAAAATTGGAAAGAGCTGCCGCCCAATGATCTAATGCTCCTGTAGTAGTACGTGTACTACTGCACTGTCAGCAGGACACTTGCATCAATCCCATCTGTTGGAACACCTCAATTGCATATCAAGACTTTCCGAGCATACTCACATATCTCCTCACCGCTATACCTGAAACCCGTCCAGACCACGTTCCCAAGTGGATACTGGGAGTAAAAAGGATATATGCATATCACCCAAGTCTCCCGGCTGCTTGCGTTTCTGTTTTCTTGGGGCAAAGTCTTTGCAATCGAAGCTGAATGAGGCAAGCTTGTATCGCTATAGGTAGACACAATCATGGTCTTTTTCTGATCTTGTACTACGTAATTCCAACAAGAGTAGCCAACACATCAAGAACCACTTTTCCTTAGAGCAAATGATGCGACCCATTTCTAGCTCTTGCGGGTGAGAATTTGCACCACAAAGCTATCCCAGAACCCCTGGTAAGCACCTTCAAGTTGATGTCCGTGCAACTAAGGTTTGTCGCGTACGTATGAAACAGCTGACCGTGTCAGCAGTGCACCTAGGTAAGTGAAAAGGGAATGCTCAAACTCATGGTTATTTCACTGATGCGAAGAGAAGTAGCAGCCCGTTCACTCTATCAAGTGTGAAAAACAGTACCTTATCGCTCGCGAGCCGTCGTTTTGAGGACAAAGTAACATGTCATGGGTGAATATGATTCATTACCACCTGATCGCCTGCCTGGGTGACCGAGGACTGAATTTGCAGGATCACCTCAAGTCTGGATCACCCCCAATCTCGGCAAACACGGACTGTGCAGACAGTAGAGACACGTCCCAGTTTGCGGCCAGGTTTGCAGGCACGTTGACCTTGGATAGATGGTGAACAAGCTCTCAGGTATCTTTTATTGCCGATTCAAGGGGTACCCACTGCATCCGTCTGTGGCTGCCACTGCTGGCGAGTAATCCCCATAGATATTTGTGCCAATGCATGGGATGCATTGTAGTACCCTTAGTGATGTATATCAATATTTTATGAACAAAACAGCAGTGGCGAGACTGAAGCTATTCAAGAACTGACAGGGGAGATCGTCATGTCAGTGGATACCATTCCCCACTAAAAGAGAACCAAATGGTGCACCTCTAACGGTTTGCCCATCAAAGACTGAGCAGGGTCTTGATGTGCTATATACAAGTTGATGCTTGTACATTGTCATCCCTGGGCGCCATAATGGCGGGGTGGGATAGGAAACGATTAGGATCTCCGGTATACGTGGTCTGTACAGGACTTACGATATATGTTTATGGCAGTAATAAAAGGCAGCAAGCGCGTCCGCCAGACACGCCAGACACCAAGCAAGTATCATTGTACCACGGGATATTAGTTTATGATGTCAGCTATGACAAACCTATGGTTGATTTGCAATGTATGTCTATACAAGTGCGTCATTTCGAAGTCTGATGGGATGGGCTGGACCTGGAGGTATAGTAGGTTTCGAATTCTGTAGCCCAGCCAGAAGTGATGGAACCCCACACCAGGTAATTACAATTCAGTCACAACCTTGAATTCAACGGGGGTGTACCTGTTTCTGTGGTGGGTTTCTGCAAAAAACGTAGGGGGATCAGAGCGATCGGCCACGCATCAGTGGAAACAAAATGGGGTATGAAGGGCATTGCAAAGGTTTGATGAAGAGGGCCTAATCCACCTGCGGGATGCCTACAACGGTCAATCAATGCCTTAGCAAGAAGACCATGACGGTTATTGCACTGCCTGCTTGCCGCTAAAGGGGATGCTGAGAGAAGTCAGCTCCATGCAAGGATGGTGGCGATGAGGGCTGGGTGAAGAGTTTTCTTGCTTGTTCCCCAGAATGGAGCGTCAACTACTAGCTTGGAGGTTGAGTCGAGTACGGAATTGAGCTGAGTTGAGTTGAGGAAGTCAAGTTTCGATGATCTGGAAGTAAACCTCAACGAGATCTAGTGCAAACCTGTCAGGAATGGAAGTAAAGCGTCAGCATTGTGAACGGTTGACAAGGATAAAGAAAGCAGATCACATTAGACATTAAGACAAAATGAAAGGCCCTGGGACTGTGTAATAGTAGTGGAAAGCACGCAAACTGAGATGCCATACTACGAAGGAAGCTGCCCAATGGAGGTCAGCGACGATGTGCTCACTCAGCTCTGAACCCCTCATCCTCGAGTTTGCTGGCCATCTCGCCCCAGGCAGGGACGATGATTGTGACCTTTGAGGAGGTGTGCAAGGAATAGGAGTAAAGAAACCTTGCACGATGGTGATGTCCGACATGGATGCGCAAGGGTAACAGGCGAGAAGATCAAACATGGATACCACCAACCACATGGTTGCCAACCCCCCTGCTTGGGGGCAACATGTGGACCAGCAGCAGTGCGAGTGCATGTTTGCAACGAGGCATTTCGTACCCTTCTTCAAACTCTTACCTCTACCAGCTAACCATCTACCAAAGTCCCAGAATTATAATCCCTCTCTAACCAATGCCCAAGAAAAACTCCAAGACTGCACCGAAACCGTCTGGCGGAGACGCGGTATGTGAACTGGAGAACCTATTATAATACAGACCAGGGCTTAATCTGATTTCGTCCCAGCAGCCTCCTTGCGCCTCTACGCCCACGGATGCGGACTCAACCTTCACTACCAAAGGAAAGGCAGCGCTCAAACGACTTCTCCACCCCTTCCGAAACGTTTTTTCCAAGGTATGTCGGTGCCGCAAATGCAATCCCTACCAGTTTGATGAACAGGGAGCACCACAGCAAGATGAGCCGAATGGCCCAGTTCCAGGACAAACAGAAGCGCTGCCTGTGCAGTCTGCCCATGGTCCTCTCATAACAAGTCCTGCTCTCGATCCGTTCCAGGGAAAGGTATTGTCTGCTTCATCTGATCAAGTAGGTCCAGCTTATCCGCATGTGCTGGTCTGATCTGAACTGTTTGCATGCAATGATACACAACTAGCCCGCTCCAGTCGTTCCAGAAATCCCCGTGGACACCCCTCAAGCCTCCACTGTCGGAGCTGACCCTGGCGGCACTGCACTGCAAAAAGATAAAGGACAACCTCCTCCCGCAGTATGTACATGTATTGTCTTATGCACTTCCAGTGCTTAAGGGTTCAGCTACATAGGTGCCAGACGATGACAAGCCTACTCAAACCATTCTCCAGGATGCAGAGAAGAAGCTATTGGATATCAATCCCATTCCTGGCGCTGCAGGAACCAGTGTCAATGCAATCGACCATGCGAATACTGCAGTGACCGTCGTAGATACCACCAGTGCAACATATCTTCAACCTCTGAAAACCTTCAATACCATCGTCAATACCATTGCTAACGTTAGTTTCATTGCTTGAATGTGCTCTGATCCTGTCTGATGGCCAACCATAGGTACACCCATATGCTCAGATGGCATTGATTGCGTTGACCACAGCCTCAAAGGTATGCATACATCATACCACATGTGGCCGTTGATTCGATCTCAAACAGATGATCCTGGCTCAAGCGAACCTCGATGCGTCTATTGCTACCCTCCTCTCTAGAGTTGGGCAAACCTACGAACTTATCCTGAAACACATGTCTTCTTCAAAGATTAACATCACGAAGGACATACTGGTACAGATTGCCCAAATAATTCGGGAGTGTGCGATTTTCGTATCCCAGTATTCGGAAACCAAGAGCTTCTGTAGGCTGCCTCGCCTTTCTCTTCCTTTTCAGTCAGGAATTCATCTGCTTCACAGGGCTTAGGCTTGGGAAGAACATGCTTAAGGAGACAGGCACCAAGGTCACAAACTACAACTCGAAATTAGACAAACTGATGCAGGATCTTCGAGATCTGGCACTCCTCGACGTCCAAGTGGGTGTCCAACAGATCTGGGAAGACCTTAGCTTGGACTCCCTGGCTTGCGCTGGTCAAGTCGGGCTGATCAAAGGAAAGAAGTGTCTTGATGGCACAAGAACTGAGATTTTGACCGAGATCCTTGACTGGATCAACAACACAGATCCATCAACACCACCAATCCTCTGGCTCCACGGTCAAGCTGGAAGGGGGAAATCTGCCATTGCCCACACGATTGCTTTGCAGGCTCAGAATCTCGGCATGCTTGGGTCGTGCTTCTGCTTCAACCGTACTAGACATCATGAAGGACTTCATGTGAAGCTGTTCATGACCATCGCACACCACTTGGCTGATCGCGACCTCCACCTCTGGCAGATTCTAGCCGAAGTGATCGCCAATGACTACTCGCTGAGGGATACGGCAGATGTTGCAGAGCAGTGGCAGAAGTTCATACTTAAACCCCTTTCACAACAGGCAGGGCCCTTGTCCCGAAATGTCGTCATCGTCATTGATGCTTTAGATGAGAGTGGTGCGGAGGCTACAAGGCGGGATATTCTCAACATTCTTGCTGCTCGTGATGCACAGCTTCCAGCGAACATCCGGATCATGTTGACTTCTCGGCCTATCATGGACATTAGACAAGCATTGCTAGCCAATCAGCACGTCCAGGCAAGGTCTCTCAATGACATCGAAGCTGAATCAGTAACCCGTGACATTACTCATTATTTTTCCACCACACTCAAGGAACTTGGCGCCGCATTCTCTGACAAGGATGTGGAACATCTTGCCGCAAAATCAAATGGTCTCTTCGAATGGGCACGTCTGGCGTGTGATTTCCTTCACCCTAGGATCGGTGTGATTGCCAACGAACACTTTCGTAAGATCATGTCCCATGCTGGTGATGGAGCCAATCTCCTGGATGGGATGTATACCATGTCCTTGAAGGATATCGTACAAGGGGACGCAGATGTGCTGGAGAGATTTCATTCTGTCATGCGGCAAATCCTGTGGTCAAAGGAGCCACTCTCTATCAACACATTGGACTCGATGCGTTGCAAGTTCACTCGGGAGGACGACCACTTTCCTGTAGGCATCATCCTCGGCTACATGGCGTCCTTTCTCACTGGTACCACCGACCCGTCCACTCTTGTTCGTCCCATGCATGCTTCGTTCTATGACTTCTTGTTGGATAAAAAGTGGAGTGGCAAATTCTTCATCAACGAATCTGATGTACACCATGAACTGGCCCTTTCCTCGCTCTGTGTCATGCAAGATGGCCTTCGGTTCAATATCTGTGGACTAGAAACATCATATGTGCACAACTCAGCAGTGGCAGACTTGGCAAGGAAGATCGAAAAGAATATTCCACTGCATCTGTTGTACTCCTGTCGATTCTGGGCAACCCACCTGCATGACTCCACATTTGATACAGACCTGGCAAAACATGTCATGGATATTGTGACTGGAGAAAGGATTCTATTTTGGATGGAGGTACTTGGGGTGTGCAAGTGTATTGGTGAGGCTGATAGGGCTTTGACCTCTGCTGAGGGATGGCTGCAGGTGAATATGTTATATTGCATAAGTTGAGTGGCATGCTAATACTGTGACAGGGAAAGGCAGAGTATAGAGATGCTCTGATGTTCATCCAGGATGGCATCAAGTTTGTGCAAAATTTTGTTGGTGTAATTTCTGAAAGCACACCACACTTATACCTGTCTGGATTACCATTTTTGCCATCCAGGTCAACACTGGGCAATATGCTGACTGCAACTTTTCCAAGGATAGCTAAGGTTGCCAGGGGGAAACATGAAGATTGGCCTAGTAATCAACATGCTTTTCGAGGTCACACTTCCTCAGTCTGGTCAGTTGCATTCTCACCAGATGGAAGGCACATTGTGTCAGGCTCTTGGGATCACACAATCCGAGTTTTGGATGCACAGACAGGTGCCCAGGTGGGCAACCCTCTGCAAGGGCACACAGACTCAGTCTCCTCAGTTGCATTCTCACCAGATGGAAGGCACATTGTGTCAGGCTCAAGGGATGAGACAATCTGAGTTTGGGATGCACAGACAGGTGCCCAGGTGGGCAACCCTCTGCAAGGGCACACTTCCTCAGTCAACTCAGTTGCATTCTCACCAGATGGAAGGCACATTGTGTCAGGCTCTGGGGATCAGACAATCCGAGTTTGGGATGCACAGACAGGTGCCCAGGTGGGCAACCCTCTGCAAGGGCACACAGACTCAGTCTCCTCAGTTGCATTCTCACCAGATGGAAGGCACATTGTATCAGGCTCAGAAGATCACACAATCCAATGCTGGGATGCACAGACTGAATCAAGTTCTGCTCAGGCAGGCAACTTTCCCACAATGCAGATTCAACCCTATCCACCCCCATTTTCACCCATTTCCATGCCAACTTCTATACTTTCTGCTCTTCCCAGTGCTGGTGATAAATTGACTCATATGGCTGAACATTCTATGTGCTTGGGACATGGTCTTTTTCTGCTGGATAATGGTTGGATTGTGGGCTCTAGCAATCAATTGTTCTTGTGGGTGCCTCC
>Ga0307518_10004189_pt1 | contig 10341 bp, 7 predicted proteins | sample 25_EM_MG_FD_203889 | JGI IMG/M metagenome (GOLD analysis project Ga0307518, IMG submission 203889) | Populus trichocarpa ectomycorrhiza microbial communities from riparian zone in the Pacific Northwest, United States - 25_EM | ecosystem: Host-associated > Plants > Roots > Unclassified | place...
TGTCTTTAAATCCAATCAAAAAAATACAGAATTTCAATCCGCAATAATTTATAAGCAAGTAAACAATGCATCTCTAACACGACTTATTTTTTGTTAATAAATGCAAAAGCAATATAAATATATATAGTTAAAAAAATAAATTAACAATATAAAATAAATGTCTTTAAAATGATTTTAAAGTAAATTTTGTCATTTTAAAACAAAAAGATCATAATATACACCCTCCATATCAGCCGTCTGTCTTTTTATCTTGAGATATAGTAACCAAATGTCATCCTAAAAACGAGGTTAAAAAGCTTGAGCTTATCATGCTCTAACATCTTACAAAAACCCATGAAATCACCCCGCAACCTCCCTCCCTGTATAATACATAATAATTTTTAAAATATTTTTTAATTAAAAATATATTAAAATAATATTTTTTTATTTATAACATCAACATATTTAAATAATAAAAAACACAAAAAAATATTAATTTAAATTTAAAAAAAAATAAAAAAATTTTAAAAAATATTGAACCGCACTCCAAAAGGGTGCCTAAAATTTTTCAAACCACATTGTACAAATACCGACACGGGCTCCGAGTCAACAAGAAACAGAGTAACCCTAAGAGACTTTACGCTTGTCAAAGTTAGTATACATTCCAACACAATGCAAGTTTTCTAATAGAAACACTGAAGTGTTAAGTCACAAAATTTGTTGTCTGCTCTAGGGATTACGAGTCAGGTGGATACCATAATCTGTCTTAGCTGCCATATCCATGAGTACATAATTTCCAGTGCACAATATATAGAAATTAATAGAAGTGGTACAAAAGGAAGCTTATCTCCGAGAAGGTAAGGGTGCAGAAACTGACCCCAAATCTCAACAGCCAGCAGACCAAACAGGTAACACCTTCCAATCCATCCGATATGGAATCCTCCTTTTTCAACAACATCACTGGAACTTCCCTTCAAACCCACCTGTCTGTCTGTTTTCTTTGCTGAAACTACTGCTTTGGCTGTTGCATCCTTGGTGAATAGTGCAGAAAAGCTCTGCCACATCAGAACTGAATGTAACAGCAGCAACAGCACTTTGATTGGATACTCTTGGGCTTCATATAGAAGGGGAAACAACGAGTAGCAAGACACTGCATTAGACATAAAGAAGCATGAACAGAATCAGTATATAAAAACGGAAAGCATGAACGGACAATTGCAATTGAAATTGAAACCACTCTAAATTTGGCTGACCCTGCTTCATGCTCGCATTTTCTCATGCTCAAAATTAATTTCCCTTGATTTAGTCAGTTAGCCCGTTCAAAAATGCATTTAGTCTGTTAAAAAAAAGGTCTTTCTGCAATTACAACACCGACAAACAACACAAACAGAATTAGATTTCATGCTTGTTCAGGATTTATTCTTGCGGAAGCCTTCTCATTTTCATCTTGTATTGGCTGCTCTTCGCAAATAATCTGAGCAAACAAAAACCAAACAACAAACATATCCTCTAAAACAGGAGAAGCTAGAGGAATTTACCTAAGTGCAACGAAATATGCCTGCACAAGCAAGTGTGATGTTTTGGGGTTTGGACAATGGTTTTACAGGGTATGGGAATTCAACCTTTCCAGTACATACAGAAGTTTGGAATTCAATCCAAAAAAAAATCCCATATAACTGCTTAAATTTCCAAACCCAATTCTACCACAATTGCCTCAAATCTCTCGTATAATTATTGCTACCAAGACCATGTTTATTTAGAAAGTTCTGAAAATAATGTACAATTCAGCATACCTATAGAAAGCAAGAAATAATGCCTTGCATCCTCCAAACTGTTTCCTGCGACAATTGCCAAAGGGATGACAAAGTGGAGTGATGCTTTTTCATGAACATGCCACCCAAACAAAAAGCCACACATATAAGCATAAGCTATCCATCTAGCGACTGATCGTGGCTGAGGATTCTTCCAGACCTTGATAAGACATGGAGATAAGGCAAGCAGGACCATAATGAATGTTGTCAGGGGGGTGACCTGCCATGTGATTAACTTTAGATATATGAAATTACATCTAGCAGCAGGTAGAAAATAAAATAAGAAAAATAACCAAATTAACTATGTTCTAGAGTTAAAATCAATCTCCTAGTACTGTAAATAAAATCATTATTTAATCAATTCAAATATGTTCGACAGAACTGTTCATCCTGTAGGCATGCCATGGATGACAAAGATGGGAGCGTGTCAGCTTCTTCCATTGCCAGGTCATATTTTTCCAAATCACGCAAGAATCAATTATACACTATAGCTGAGCTGATGCTGATTCATGAATGATAAGAGCCACCAACTTGTTCAAATCAATTTTAAGAAATGAAGCACCTTGCTAGATATATGGCATCATGTTACTTGGGGTTAATGACATCAACATCGTTTCCATCGTCAAGAATATTCTGCAAAATTACCTGAGGCAGTATAGCAAATGGTGACGAATCCCCTACTAGCCCACCAGTGAAAGAGGCTGCCGGTACCGGGATGTTCAGCCCAAGTTTTTTAAGTAAGAAAGCGAGCCCTTTATCTAATATAATGTAAAACACCCAAAAGTTTGGGGCCCAGTATGCATGGCAAAGTCCCCTTCCAAAAGGAAACATGCGGCTGATGACTTGTTGCATCTGCAAAGTATGAGTTATATAATGAATACGCTAAGCAGAAGTAATACAAGAAATAGTTTATGACTTTCAGCAGTTAGTTATAGCAGAAGTAATACAAGAAATAGTTTATGACTTTCAGCAGTTAGTTATCGACTATCAACCGCTACCATAAACCTACAAAGATCATTTGTGTGAACACAAGTGTTATTGTGAGTTTGAGCTAGAAAGAGAAGTCAATTGAGTGCACAATAATAACACAGGAAACAGCTTAAATATGTTGATAAAAGCACCGTGTCTACCACCAAGATGCTAGTCGCTGCATATTCAAAACATCAGTGACAGCAGTTTAAATTTGCCGAGTTTGTTAGAATCTCTTCTGATAGCTCAAGCAAGCAATTGTCAAGTGTGTGCATTAGGAATACAGATTGAATAAGCCTAACAGTGGAGTGGATGTATAAACTCCATCTTCATTTATACATACGAACAAATGCAAGTGGTCTTTTTAGCAATCCTCATCTTCAACTATGTTTGATCACAAACAAAATTTATGATGATTTCACATTAAGATACAATCAAACACCACCACAAGTTGTGGCTTGACGGTACCCAGATAGCTCATTGAGCATGTCCTGTGTTCGAGTTGTGTAAGGCTCTTGGGTATGGGATGGTGGGGTTTGGGATCACAAGACCTTTAGGTCTCCTAGAAACCAAAAAAGGAAAGAAAGAAAGAAACAATCAAACAAAATGTGACATAAGAACCACAAAAATTGTAACAACAATATAACTGCATCAGTCTCTCACTCTCTCTAACAGTTATACCAGGGTATGAAAACAGCTATAAAAACAATATCTGGTGTTGACTAAATTCTTACAAGAACTAGAATCATAGGAACCAGGAATTACCTGCCCGAGATAAACAAAGGGACCATAAGCAGCAGCAAAAACAGCAACAACAACAGCTCCCAAAACCGAAATCCTCCAGAAACCCTTAACAAATCCTTTCCAACAATAATGCCTCAACAAATAAACAAAATAAACAGGAGCGGCCACAGCAAACAAATGCTTAAAACACAACAAAACAGCAAAAATGAACCCACCCATCAAATCCCTCCCTTCCATCAAATACGAAATCGACATCATCAACAACCCTAGCAGGAACCCATTATACTGAAAATGCATGTGATCTACAATCACTAGCCCAGGTGACCAAACAACCAAAACCCACATCAAAACTCTCTCTTTAAACCCCATGGAAAAATTCTTGCTCAGTCTATAAACCCCATATAAAAGAACGAAATCACACACAATCACACTCAATCTCTGAAATAAAACCACACTCTCTGCCTTATAATCGAGTCCCTTTTCAAGGTCTACGATTTTTGGGTCAACTAAGTGAGCAAAAAAGGAGATGATGTATTCAAAATAAGCAAAGAAAGGTGGGTAATCAAGAGTCCAAGGACTGGTTTTGTCAATGTACCATTGATCGAGAGGGAGTGAATGTGTTATAGCTAGCCAGTTTCTATGGACCTCAAAATCCGTGCTATGGTATGATGGGATTAATAGGAGTTTTACACATGTTGATACGCCAAAGAACCATAAGAGATTTGAGGTTGTTGATGTTTTGTTTTTTTCAGGTTTTCTTTGATCTTCCATTGAAGACAGAAACTGGGACACGAGGACAGGAACTCGATATGATTGTGTTCTTTTTAGCTAGCACTAGCAGGTCTTTCTTCTTTTCTTTTCTTTTCTTTTTTTTCCCCTGAACTGAATCCATTGCATGGATGGGCTGTTGAGTGTTTTACGATAAATTATTTTCATTTCAAGACACAACCCAAACGCCTTATGAAATACAGAGTAGTTTTAAACTGGGCCTTGGAATTCATTCTACCTGTGCTTGGCAGGGCCTAGAAGCCATCAAATGGATTATAGCAGTGCCAAGCGACCTGGGCGATTTTTTGAAATTTATTTTTATTTAATTATGTAATAATTAAAATAGATATTTATAACAAAATAACTGTAATTTTTAATTAAAATTCCATTTTTTATTCATATTTTTTTTATTTTAACAAAATATATTTTTATTAACAATGTGATTCTTTTAAATAAAAACAAAAAAAAAAACTAAAATAAACAACCTTTAAGCCGGAACGACTTAAAAATAAACTCTGAGTTTTTAAATTCTTAAAGTTCAAAATTTAACTAGTTTTTATCTTAAAATAAATTTACATAATCTTAAAAACTTTAATAAACACATGTTTTTTTATTAAAAAAACTTGTGACCCAAGCCATTAAACCTAAAACACATAATATGAAAAAATCATGAAGTCAAGTTCTCTATCAATCAAATGTCTAATGATGAAATTAAAAAAAAAATACACAAAAGAATTTAAGAAACATAACAATTAAAAGAATAAGGTTTAAAATTTAAATATAAAATAATTTTTATATTTAATTAATGAGTGAAATTGAAAAACAAAATGTAGTGCAAGGATAGAGCAAAAGTAATGAGTTGACATATAAAAAAAATATTGTAATTGAATGATAAAATAAAATAAAAGATAATAACTTTTGTAAAAGGATTGAGAAAAAAATAGAAATCGAAATAAAAAGGACCATTAATTTGAATTAAATAATGAATTTGAAAACCACAAAAACTTTTATAAAAATGCCAGTGATAAAAATTAGAAATCCAGTGAATGAGAATCACAATTGAAGCATAAAATTAAAAACAAATAAAACCTATATAAAAAAACTAAGACAACGAATTAGAAAAAAAATAATCAAAGTTGAAATGTCAATAACTAAGAGTGTCAAACTATATTTTTTCAATGAAAGAGAAAAGTATGAGAAAAATAAGAAAAGCCTAATAGCACCTAAGCTGGTTACTAATAAAGATATACGCTGGACAAACAGAAAGATAAGAGGACATGGTGGCTCTTTCAATAACATGGTAAGTTAGCAGACGTCACACGCGCTGCTTGAAGTACGCGAGCACCTTTTACGCTCTCATGAGTGCAGTACATGCATGCCCATCATTGTTGTTAAAACTGAATTCCCAAAATTTTTGATTTTTTTTGCTTAAAATAAAAAAAAAATCATGTTTTCAAGTGGTTTTGATGTGCTGATGTCAAAAATAATTTTTAAAAAATAAAAAAAACTTCATTTTGATGTATTTCTAAACGAAAAACACCTTAAACTATCACCGCTATCACAATCCCAAACTGAATCTTTTTACCATGCAATTAAGATATAATTTATTTTTTATAAGGATAAATAAGCTATGCGAAATTTCCTGAAGTACCCTTCTTGCAATCATGTTTTAAAACCGTATTATCTAGTAAAGAGAGACAATGAACGTGGAGCTACAATATTCTTACAAGGTGTTTTAATTCTGCCTTCCATTTTAGTATATCAGTTGTAAATTATTTTAGTATATTTGTGGTAAATTGTAATTGTATTTTTTATGTAAACATTCCACACGAACGAATGTCAACTAATTAACAAAACCAAACAGGCCCAACAAAACACCCCGAGCCCGTAATTTATCCCCCATCACCCCGTCTCTCATTTCCACTGCAACCCCACCAAGACACCACCCCACCACCCCTCAACTCCGACCTTGCAATAGCCGAGCGACCCTTCAAGAACAGCAACCATGTTTCGCCGAGCCACCACCGGAATCTTAGCCCGAACCATTCGGGCTCGACTCTTCTCCACTGGCCTCCCAGCAGCACAAACCATTGACTCAACATTTGCGGAGGCGTGGAAAAAAGTGGCACCAAACTTGGACCCACCAAAGACTCCACTTTCTTTCATGCAACCTCGGCCTCCTACTCCTTCTGCTATCCCTTCTAAGCTCACTGTTAACTTCGTACTTCCTTATGCTTCTGAGATTTCTGGTAAAGAGGTGCGTATTTTTTTCCATCCGGGGTTAAAAATGTGTGCTTTTTGTTTGGTTGTTGATAAATTTGGTGATTTTGACGCATTTTGGAATTTGTGTCTGGTTGGATTTTGATGTGATCCGAAGCAATTTTTCTATATTGCAGTGATTGAGAGAATGTTAATGATAAAATAAGTGGTGTTTTTTCCCTTTATCCGGGCTTAAAGATGTATGCCTTTTGCTTGGTTTTTTTGATAAATCTGGTGAATTTGATGCATTTTGGAATTTGTGGTTATGTGGTGGAGTCTGCATTTTTGGTTTTGGAAATTGCCCATTTTGCTGGTTGTTTGGATCTCGATATGATTCGAAGCATTCTACTACTGAAGTAATCGAGCCAATACTTTTTATAAAATAAGATAACTGGGGATTAGCGTTTGTTCTAGATTTTATACCAGTGCGCCGTGTAAGTGTAAAATGCAGGAGGCTGAGATTCGTATGGCTTGAGGGACTTGCAGGGTGTGCATTTTGTTTTTTAAGATATCAATGGTTTGCAAGATTTCTTTTAGCATTGTGAAATTCTTGCTTTTGCTGATCGTTGCTGATATATTATTGGGTTGAAGATGGGATATATTACATCTGCAGCTTAGTTACACCCTAGACTCAACTCTAACAAGATTCACTAGTGTTTCACATCCTATTTGTGTTGATCATGTCTTAGGGAAAGGCATGCCAATGATCCTGCTATTTATCATGTCTGAAAAAGTGGAACCATGCCATAATGATTGGATTGAAACTGAAATTGATAGGAACATTGCACACAACAATAGAAGTTCACGAAAAGGATATATCTCTGATGTTCCATAGTTTATAAAGTTTGAAAATTAATATTTTCATGTATATCATCTCATGACTTAGGAGAGCTCCTTTGGTCTTGAAAATGTTTTTTGTGATTGTTTGGACAGGCTTGAGGATGCGTCTTTAATGATAACTCTCAACAATAAATATTTTCATTCTTAAGAAACAGAATGATTGTCAGTGGGTATGACTAGCTAGGTTATTGTGTTTCTATCAGCTTTGAAACAAACTGTTGAAGAACTGGTTTGGACCAGTTGCTTCATTCTCCAAGCTTACTAACTGACTCTTACTTCATGCTCTCCGGACACTTTGTGGCCAAATATTCCAAGCACATGAATCTAGGCCACGTGATTTACACTTCTGTATTTGCTTTGATCTCATTTTTTAGTTTGTTTTGTCTTGAAGCATCGAAGATTGATTTGAAGCTACATAACCGATTACATCTTCCTAGGATCTCCAATCTTTGTTTACAACCAAAACTGGTAAATTAATTGTGCATTTTTCTGACTGAACTCTGAATAAAATCCACGCAAGTGCATACTTCATACATGTTTCTGCAGGAATTTTTGGCATGTTTCGATCATGTTGCTGCTCCACCCATTATTGTCACATGAATATTTATGGTCAGTTAACGCAATTTTCTTTTTCATTGAACATCAGCTTATGCCTCCCAAGCTTAATGCATGCATTTATCTTCTCTTCTCTTCTTGTAGCTTATAATTGCACTGCTGGGAACCTACAAAAAATAATAGACTTTGTTGTACGAATTTCTTTTTTGCTGCGAGGAAGCCTGTCATCCTTAGATCTTAATTTATCTCCTTGCCATTATTGTCATCATTTCTTTGAGTGTGCTTTTTGCCTTTTTAATCCTAGGTGCTCATGGAGCTCCTTTTCACTCCTCTTCCATGATTGTTTTATTCCAGTTCCTTTTGCACATAGGGCTCATTTGGGAACACGGTAGAAACCGTGTTTCCCAAAAAAAATATTTTTTTTGCTTAAAATCATTTTTTTATGTTTTTAGATTGTTTTAATGCGCTGATGTTAAAAATGAATTTAAAAAAATAAAAAATATATTATTTTGATGCATTTCCGAGCGAAAAAAAGTTTGAAAAGCAACCGCTACCACACTCCCAAATTCCATGATATAGATTGAAAACCTGACAAATTTAATAGAGTTCAAATTGATAAATAATTTCTATTTTTTGCTCCTTTTTTAAACAACCAAGATTATATCTTAGCGGTAAAAGAGTGCTTGAGTTTTACGTTCTTTTCAAAATTTGAAAACCAAAATTGCAGCTTAAGTATGTTTGGAGATCATTTCCTGTTCATGATAGATTGTGCTTTTCCTTCAGCTCTGAAAGACATGCCTTCTGGTTTTTGGATTCTTCCATCTGACCTTGAATAGCAGATAAAGATATGGTAATATTCGAAAAGTAGGACTCTGCCTTGCTCATATTCCAATAATGGGTGGGGAAATACCCCGTTTCCAACCCTAGCCTTGTCAGGAATTATTCTTTCTGTTAGTGAGGAAAAGAGCTGGTTATCTGATCCTTTATTTGACAGAGAATTTGAAATTCGAACTTGGTTCAGTGGGTAGGACCACAGGAGCAACTTTATTAAAGCATTTTTCTTGTTTTTGCCATGCACACACACACAGAGGGGAGGGTGATAACCTCTCTGAGCTGCAAACTAAAAGGGTACTCAACTCTGCTGCATAGGACCATCTCTTATTTGCTATTATAGCTACACTATGCCACATCTTTTAGCTGTAGGGGATCCTTTCCTTTTCTGGCTAAGTTAAGAGTACACAAAGGTATTTGTTGCAGAAGAGGGAATTGTTAATTGTGTTATTGTCTGAAAAGTTGGCTAGAAAATGAATGCTGCCATGTAGTATCGGTTTCTTATTGCAGCCCTTGGTTACCTGTTCCATGTTTGAGACCATGTTTGAGATGCTGTTTACAAAGTACCTAGAAAAATAGAACTGTCCACCACAAAAAAAAAAAAAAAAACACTGGCCTGATTTTGGTATGCTTACATGGTTGCGCAATGTGTAGATGCCACCATGGGTATTTTCAAAAGTCTGAGCATGAGAGGATGAAAAATATTGATAGGCTATTGTCCTTAAGCTGAAATCAGGTAACTAAATGAACAGTCCTGGCCATCAGAATTCTTACTTGCCTTGACATCTTTGTTCAGGTCGACATGGTCATAATTCCAGCATCAACTGGGCAGATGGGTGTTCTTCCAGGACATGTATCAACAATTACAGAATTGAAACCTGGGGTACTATCAGTGCATGAAGGAAATGAAGTGAAGAAGTATTTTGTTAGCAGTGGCTTTGCATTCATCCATGCCAACTCGATTGCTGATATAGTTGCTGTTGAGGCTGCGCCCCTTGATCAAATTGACTCCAGCCTAGTTCAGAAGGGTCTCGCAGAGTTCACCCAGAAGCTAAGCTCGGCCTCAACTGACTTGGAGAAAGCTGAAGCTCAAATTGGAGTTGATGTGCATAGTGCTCTCAATGCTGCTCTCACAGGCTAGTTTTATGTTTGCGGTCCTTCAACGAGCCCCTTGATTTAGTCATGCTGCATGTTTTCTTTTTAAAGTCTGGCTTATTGACGTGCAAATTCATCACCTCAAGCTGAACATTGCTTTTCAACGTTTTTATTTCTCTACTTATTAGCTGAATGGGAAATTGGTGAATAATACGTGAATTGATTTATCTGGTGCTCAAAGAGTTGAACAGCATTGGTTCAGTAGTAGAAGACTCAAGAATAGTGCGTTGGAGCCCCTCCCAACACATTAAGAGGTGAAGTTAATGGCCTCCTTGGCCTTGTTTTGCTTACAAGTCAGGCCGGTTTGGCTCATCACCCTACCTCATATGTTTCAGTAAGCATAAATAACGTCTGGCGAAGAACTCGCTTGTGCTTCTAAAAGTGACCGTTTGGAAACGCTGTGTTTCTTAAAAATTTGAATTTTTTTTTT
>Ga0307518_10004191_pt1 | contig 10339 bp, 11 predicted proteins | sample 25_EM_MG_FD_203889 | JGI IMG/M metagenome (GOLD analysis project Ga0307518, IMG submission 203889) | Populus trichocarpa ectomycorrhiza microbial communities from riparian zone in the Pacific Northwest, United States - 25_EM | ecosystem: Host-associated > Plants > Roots > Unclassified | place...
TATTGTGATAAATATGCAGTTTCCTCTCATGGTCATCTCTGGAGTGGTCACCTCCTCAGTGGATATCATTGGTCTTTGGGTGGAGTATGGTATCACCTCTTCAGATAATTTTTGAGCCGCAAATACCCATGGTAAACACATTCGAGACTGATATACCATGGGGGGAACAAAATGACACAACTATGCAGAAAGTCCATCCTCAGTGGTCTGATCTGCAATTTCTATGACACTGTGGGAAAGACATGGTTTGGACATGGTCCTATTTGTTTGGTATATATTTACCACAGCTGTTCTGACCTGTGGGATTGTACCTGCGGCCATATTTGTCCATACAATACCTCCTGCAGTTAGGACTTTTATTATGCTGCATTGACTGTGCAATTTGATAATTTATCCAGTTGTACATGCCCAGGAAATGGTTTGTATGGCTCTATTTGGTAGAGGCATGTGTACCGCAGCTGTGCTAGGCCGCGGTAATTTTCCTGCGGCCATATTTGTCCACAATCCTTCCTGTAGCTAGTACTGGTATTTCACTGTATTAACTGGGAAAATGATAGTTTACACAGTTGTACATGCCCAGGAAATGTTTTGTATGGCTTTATTTGTTAGGGACATGTGTTCTGCAGCTGTGCTGGGCCATGGTAATTTTCCCATGACCACATTTGTCCATACAATCCTTCCTGCAGCCAGGATTTGCATTTGATGCAGGTGTGCTAGGCCGCAGTAATTTTCCCGCGACCATATTTGTCCATACAATCCTCCCTGCAGCCAGAATTTGCATTTGATGCACTAGTTGCGCAACACACAATGTACCTGCCTAGGAAATGTTTTGTATGGCCCTATTTGTTAGGAACATGTGTTCCGCAGGTGTGCTAGGCCACGGTAATTTTCCTGTGACTATATTTGTCCATACAATCCTTCCTGCAGCTAGGACTTGTATTTGTCTGCATTAACTGTGCAAATCATATCTACATAGTTGTACATGCTCAGCACATGGTTTGTATGGCCATAATTGTTAGAGATATGTGTACCATGGCTGTGCTAGGCCGCGGTAATTTTCCCACGGCCATATCTGCCCATACCATGCCTCCTACAGCTTGGACTTGCATTTTGATGCATTAACTGCACAAATCATATTTCCACAGTTGTACATACCCAGGAAATGTTTTGTATGGCCTTATTTGTTAGGTATATGTGTTCCGCAGCTGTGCTAGGCCGCGGTAATTTTCCCACGGCCATATTTGTCCATACAATCCTTCCTACAGCTGGCACTTGGATTTTTCAGCATCAATTTCACAAAACAGAACCTACTAGTGAATCAATGGTAGTGAACCTGAGGTAGCCAGCCCATCCTCCAGTAGTCAACCCGAGGTAGCCCTGTGGTAGTCAACCTCCAGTAGTCAACATGCATTAGTGAATCCCTGGTTGTCAACCCACGGTAGTCAACCCAAGGTAGTAGTCAACTGGAGGTGGTAGTCAACCTGAGGTAGTCCACTCATGGTAGTCATGCATTAGTGAATCCCTGGGTGTCAACCCGTGGTAGTCAACCCGAGGTAGTAGTCCACCCACAGTAGACCTCAACCCACAGCAGTCAACCTGCATTAGTGAATCCCTGGGAGTCAACCCACAGTAGTCAACTCATGGTAGTCAACCTGCAGTAGTCAACCCGAGGTAGTAGTCCACCCAAGGTAGACCTGTGGTAGTCAACCCACAATAGTCAACCCACAGTGGTCAATCCCTGGAAGTCAACCTGCAGTGGTCAACCCACGGTGGTCAATCCATGGTAGTCAACCCATGGTAGTCAAACCCTGGTAGTCCCAGAGTAGTCAACCCACAGTTATATTGGTAGTTCCCCCTTAGTTCCCAGCAGGTCAGCCCTACTATATTTACTGGTACTAATGTTTCCTAGCCCACCCATTACCTTGCATTAAAGCAATATCTTGGCCCACACATGTGACATGGTGATTACACCTTTATCCACTCCCTTAAACAGCACCATAGCCCACCCATATCACAGGGTGACAAAATCCAACCTGGGCCCAACCCGTGTTACATCGTGACAGTCAATCCCTGGCTTCCCCTCCGCTGGCCCATGACACTTGGCCGATTTTCACCCTCAGGTGGCCATGTAAGATGGCCTAAGTAGGTGCATGTGCTCCACCACTGACAACAATACTGCCACCAATGCAACACAAACCATGACCACAACCCTCTCCACCATGCCAAACAATGGTGAAGATGGCCACCACCACACCCAACTGTGACAACTGTGACCACACTACGACCCTTCTCTCAATTACAACAACATCTTGAATGCTGAACCTTTGGAAGCCATTCAGTTGGAGCTTTCAGACTTGGATGAGAATGCATCTATTGAAGCAATATCCTATATATGTAGGGGAACTGCTACTCCAACTCACCTGTTGGGAGGAGTGCACAAGCAGAGATGATAGCAGTAGCTGGTTAAGAGCTGTTATATTATGTCAGTGATGTCCACTGTTTATATACCACAAATAGTGTGACACATGACTGTAACATGTGACGTGTGACATGTAACATCTACCTAAATAGTAAAGAGGACTATTACTAAGTCTACACTAATATGGGTTGAAGTTCCCACAGTCTTGTGTGCACTTTGATGATGGTTTATGCCAGGTGCATGTGTGACTTCAACATAGAGCACTTCAGCAAATAAGGCACTAGATGCTGCCGGAGGGAAACTGTAAGCCTAGTTGAGCTCTGAACTTTGCAAATTTCTTGTGTGGTAAGTTTTTGGTGAGCAGATTGGTGGGATTCTCAGCACCATCAATGAAGAATAGCTCCACATTACCTTTCACAACTGACTCATGGATTCCATGGTAGCAGATGTCAATGTGCTTGGAGTGAGGCTCTGTCACAGGGTTGGATGCCATGAATATGGACCCCTGATTATCACCACAAATTGGGATAGCTTTCAGCTTATAGCTGAGCTCACTGAACAAACTTCAAATCCAGGTAACTTGGTGAGTGCAATTGCTCAAAGCCATGTATTCAGCCTCTGTGGACGAGTATGCAATAGTCTTCTGTGCATGAGAAGTCCAACTGATCAAGCCATCTGCAAGCTTCAGGTAGAAACCTGTCTGCAAGAGGTAAGAGTGTCATGACCATGTGACACCTTCTGACTCCGCAAGGCCCCTAGTCTGTTGTAGACTCAAGTCTGATCGTGATTGGACACCCCCAATGCTACATATCCATCTCCGCTGTAGGGGGTGAGTCCCTTGAAGGCACAAAAATGGGTGTCCGCCCAAGGAGACCTGGTCTGGCTTGACTAGGGGAGCTAAGAAGAATAGAGTGCAGGAGTGTGCTCGGAGGTTCTGGGAGTCGAGAGCAGAGTAGGGGTGAGGAGCGCAGTGAAAATGTGCAGGGAGTGCGTGACTAGGGAACAGGGAGGTTGCCTGGAGCGTGTAGACACACGCTAGGGAGAGCTGGGAGTAGCAGGAACCACTGGAAACTGTCAGAGGACTGAATAGGGTCGTCTAGGGTCGTCAGAAAATGAAGAGAGAGTGGCAGGACATGAGAGAGAACGATAGGGAACAGCGAAAACGACAGGACTCGCACTTAGACACTCAGATGGGGGCGGAAAAGAAACTTCTTATTTTTGTGAGGACTAGGGCGATATACTGAAGCCTAATCCAGGGGGAAGGGTGCAAGTGACCCGAAGAGAAGGAGAGAGGATGACAGCGCTAAGAGGGAACGTAATACTAACGTAATGACAGCTGTCAGGGATGCTAAAGCAGAAGCTAAAGTGACAGGGAGAGAAGCAGAGAGCAAACCCTATGTAGTGCGACCCTATGTAGCGTGACCCTATGCAGTGTGACCTGATGCAATGTGACCCTATGGAGTGAGACCCCATGCAGGAGAGTGTCCCGACCCGGTGCAGTGTGACCCAATGTGATGCGACCTGATGTGATGCGACCCTATGGAGTGAGACCCTAGCAGGGAGAGTGACACGACCCGATGCGACGCGACCTGATGTGATGTGACCCTATGCAGTGAGACCCTACACAGGAGAGTGTCCTGACCTGGTGTAGCATGACCCAATGCGATGTGACCTGATGTGATGTGACCCTATGGAGCAAGACCCTAGCAGGGAGAGTGACACGATGTGATGCGATGTGACCCTATGCAGTGAGACCCTACACAGGAGAGTGACCTGACCTGATGCAGCACGACCCGATGCGATGTAGTAGTGCAACTTGATGCCACTCCAAGTCCTTCGCAGGACCCTATTGGGTGTACCAAGCTGCACATTGGAGAGCTCTCATGCGGGTTGGGTGCAGGTGGCTGTGCTGAGTAGCGCGAGCTAGTCCAAACAGACCCAAAGCTATTCCAAGTGATTGTGACGCTCGCAGGAAGAGATAGGGAATAGCTACTCATGCGGGACCTTCACAGGACCCTATTGGGTGTACCAAGCTGCACATCGGAGAGCTCTCATGTGGGTTGGGTGTGGGTGGCTGTGCTGAGTAGCGCGAATACTGATCAGTATATGCGCACCTAGAGACACATGCGTCTCTACACCGCTCCGACAATTGACGCTCCGTCTTCTTTTAGTAAATAGTTCTGTGCTTATGCCTCTGGTTATTGTATGCTTCTGTTCTGCTTCTGTTCCTGTTTCCCTTGTTCCCGTTTTAGATTAGATCTGATTACTCATAGCTGTGTCCTGTTACCTTTTGATCCATTACACTTATCACTGATCTCTGTTCCATGTATGTTACTCATCCATTTGTCATCCACAGACTCTTAGCTACATCTCCACTATGTCTCTCCTCCACTTCTTGGTTACTGTACATATCTGATGTAAGGTATAAGTACTCTGCATGCTGAGGGGATTGTCCCTCAGTTCAAATATCAGCTTGAATACTTCCTGCGAACTCACCTCTGTTCACCTCTGTCACCTCTGCCTCCTAGCAACTCCAACCTTTGTTGGACCTCCGTCACTCTGTCCCTTAGTCCTCTGAAATACGAGGATGCAGGTATTGCAAGGGCACAGTACATACGCTGAAGCCAAAGTCCTCAAACCTCTCTGCCTGTCATTGACAACCCTTCAGACTTATCTCTGCTCCCGTCGGAGTTCGTCGGAAGAACCAGTTCTGACAGTATATTTGAACTCACTCTTGCACACCTGCTAATTACTCCCAACCATGACTAGTTGCTCAATCATCACTACCCATGCTCAGTCTCGTGCGCTCAATGCGCCCTCCACTTCCTGAAACGATTTGGTCGAAGAAGGAGAGTTCCTCTCCTTCTCCAATCGTAATACTCCACCTGGGGCTCCTGCCCCTGATCCCACTACTCCAACCCCCACTCCATGCCATCCCAACGAGTCTGGAGTTTACTCCACATGTTGTTTCGACAACGTCATGGACATCTATGGCAACGGCTACCCTGGTGATGATGGCAGTGACGGCGGAGGTAGTAATCTGCCGTCCCCCAACCTGCCAAATATCCCACTACCAGACTCCCCTGTTCCCTCCAACCCAACTCCAACTCCAGACCCCCTGCTTCTATTTGCACAGGCAGTCCAGGCGCTGACCAAGGTCGCTACAGCATCTGCTGACCACAACTCCTCTTCTGGTTGCACCAAAGTCTGTGAACCTGACACTTTCGATGGGACTGATCCACACAAACTCCATGCTTTCCTTGTTCAGTGCGAACTGAACCTTCAGGATTGCCCCAATGCTTTCGCCTCTGACCGCACAAGGGTCACCTTCGTGCAGTCTTACCTGAAGGGCATGGCCCTTGAGTGGTTCGAACCGGACCTACTCAACTCCACCAATCCCCATGCCTGTCCCATCTGGATGGACAACTATGCCCAGTTCATCTCCGAACTGAAGTCCAATTTCAGCCTGCATGACCCTGTCAGAGACGCCAAACATCAGTTGGACAACCTGTCCATGAAAGACAGACAAAAGATAAACAAGTATGTGGTTGAGTTCAACCACCTTGCTGGCCAAGTCTGCAGCTATGGCAATGGCGCCCTCCGCCACACCTTCTACAGCAGTCTCCCCGACTGCATCAAGGATGAAATTTCCCATGTTGGCAAGCCCTGCACTCTCAATGGTTACCACACCCTTGCTCAGACCATTGATGCCAGGTACTGGGAGCACAAATGTAAAGGGAGTAATCTCCCTTTACTGCTGACCACTAGATGGTCTATACTAGTTTAGTAGCACTTCTGCTTATGTAAGCAGAAGCGCCCATATATATAGCACTGGTGCTAATTACATAAGCTAACTACCTTTTAACTACTCTACTACTGTACCATCACCTACCCTCAATATAACACAAGTCGTGTTCGTTGAGGGTGTGACCATCAGTTATCAGAGCCAGCAACCACTTACAGCAAATCTGAAGTTGTGCGCCAAACCAAGACCTCCACCTCCTCATTGTCCAACTCCACCTCCAAAGGCAACTCCTCTGCCTCGTCCAACTCCAAGGGTAAAACCAAGGAGAAGGACAACAAGAACAAGAGCTCCTCTGGCACCAAGCCTGCCTCTTCCGAAACCCCCACCCATCTTGGAAAAGATGGAAAATTGACCGAGGAAGAGTGCCAGTGGCACATCAAGGACAAGCTCTGCATGTTCTGTGGACAGCAAGGCCATATGGCCAGGGACTGTCCAAAGTCCACCTCCAAGAGCTCTAAGGCCAAGGCCTGCGCTGCCAAGGCCATGACTCCCACTGCTGCAGAGTCAAAAAATTAGACAGCAGCTCCCAGAACTCCACACAATCTGGGGGTTGTGTTGACTCTGACTGTGCACCTATGGAGTTACACCTCAATGTGTCCGCTCCCTCCGATCCCAACTCCCTTATGCCTTCTGTTTCCATTATGTCCCCTGTCGCTATTCCTCCTGTTTCCGCTCTCGTTGACTCTGGCTCTAGCCACTGTTTCATAGATAGCAAATTTGTTAATAAACACTCTCTTGAAACCTACACAATCACTCCGCTTGAACTCTGCCTCCTAGACGGTTCTATGAACACCTTCATTACCAAAGCCATCAAACTCAACATTCAGTTCTCCACAGGTGAAGTCAACTCCAAAACATTCTATGTAACTCCGCTGGATTCCTCCTGCATGCTGGTCCTTGGACAAGCCCATGTACCTGGTTAGGCCGTGTTTTATGGCCAGCGGGGGTCAGGCCAGACTACAGGGTGTTGCCATGATATATGATCTGGCCTGTGTGTGGAATTGTCACCATAATACATGGTCCAGCCTGGGGGTGGGTTGTCACCATAATATAAGGTTGGGCCAGGATGCAGGTATCACCATAGTGTATGGTCTGGCCAGGGTGTGTAATTTAACCATAATATACAGTCCGGCCTGGGTGTGGGTGTCACCATAGTGTATGGTCAGGCCAGGGTATGGGTACATATTGAACAGTCCGGCCTGGGTGTGGGTGTCACCATAGTGTATGGTGGGGCCAGGGTAAGGGTGTCACCATAATGGATAGTCCGGCCTGGGTGTGGGCATCACCATAGTATATGGTCAGGCCAGGGTAGGTGTGTCACCATATTGTACAGTCCGGCCTGGGTGTGGGCATCATCATAGTGTATGGTCAGGCCAAGGTAGGACTACACTGTAGGGTTGGGCTAGGGGAGTGTGTCACCATAAGTCAACGTTGGGCCAGAGAGGAAACAATATTTTGGATTCAGGCCTGTGGTATGGATGTCACCATCATATAATTCAAGAATAGAAACAAGTCCAGGCAGATAATAGCCATATCACAATTGTACTTGCCAGCAAAGACCAGACTGGTACTGTACTGTCCAGTAATGATTATACAAGTAGGACAAGATAATGAAAAGCATTCAGGTAGTGTACAGGCTGGTTGTGAGAATACCGGTCTGGTACAGACTAGTAAGAATCAATCCAGCATTGTACAGGCTGGTCATACAAGTAGCATAGGTGTTGTAGTGACCTGTATTGGTCATACCACATCTACAATGTGTAGCCGAGCAAAAGTGCTCACAATAGTCCCCGTTTGGTTAAGCTTTGTCATAAACCCCGTCCCCATCCAATCAGAGTGCTTCCTGAGTATTCAAAAAACTCAGCAAGCGTGTAGCGTAATTCGACGATTTTGCTGATGCAGTTGTACCAGTTTTGCACCCGTTATACCGGTCATACTGGAAGTATATTGACTGGTAATACTTATACCGGTAGTCTATCGACCGGTAATGGATATACCGGTAGCATATTGACTGGTAATGGGTATACCAGTAGTCTACCAGTGGTAATGGTCATACCTGTACTATACCAACCCGTAATGGTCACCGGTACTATACCAACCCGTAATGGAGATACAATGAGGCAATTTAATTATCAGAATAGCAATCCAATGATTCAGGATTGTGTGAATACCAGAGCAGACTAGGTGCATTCTCACCAGTAATAAGGATACAGATAGCGCTGGCTGATGATAAGGATACCAGTATTGTTGGGCCGGTGGTGATGATACCGGCCCATGATAAGGATACCAGCATTGTTCTGGCTTGTGGTGTCACTGTGATGTATGTACATAATCAGAATGGTGAATACTATCACCATGTCCTAGTAGCATAGTAACTGAAGAGGTTGATGTTAGCAGCATGCTATGGTGCCTGGTACCAGCCAATGATAATCATGCTGGTAAATATGGTGGTACCGGCAGTGGATTGACCGGTAAGTATCATACTAACCCAACTAGTATTGCTGACAGATAAAGATACTGCTGGGAGTGGACAGGCCAGTAATAAATATATTGTACTGACTGGAAGTAATCATGTAAATCCCGGTAATGATTATACTGGTAAGATAATTCAACAGAACCAGTACAGGCTGATAATAAACATGTCAGGATTGCACTTGTCGGCAAAGGCCAGGCTGGTACTGTAATTATCAATAATGATTATACAAGTAGTACCAGCTAATAATAAGAATTCATGTACTGTACTGACCGGTGTTCATCTTGGTAGTATACTGACCGGTCATCGTCATACTAGTAGGATATTCACTGGTCGTGGCAATACTGGTAGGATAAGTATACTGACCAGTAATGGTGATACAATAAAGTGATTTAAGTATGAGAATAGCACTCTGATGATTGTTGATTACTAGTGATGGTGAGACTGGATTGATCAGGTATGAAGCTGGCAGGTATGGCATACACCGGACACCAAGACATGGTCCTGACTTCCCAATCAAGTTCCCTCACTCTGCCTATAAGGCCATATACTTATGAGAATAGCACCCCAATGCTTGTTGATTACTATGGGGGGACACCGGACTGATCAGGCATCCAGCCAGCAACTTTTATACCATTGATATCTAGTAAGACCCGGGGTGAGTTATGTTGAAGGAAAGGTGTATTATGCTGGCAGTCAATCACCCTGAGACCTGTGGGATTCTAGGAATACAATGTCCATGGGCAGGGGTACATTTGGAACACACTTCCGGCTTCTGGAAACCAGTTAGGATATACTGGTCGCAGTTCCCATGGCTTTCAGCACAAATCAGTCATTGACTGCTTCAGTGCATCCTCCGTACAAACACATCCAATATTGCCAGATGGCCACATTCAACACGGGTGTCACTGACTATCACCTATCCGAAAGGATTGCTGGCTACATGCGCCGGCAATTTCACCATCTGGCACTAGACCCCAATTTTCCCCGGCCTGCACTTCCATTGGATATTCCATCCCATGGTTGCATTGGGATGAACCAATTGGTTTCTGTTCTTGTTAAGGCATACAAAAATCGGAGTAGGTTCATTGCATGGCTCTAACATACCATCTGATTTTCCATCTCAGTTCCATCTGGCATTGATCTCATCTGACTTAGTGAGAGCCTGTCCGCAATGGAGTCCAGAGCTGACATGAAACGAGAGGCCCAGCTCCTAGAGAGCCACCCACCGGCGATCAGGAGCACCGGTAACATGCCTGCTATCTTATCGGAACCAGCAATCATCCTTGGGGAAGGAGATAGCATCGCTTTGTGGTACCTTCCAGGTGCCTTAGCTAGGCCAATTCAGGTATGGTGGTCCATATTATGCATGCCTTGTCTGACATGTAGGTAAAGAAACATATTCTTACTGGTCTTCAGCCTCTTGGTGACAACCTCCGGAAGAGTATCAAAAACCAGAGTTGGAGAAGCTCTGATCAATACTTCCGACTGGGAAGTACACCATCCGGTGTGCACCTAAGTGAGGGAAGAGGTCAGAACAACCAACAACCAACACCCAATGACAACAATAAGCGAGTGGTGGTATTCCTCTGCGGTTCTGGTAGATGATCTCCACAGGGGGATGTGCTGCAAGCCTTCAGGT
>Ga0307518_10004194_pt1 | contig 10339 bp, 8 predicted proteins | sample 25_EM_MG_FD_203889 | JGI IMG/M metagenome (GOLD analysis project Ga0307518, IMG submission 203889) | Populus trichocarpa ectomycorrhiza microbial communities from riparian zone in the Pacific Northwest, United States - 25_EM | ecosystem: Host-associated > Plants > Roots > Unclassified | place...
TCCGGAGAGGAAGACGAGGATGTCGCCCTTGCCCTCGCCCTGAAGCTCCTCCACGGCGTCACAGATCGCGGTGATCTGGTCGCGGTCGGAGTCCTCGGAGTCGTCTTCGAGGAGCGGGCGGTAACGGACCTCCACCGGATACGTCCGGCCGCTCACCTCGATGATCGGGGCCTCGCCGAAGTGCCGCGAGAAACGCTCCGGGTCGATGGTCGCCGACGTGATGACGACCTTCAAGTCCGGGCGCTTGGGCAGCAGTTGGGCCAGATAGCCGAGCAGGAAGTCGATGTTGAGGGACCGCTCGTGCGCCTCGTCGATGATGATCGTGTCGTAGGCGCGCAGTTCGCGGTCGGTCTGGATCTCGGCGAGCAGGATGCCGTCCGTCATCAGCTTGATGAACGTGGACTCCTGGTTCACCTGGTCGGTGAAACGGACCTTCCAGCCGACAGCCTCACCGAGCGGGGTGTCCATCTCCTCCGCCACGCGCTCGGCCACGGTCCTGGCAGCGATACGACGGGGCTGCGTGTGCCCGATCATGCCGCGGACGCCACGACCGAGTTCGAGACAGATCTTCGGGATCTGCGTCGTCTTCCCGGAACCCGTCTCACCGGCCACGATCACCACCTGGTGATCACGGATCGCGGCCGCGATGTCGGCCTTCTTCTGGCTGACCGGCAACTGCTCCGGATACGAGATCGCGGGGATACGGCGGCGCCGCTCGGCCATCCGCTCCTCACCACGGGCCACTTCGGCCTCGATCTCGGCGAGAACGGCGGCACGGGCCTCCGGCTTACGGATCCTGCGCGCGCCTTCGAGCCTGCGCCCGAGCCGGTGCGCGTCGCGCAGGGTCAGCTCGGTCAGGCGGGGGGCGAGATCGCCGAGGGCGGGGGCGGCGGGAGCGCCGGGGGCGGAGGCGGGGTGCGTAGACATACGCCGTCCAGGATCTCACCTCGCCGAAATTCCTGGCGAATGAATTGGCGGGGGCGGCTGGGCGGTGGCCCGGCGGAGGGTAGTGCGGGTGACTCAGGTTGCCTGTGTCTCACTGGTGCGCTGCGCCGGCGGTGTGCCGGGGGCCGGCGCGGGCGGCGGCGCACTGGCCGCCGCGTCACGTCGGCGGTCCGCGTCCTGCGACATCGACTGCGCCGTGTTGGACACGGCCTTGATGCCCAAGTACGCCGTCGTCAGACCGGCCATCGCGGTGAACGCCGAAGTCAGGACACCCACGATCACTGCCCGGTCGCCGTTGAGCTGCCACACGCCGAAGATCGCCACCCCGGTGATCCCGACATTGCTGAGAATCACCGCGAGCAGTCCGTACCGAGCCCGCACCTTCTCCAGATCCGTGTCCCGGACACCCCGCGCCTCGTCCTGGCTCATGGCCGATCTCCCCCGCAACTCCGCCACCCGGCACCGACAGAGCCGGATCGTATCCCTGGCCTACGACGGGACGACGACGGCCCCTTGCCCGCGACCGGGACCGCTGGTGAGCGGCCTGCGTACGCCGAGGTGGCCGTCCTGGCAGATCACTTGCCGGGGCGGGTGATGACGACATCGATGGCACCGGCGTCCGGCCCCGGCGAGTCCACGGCGACACGCACGTCGTACTCACCGCGGTCGCCCAATCGGTGCACGAAGCGGGTCGTCTGCTCGACATCGCCGACCGCGATGCGGCCGTCGGGCAGCAGGAGGGAGCCGTCGAAGACCGTGGTGAAATCCGGGTCGGGCCCTTCGGCCTCCGGCTCCTGGCGCTGAGTGAAGAAACGCACTTTGATGAGCCCCCGCTGAGGGCGGACCCGAACGGCCACGTGGGCGTCGCAGCCGGTCGTGGGTGCGGAGCCCAGCTCCAGGGAGACGGGAACCCAGTCGGTCGCCCCCAGATGCAGCACGGGGTGGTTCACGTAGATGTCGACTCCGGCAGCCTGCACGGTGCTCCTCATGCTCGCGGCGCACAAGACATGCACAAAGGCCCCGATCCGAAGATCGGGGCCTTCACTGTGGCTGGGGCCGGGGTCGAACCGGCGACCTTCCGATTTTCAGTCGGACGCTCGTACCAACTGAGCTACCCAGCCGTCAAGACTTCTTGCGAAGCCTAGCGGTCCTGACGGGATTTGAACCCGCGGCCTCCACCTTGACAGGGTGGCGAGCACTCCAAGCTGCTCCACAGGACCCAGCTGTTGCGTGCGGACTGGCGGAGCCAGTGTCGCACACGGTGTTGCGTGCCCCCAATCGGGGCACACGCAGATGGTTGCAGGTCTGACCGGCAGTGTCCAATCCGTATCGGGCGCCTCGTGGTGGAGGGGCGTTTCCGGCCTGCAGCCTGGGACGGGACCCGGTGAAGCGGGACACGGATCCGGCAGCCGTCACAAGGCGGACGGGTGCTTCCTATGAGCGGAAGGTCACGCGCCCCGATCTCGAGCGCGTACCAGTTCATCACCGCGCGTAAGGCAGTTGCGCTATCGTCGCTCGCGATCAAACACCCCCCACCCGACTCAACGGGGAATCTCCATGTCAGACCACGGCCGCGCAGGGTTGGATGCCCTGCATGTCGATCCGTCTGTTCCAGAACTGTCGCAGAAGGGCAACCTCGGGCGAGTGGGGCCGTACACGCTCGTGAAATGGCTCGGCAGTGGCGGGATGGGCCGGGTCTTCCTGGGGCGGTAGGTGAGCGGGGCGGGGAGGCTGGTCGCGGTCAAGGTGATCCGGCCGGAGTACGCCGAGGACGCGCAGTTCCGGAAGCGGTTCGAGCGGGAGGTCGCCGCTCTGGAACGGGTCCAGGGACCGTACCTGGCGCGCTGATGGGCAGCGGCCTCGACGAGCACCAGGTGCGGATGGCCACTGAATACATCCCCGCGCCCAGCCTCGCCGAGGCGGTCGACGAGCATGGACCGCTGGGCGCGGCGGCGGCCTGGCGACTGACGGCCGAGACCAGCTCCATCACCACGACCGGCCACTTCGTGGGCACCGCCGCGTACATGTCGCCGGAGCAGGCCCGCGGCAAGCCGGTGACCACGGCGTCCGACGTCTTCTCAGTGGGCTGCACGCTCGCGTACGCGGTGGCGGCGCGAGCTCCCTTCGGCGACGGCACCGGCAATGCCACCGAGGGGTTGCGGAGCGGGTCGCTCATCACAGCATGTGGCACGCGTGAGGGACCGTGGTGCAGCGGATTCGGCGCCTGAAACCGGCGAGCGTTAGGTGCGGCCTACCGCGGGTATCCGCTCGGTAGGGACCGGAGGTGACCCGACATGCTGTTTCTCGGACTTCTTCTGCTCGCCGCGACCGCAGCCTTCACGGGACTGGCGATCTCCGACAACCTCGGTGGCGGACCGCACTACACGGTGTCCGTGCTCGGCAACGACATCGCCACCATGAGCACCCTGGCGATTTTCTGCGCCGGGCTCGCCTTGGCGCTGATCTTCTCGCTGGGCCTGTGGATGGCCACCGGGGGCGCCATGCGCCAACGCAACCGGAGGATACGGATGCGCGACGAGCGTGACCAACTGGCCGCCCGGCTGTCGGAGCATGAGGCGGCCGCGGAGCCGCAGGCGTCGGCCACCACTGGCCAGGCGGGGCCTGCGGCGCCCACGATGCCGGCTTCGGAGCCCGCGGCGGCGCCCGCACCGCGCCGACACCGCGGCAGGCGGATCCATATCTTCGGCCACTGAAGCAATGAGGAGGACATGACCGACCGCCGAACGGCGGGTCACCCGGTGCACGCACCGGCCGCGGTAGCCGCCCCGAAGGCGGAAACACCAGGCAGGCAGGCGCTGCCTGCGGGGTGGGCGCTTTGACGAACAGTTCCCGCGCATCCGCGCTGGTCAGTCCAGGCCCGCGGAGGCGTTCAAGGCAGCCTGTGCCGGTCGGCCCTCGCCGACGCCGAGGCCCGGGAGAGCGACAGCGCCACGTCGGCCGGCCCCGCACCGTCGATCGCCGCCCCAGCGTCATCTTGCGGCCCGCCACACACCGACGGGAATCCATGAAGGACCCTAAAATGGAACAAATTCCTCATGAGTGATCGAGGGCAACGTGTCGGCCAAAGGTGTGGCATCGAGCGCGTACCCGTTCGGCGCTGTGAGTGCCGACGAAGCACCCGAGCGCGACGACGCGCTGGTCAGTGCCGTCATCGGTGCCGTGGAGGTGACCGGGGCGCATGCCGGAAGTGTGTTCCTGCTCTCCGGCGACCAGCGCTCGCTCGTCCTGGCCGCGGTGTGCGGGTCGCCGCCCTCCTTGCTCGGCGGGTGGCGTCGCATTCCGGTGAGCAGTCGTATCCCCGTGGCGGAGGCGTACCGCCTCGGGCACATCGTCCACCTGGGCGGCCCGGAGGAGACGATGCGGCGCTTCCCGCAGCTCTCGGTCTCCGTGCCCTACCCGTTCGGCTCTGCCTCGGTGCCGGTGAGAGCGGGCGAGCGGACCTACGGAGCGATGGCCGTGCTGTGGGCTCCCGGGCCCGGCGAGGCAGGGCTGTCGAGGGCGCAGCGCCGACAGCTTCGCTCCGCGGCCGACCGTCTGGGCACCGCCCTCGCCGGGCTGAACGCCCGCCGGGCGCTCGCACCGTACGACGAGCGGACGGCTCCGGTCATGGTCCCGCTCCCGTCCGCTCCCGTGACACGGGTGGGCCTGTTCGACTGGAACCTCGACACCGGAGCTCTCACCGCTGACGACGAGCTGTGCGCGATCTTCGAGATCCTGCCCCGCGAGTTCGACGGACGGGCAGCCACCCTGACGGCCAGGATCGAGTCGGCGGATCTGCCGGGCTTCCGGTCCGCCGCCGGTGCCGCAGTCGAGGAAGGCCATGTGCTCGCGCACTGCCTACGTATCCGGCAGGGCACCGGTGGGCACCGCACTGTCGAGCTGTGGGGCCGGGTTCCCGAGCACCCGGGAGATCGACAGGCGTCGTCCCATCTGGTCGGCGCCGTACTCGACTCCGGGAGCGGAATGGCCGCCGTGGCGGCGATCGAGCGGCTCACGGACGGCTTCTTCGCGCTGTCTGTGGACGGACGTTTCGCCTACGCCAACCACAGCATGGAGAATCTGCTGCGGGCCCGCCAGGACGAACTGCTCGGCAGGCGCCCCTGGGATGTCCTGCCCTGGCTGGCCGATCCCGTGTACGAGGACCGTTACCGGGCCGCAGTGGTCTCCCAGCAACCGGTCTCCTTCCTGGTCCGCCGACCGCGCGACGAGTGGCTCGTCTTCTCGCTCCACCCGGGCGCGCAGGGCATGACGGGCTGGGCGGCGCCAGTGAGGCAACGGGTGCCGGCCGGCATCGGCCCCGGGACGCCCGTCACGGAGGAGGGGCCGCCCGTCTCCCTGTCGTCCCCACCCGCGGCCCCACGCCTCGGTGCCCTCTACCGCGTGCTCCAGCTGGGCAGCGCCCTCACCGGGGCGGTCACCGCGCACGAGGTCTTCGATGTCGTCGCCGAGCAGCTGCTACCCGCTTTCGGCGGCCAGAAGCTGGCGATCGCCGTGGTGGAGGAGGGGCGCCTGCACCAGCTTGCTCAGCGCGGCTACCGGGAGGGCTTTCTCGCCCGGTTCGAAGGCACCCCGCTGCATGCCCGGCTGCCCGTGACGGACGCGCTGACCTCCGGGGCCCCGCTCTTCGTCGAGTCGCGGCAGAAGCTCCTCGAGGCGTATCCCGAGATCCCGGCCGGCGACTCCAACTCCTGGGCGTTCCTGCCGTTGATCGCTTCCAACCGGCCGGTCGGCGCCTGCATGCTTGCCTTCGACGACGTCCACCGGTTCCCCGACGAGGAGCGCGGACTCCTCACCGCGCTGGGCGGCCTGGTCGCCCAGGCCCTCGAACGCGCCAGGCTCTACGACGCCGAATTCGCCCTCGCCCGCGGCCTGCAGAACGCACTGCTGCCGCACGTGCTGCCCACGCTGCCGGGCCTCCGCGTCACTGGGCGCTACCTTCCGGGCACCAGGGGGATGGACATCGGCGGGGACTGGTACGACGTCATCCCCACCGGTGACGAGGTCGCGCTGATCGTCGGGGACGTCGAGGGGCACAACGTCGCGGCCGCGGCCGCCATGGGCCAGCTGCGCAGCGCGGTACGGGCCTTCGTCACCGCCGGCCAAGAACCGGGCGACGTCGTCGCCAGCACCAACCGGCTCCTCATCGACCTCGGCCCCGCGTTGCTCGCCAGCTGCTGCTACGCCCGTTTCCATCCCCGATCGGGGGTCGTGCGCATGGTCCGCGCGGGCCACTGCCCGCCCCTGCTCCGGCTGCCCGACGGACACGCCGAAGTCCTGGATGTGCCCGGCGGCCCTCTGCTCGGCGTCGAGGCCACGGCCGAGTATCCGGAGTCGGAGCTGCGCCTGCGGCCCGGATCCGTCCTGGCCCTGTACACGGACGGGCTGGTGGAGAGGCGCGGCTCGGACATCGGTTCCGGCATCGACCGGCTCCGGGTCTCTCTGGCCCGCAGGGGTGGGGACCGTCTGGAGGATCTGGCCGACGGGCTGCTGCAGGATGCCTGCACGTCCCCCGACCGGCTGGACGACATCGCGCTCCTGCTCACCGAGTACGCTCCGCCACCGCAGACGGCCGGGTAGGCCGACCTCCGGGCGGATCACACCGGCCAAGTCGTCGACGCCACCGCTACCTGCCCCAGATCTTCCGGTACGCCTCCCGGTAGCCCGACGGGTCCCAGGTCGTGGCACCGTCGCTGTTGTCGGCCGTGGTGATGTGGACGGGGGCCGCATACCCGCTGGCGGGACGGCCGGAGAAGGCGCGGTTGAACTCGTCGACGATCTGCCAGCCCTGCAGTGACAGTGGCTCGGGGACGGTGGCGGCCTGGTACTGCCCGCTGTTGATGCGCTGGAAGGCGGAGGGGTCGCCATCGCCGGCGCCGATGTTGAAGGGCGGGCCGGAGCCTTTCTTGCCGGCCGCGCGGAAGGCGGGGGCGGCGTCGGCGAAGTACAGGTCGTTGATGGCGACGGAGTGGGTCCACCTGCTCTGGAAGCGGGAGAGGAGGGAGGAGATCTCCCGCGGGGTGCGGCCGCCCGCGTCCGGGATCGGGATGTTCTCGTATGCGAGCAGTTTCACGCCCGGGCAGGTGGCGAGCTCCTTCCTGATCAGCTCGGACTTGTTCCTGGCGAAGGGGATTGAGGCATCGGTGAAGAGCACGACTCCGGCACGGCCGTTGGAGTGCGCGATGATCCACTGCGCGCTGATTGCGGCCACGTCCTCGACGTGGGTGGTGACGTTGGTGAAGAGCTCCGGCCGTCGGCTGGGGCCGGGTGCGGCGACCGCGTGCCAGCCGATGAGCGGGATGCCTGCCGCGTTGGCACGCGAGACCTGCTGCGACGTCGAGTTGGGGTCGAACCCGCCGATGACGATGCCCGAGGGCTTGAGGGCCACGGCCTCGCTCATTGCCGCCTGGATGCCGGTGGGGGTGCCCCCGCCGTCGATCACCCGGACGTTCCATCCGATGACCCGCGCGGCATCCTTCACTCCGTTCGCGGCGCCTGCGACTCCGGGATTGGTCATGGTCTGGGCGACGTAGACGATGGTCTTGCCGGACACCGCCGCAGGGCCGCTGGTCGGCCCGTGCCAGGAGATGTCGGTTTCCTCCGCATCTGTGACGGCGGTCTCGGCCCTGGCGTGGACAGCAGGGCAGCCGCTCGGGCCCGTGGTGGACCCACCCGGTCCGCCCGGCGTCCCGCGCTCGCAGCCGACAAGGACGGTTGCCGTTGCCAGCAGGGCACAGGAGGCGAGCCGAACCCTGAAGTTGCCGGGGGTGGCTTTGCGGTTGCCGTACACGGGAGCTCCTCGTGCAGGAATGAGCGGGAGGCTGCGGCCGGGGGCACGGAGGTGGTGCCCGTGGCGTGGGTCAAGGCGTGGTGCCTGCTGTGCCACCGTCCTGCGTCGGGGAGGACGGTGGCCCAGGCGGCAGGGCGGGCGAATCGCGGGCCGCGACCACGCCGCTGCGCAGTCTGCGGCGTGCGGCATATCCGGCCAGGCCGACGGCGATGAGCAGGGTGCCGCCGTAGAACAGCGGGACCGCCCAGAAGTCGGCGCCCAGCTGGTCGATGCCGGTGAGGCCGACGGCGAGAACGGCGACGGCCACGACGGTGCCGATGGCGTTGGGCCGGCCGGGTTTGATCGCCGTGGAGCCGAGGAGGGCGCCGACGAAGGCGGGCAGCAGGTAGTCGAGGCCGACGCTCGGATTGCCGATCTGCTGCTGGGCCGCGAGCAGCACACCGGCGAGGCCGACGATCAGTCCCGATGCGGCGAACGCGTAGACGGTGTACTTGCGGGTCAGGATGCCGACGAGGTCGGCTGCGCGCGGGTTCGACCCGACGACGTACAGGTACCGACCGAGCGGCAGCCGTTCCAGCACCAGCCAGAGGGCGAGCGCGAGGGCGAGCACGTAGAAGGCGGGGACCGGAAGGCCGAGGAACGTGGAGTCGTAGAGGTCGGTGAAGGCGGCCGGAAGGCCCTGCGGGCCGGGGACGATCCGGCTGCCGCCGGTGATCCAGCCGGTCACGGCGTACAGCATGCTGCCGGTCCCGAGAGTGGCGATGAAGGAGTCGATGTGGCCGAACTCGACGACGACACCGTTGAGGACGCCCACGACCGCCCCTCCGACGATCACCACGAGGCAGGCGAGCGGCCAGGGCCATCCGTCGTTGACGACGAGTTGCAGCACCATGACGTGTGCCAGGCCGAGGCCGTAGCCGATGGAGAGGTCGAACGCGCCGGTCACGATGGGGACCATGGCGGCGAGCGCGAGGACGGCCGGGATCGATTGGTTGGACAGGATCGAGTCGACGGTGTCCAGCGTGGGGAAGGTGCGCGGCAGGGCGAGGGAGAAGATCAGGACGAGCAGGGCGGTGAGGACCAGGAGGCCGTAAGCGCCGATGAGATGCCCGGGGCCGTGCAGTCGCCCCGGTCGGCGCGATCGCGGCCGGGGCGAGGAGGGGGCGGGCGGGGCGGTCATGGGTTCGTCCCGGTTCCGGAAGGGGGCATGGCCGAGGCTGCCCGGGTGAGCCCGGCGACCGTGAGGGCCGCACCGCTCAGCTCGGCCGTCACGGACCCGCGGACGAAGACCAGGGTGCGCCGGCACACGCCCGCGACCTCCTCGAAGTCGGTGGAGATGAGCAGGACCGCGAGGCCTGCTGCCAGCGCCTCGTCGAGCAGGCGGTGGATCGCGGCCTTGGCGCCGACGTCCACGCTCGCGGTCGGCTCTTCGAGGATCAGCAGGCGCAGGCTCACCCGGAGCCACCGGCCGATCATGACTTTCTGCTGGTTTCCGCCGGACAGCGTGGCGAGGGGGGCCTCGCTGTCACGGGGGCGCACCGAGAACCGTTCCATCAGCGTGATGGCCTCGGCACGTTCGCGCCGAGGGTTGATCCAGCGCAGCGCCGGCAGGCCTCCCGCGCGGGGATTGGCCAGGAGGTTCTCCCGTACGGTCAGCTCGGCGAGGCAGCTCTCCCGCAGTCTGTCGCCGGGCACGAAGCCGACGCCGAGTCCGACGGCATCGGCGACCGTGCGGGGTCGGTACGGCCGGCCGCCGAGAAGGGCCCGCCCATCGAGAAGGGGCTGGGAGCCTGCGAGGGCCCGCCCCAGGTCCATGTGCCCGGCGCCCGAGAGGCCGACCAGGCCCAAGGCTTCCCCTGCCCTCAGTTCCAGGCTGACCGGTCCCGTACCGGCGGTCCTTACGCCGTCGAGGGTCAGGGCGGCCGGCCCGTCGGCCGGCGCCTTGGAGCGGCGGTGGTCCGTCAGTGCCTCGCCCACGATGTCGTGCACCAGACGGGCGGGGCTGTGGCCTGCCAGCGGGCCGTGGCTGACGAGGCGGCCGTCACGCAGTACGGCGAAGGTGTCGGCGACTTCGTACACCTCGTCCAGGCGGTGGCTGACGAAGAGGATGCCGTGCCCCCGGTCTCGCAGGGCGTGCAGGACGCGGAACAGCCGGGCGCAGTCTGCGGCGGGGAGGCGGGCGGTCGGCTCGTCGAGGACGATGAGCTTCGCGCGTGCCGCCAGGGCCCTGGCGATCGCGACCAACGAACGCTCGGCCGGGGCGAGTCGGGCGATCGGCGCGTCGGGGTCGAGATGTCCGGCGACGATCCGTAGTTCGTCGGCGCAGCGCTCGCGGGTCCGCCGCCAGGAGATCAGTCCGGCGCGGCGCGGATACCCAGTGCTCAGGGCGATGTTCTCGGCGACCGTCATCCACTCCACGAGACCGAGGTCCTGGTGGATGAAGGACATGCTGCGGGAAGCGGACTGACTCCCGAGCGGGTGACCGTCCACCATGATGTGCCCTGCGTCCGCGTGGTGGACGCCGGCGAGCACCTTGATGAGCGTGGACTTTCCGGCACCGTTGGGCCCGAGGAGGGCGAGGACGCT
>Ga0307518_10004195_pt1 | contig 10338 bp, 11 predicted proteins | sample 25_EM_MG_FD_203889 | JGI IMG/M metagenome (GOLD analysis project Ga0307518, IMG submission 203889) | Populus trichocarpa ectomycorrhiza microbial communities from riparian zone in the Pacific Northwest, United States - 25_EM | ecosystem: Host-associated > Plants > Roots > Unclassified | place...
CACAACCATGGGCTCCCTTGACGAGCTCTCTTCTGGGAAAGAACAAGAGAGGGTTCTTCTTCCTAATAGCACTCTAAAGTAGGGATATAACTGTCATGGTGCTGGAGGACGCCGTCTGAAAGTAGGAAAGCAGATAGAGTACTGAATTCAACGCATCCAGGGAAGTGAGACGAATGACAGAGGAAGATGGACATGGCAAGTATCTGGGAGGAAGGGACCATAGGCTCAGGGCTCAGGGGACACAGAGACAACCAGAGAAGACTTCTCAATCTTGACAATAGACCTAAGATGACCAAAGTATGTCCTTGATGCAGGACTGACGAGGAGAACGTGCTGACCGAGAACGAGGGGGACTGAGGGAGCAGGCTGGGAAGATATGTGCCAGGCAGTGCACGGGAACTCTGGGAGAGGCTGTCCTAAGAGCAGGACATAGTGGAGATCTGCAGCAATAGCAGAGAAATGATCCAGAGAAAATACGGACTCCATAGTGACTGATGAGACAAATATCTGGATTGCAGGGGGAATATCTCTGTGGGAAATGAATAGATTCACATTGGAACTTGACAGGCAGATAGACCACACTCTAGGCTCTCTGACAGTATAGTCACATGCCTGATAGCTTTGGAAACGGTGGAGCTATTCAAAATATCGGAATGCCGGCACTGGGCGCCTAAAAATGACATTTGAGCGCTAACGTTGTTTCTTCTCTTCTTTCCTTCATTTCTCCATCAATTCTTCAGCTTCTTTGCTCATTCTGGTGTGGGAGTTGGACTGCAGCAGATTGCATTCCTTTCTCATACCATAATGGACGTTATTTCTCCAGTTTCTTCTGCTTCTTGGCGGTTCTTGTGCGATAGATGGCTACGATGAGGCTCTGTCGTGCTCATCCTTCACATCAGGATCATTTGATATTGACGTTATCTTCCATGTTCACTGTACCAAACCTGTTTGGTGCGTGACAATGGCCACAATGACGAAGAGATTGAGATCCAACTTTGAGCAATGGATTTGAGGAGTAAAGTCAGGCATGGCTGTGACAGTAGATTAGAATGATGAGACTTGACAAAGAAAATCACTTGGGACATGCACCATCATTGAGAGTATGAAGGGGATCTGCTTTGACTCAGTGACGAATGACCATTGTGAGACTGAGGTACAACCTTTGAAGAAATGCAATCAGAAGTGTTTCACCAAGTGACAGGAGATGCCGACATTGCTGTGAGCCATGTAGATTGGTCTCAGATGGATACATTGAGGGTGCATACAAACATGAAACCACAAAGGAAGATAAAACCCTGGCCATGCAGACCAGTTGGATGGCTTTTCAGGAACCATTGATTGGGTTCATGGATGGATACAGCATTGGAAACAATACAGATATGGCTGGAAATGACATGCAGAATGTCAGAATGCATTGAAACAAGTTCAAGATGAAGGAGCAATACTCACCAGATACACCTGAAACTGATGTGGCAAGACCTCCTGCTCAATGAAAACAAGTTAGTGTTGATGATGGCAATGTATACATACCACAGAATGCGGTGACTGAGAGTGCCAGTTGAGTGTTCGTCTTTGGATGAATCAGGATGCAGTCAGTTGAGGAAATGGTGGTGGTGCACGGTGAGAGCAAGACAGGTGGCAAGGGCAAGGGAGAACAAAGAGATGGTGATGGCAGTACAATGAGTGGTGACAACATTGGCTCAATGCAAGTTGAAGAAGCGTGACTGGCTGCAGAAAGTCAGCCCATGCCACAAGACCCGATGATTGTGATCTAATGACTTACCAGTGCATCCAGGCCACCTGAAAAGTCCCAAAAACACTCCTACAGGGTCATTAAACCTAAATGCCAACTCAGATGACTTAAATTTGAACCTGTAAATGTCAGTCAAATGGCACAGAAACAGAACAAAGAATGTCATAACATGCCAAGCAAAGCCAAGGACATGAAACTCATGAGATAAGCCATAAATCAAGCAACCCAAGCACACTGATCACTGGAGAAGGGTCAGCGCTAAAGAAATCGACATATACACACCATGGAATGCACCAGTCAAGGTGTCAAAGACTCTGCAAGTTGAAATATTGCCTTTGGGCAGGTCAAGAATGCATGTGATTGCTACCTAGGAATGCTTCAAGACAGGCCTGGGGGAGTGGGGCCCAGGTGTCAACACAGAAAGTTGAAGACACAACCTACAAATGTTAACCAAGCACTGATAATGCAATACAGTCGATGTGGAGCCATTGAATGGGAAATGGAAGACTTTGATGTAATGAAGCTGAAGAGATCCTTATTGCCACCAAGAACTGGTGCCTCAGGTGTGTATTTCAGTGCATTTTCTGTACAACTGTAAATATGTAGATCAATACACAATTCCTGTACGTGCACATATCATCCTCTTTCACACACTGCCAGAGTGAAGTGAGGCAGGGCTTGTTCTAGAAATAATCATCCTCACTGTTATACTCCATATTGTTTGGTTCATCACCCCAGTGATAAGGAGGAAGAGGGTAAAAGTCACCAGAGGGGTAAGTGCCATGGTATGCTGCATTGGAATATTGGTAGGATTCACCACAAGCAGGCTGATAGTATGGGTCATTGTTACGACCATGTCCAAGTCCGGATCTTATCCAGTTACTCCAGTCGCATTGCAGCCCTATAGCCCAACTCTGGTTGTTCTCTGTTACTCCAGTCATGGTCGTGCAGATATACCTCCACTAACTACAACCCTTGGTCTAGTCTCTATCCAGTCCTTACCACACTTGCCTGTCTACCCTGTCTTGACATGAGTTCTCCATGTACTCGATATATCTCCTACCTTGTATCATTTTCACCAGACCTAGTTTATTTTCATCGGACCTGACCTAGTCTCTTCTCTGGTTATCTCTTGTCCGCCTTTTAGGCTGTTTACTTGTCACCATAAATACTTGTCCCTAGTTCTTACTTAGTATAAGTACTCTGTAGATTATCCTGTATACCTCAGTCTGAAATCAACCATAGTCTCTACTCCAGTTCTCGTCTGTCTCTGTCTCTGTCTCTGTCTCCACTTGACTGGAACCTACGCAAGGGATTAACACTTGTTATCCATAGTCATTGAATCTGAACAGTCACCAACTCTGGCCAGACTAATCTCTTGTCCAGCCCTCTGCCCTCTTCCTTCGTCTGTCTTCGTCCAGACTTGACCAGACCTCTTACCAGAGTAGACCCAGACTTGACAGTCATGGAACACATAGCAGGGCCTGGTTGCCTGCCCAGGGTGAAGCGATAGTGAACAGGAAGTCAGAAAAAGACACTAAGTGGTCAAGTGAATCATGTACATCATGACGAAGCCTTGATGGGCCCGGTGTCAGAACTGGTTCCTCCAACGAACTCTGACACAAGCAGAGATAAGTATGAAGGGTTGTCAACAACAAGCAGAGGTGATGAGCACTTGGCTTCAGCATATGTGCTGCACCCTTGCAATACCTGCATCCTCATATTTCGGAGGACTAAGGGACAGAGAGACAAAGGTCCGACAAAGGTCAGAGGTGCCAGAAGGCAGAGGAGATGGAGGACGACAGAGGTGAGTTCACAGAAAGTATTCAAGCTGATATTCGAACTGAGGGACAATCCCCTCAACAGGCAGAGTACTTATACTTTACATCGGATATGTACAGTAACTGAGAAGTGGAGGAGAGACATAGTGGAGATGCAGCTAAGAGTCTGTGGATGACAAACGGATGAGTAACATACACAGAACAGAGATCAATGATAAGTGTAACAGATCAAAAGGTTAATGGGACACAGCTATGAGTAATCAGATCTAATCTAAAATGGGAACAAGGGAAATGGAAACAGAACAGGAATGGGAATATACAATAGCTGGAGGTGTAAGCATGGAACTATATACTAAAAGGAGACAGAGCGTCAATTGTCAGAGCAGATATGGATACATAGCATTGGAGGTGTCTGATTGCAATCAGACTTGAGTCTACAACAGTCTAGAGGCCTTGCTGAGTCATGAGGTGTCACGCAGTTATGACACCTGGTTGAAGGGGATGTTGATGATGATGCTACACATGGGGGGCAGGAACTGAGGGGTCATGCTGTGAATCCTGTGTAATTAAACTCAACAAAAATATTAAATAATGGACTTGGGTTACCTCATAGCATGGGTCAAGGTAAATGTGAGTCTGGCTGATATGTGCCCGAAGGACAAGGGAATAATGTGTCTTCATGTGATGGATCCTTGTTTTAGGCAAGTTAGTAAAGTAACTTTGAGGGCAGAAAGGGAGGCCTACAGGTTGGATGTGGGCATGGATGGGTAATTCTTGAGATGGGAATCGAAGTTCATCATGGGGAACCATTGGCAAGGCAGGAAGAGGAGGTCATTCTACTCTATCTTGAATGTTACTTCTATTGGTCTCTGTGTGAGGTCACTTGCAGGAGGCACCATGCTTCTTGGGTTGAGCGATAGCTGCTTCTTGGCACTGATGCTTGCCCTGTTGCTGAATTTTCTGCCACTCAGGATCATCAGCAACCATACAAAGAACTGTATCATCAGCTGCCCTCATGAGGGCCACATCACCCTTAGTAGGATTCATATCTGAAATACGGATGATATCTGAAAAGCATGTGAGCATATGAGACAACACATTTGCAACAAAACTAACCTTTGTGCCATAATTTGACCTCAACTTCAGACATGCCCTCAGCATCTTCCTCCTCACTTTGTCTGTCATACATGGCACCCAGCTTCCTGTGGAGGTAGGGTACCACAAGCCTGTGGAGGGTGCTGGCCTTCAATTTCTTGAAGTCAATGCCTGGGGCTGGAGGAGATCTACCAAGTGATATTGGTAATAATAAGATGATTTTTGTGTACAAATTTGAGGAGTTTCTGCCAGGAGATTTTCTGGGGGTCACCCCCCTCAATATCATCTCATGGACTTCAGATAGTAATGATGACAGAATTCTAGCACAGGGGCTAGCTCAGCAGATCCACTGCTACCACCCAAACCAATGGCCAAAGTGTCACCATTCCTAAAGCACCTGTAGTTATTGAGTAGAGTCACAGTAGTTAGATGAAAGGACTCACTTGAAGATGGACATGTACTTGTCCATCAGAGTATGAACATCTATCTCATGATCATTGATAAATTTTCTTACCATATTGGATCTAGCAAAAATGCTGGAAAGCTGGTGCCCTGCTGGGTCTTCCCCAACATACATAAGGACACCGACAATCTCAATCTCTTCGAGAATGCACCAAGATTTGGGCTATAATCAATGAATATATATTTGTCTCCTTTATTCAAGTACTCACCAGCCCCAAAAACTGGACCTTAGCATTATCCAATTTAGCAGCAATCAACTTCACTGATTTATTGGAAGGGAAAATTGAGGAGGCCTCATGCACTCATACACATGCTTCAATTTCTCCCTTCACATGACCATGTCATCTTTTGGGATGTCTGTCAAGACCGGTTCTCCTCAATGATATTACTAGGAGGTCCAGGGGTGCAGGGCACTAATGAGGAGGTAAGTTCAGACACTAGTAGGTGCTAGTTAGTGCGGAGAGTCAAGTCCAGGTCATACGAATGAAGTCCAGGCACTAGAGGAGCACTGGGAGTAAGTCCAGGTTTTGCGGAGTAAGTCTGGACCATGGGAAAGTAGTTCGGAGTTGAGTGCAGCTTGTCCAGAGCAAAGGACATCCCAGAGGTGGGATAAGTCCTAAGAGGTCTAGCATTGAGTCTGGGACAGAGGTGGCTTTTGCCCTTGTGCAAGTAGGAGACTTGCTAGGAGTGGACATAGGACCAAGGGGATGAGATAGGACAGAGACTGGAGTTGGCCGGAGTTCAGGAGAACAGATGGATCAAGGAGAGCATAGTGGGTAGTACAGAGAGTGAGGAGTATCTTAGTCGAGATTTGATCTAAGGACTACTAGGCCGGAGTTTGGTAGTTTATATAGTAATGAAACTAGAGGTGAGTATATACGGTGACAAGTAAACACCCTAATGTCGAGACAAGGGACAGAGCAGAAGGGGACAGGAAAATAATTCAGGTACAGGAAAATAAAGCAGGGGCAGGAAAACAAACCAGAGTGGAAGCAGAAACAGGGAACTAGTGTTACAGGATGACGGAGGAAGAGCAGGGACAGTGAAGTAAATGGAACTAGGTCGGAAGAGGACAGGTAAGGGTCAGAGGTGGACTTAACTAATGTTAAGTCCAGAGCAATGTCCAGGACCAGAGGAAGTGGGACCAGAGGAAGTGCAAGAGTGGAGGGAGTGTAAGAGTGAAGAGAGTGTGCAGGTGGAGGAAGGGCAGAGTAGCTGGAGGAAGATCTGGAGTTGAACATAGAAATGTCCTAAGCCATTGGTGGACCTGACAGAGGAAGTGGAGCAGGAGCAGGAGCAGAACTGAGCTGGAGTTGGATATACCATCTGGAGTTGGGCTACATTGCAGACAAGGCTAAGGGAGTGGCCAGACTGAAACCGGAGTAGCGACTAGTAGTAGGTACAGGTCCAACACAGTGGAGTTAGACTGCAGATCTGTCTAGAGGAAGACAGGGGTTAGTCCTGAGGTGGAGATGGATGTAGTGACCGGAGTTGAGCTGGAGTGCAGCTATGGGGCTGAAGATGGCTGGACTAGATCCGGAGTTGCATCTATGCCTAAGGAGAGGTCAGGCAGGCCAAGGTTAGACCAGAGTTGCAACTGGGAAAAGTATGGATATGACAATGTCCTTCATCAAGATATTGTATTCTTTGATGATGATATCATTGATCTCATCTCTGCTAGCTGAAAAAGAATAAATATTTGTCCCCAAATAGGTGGATAAGAGATATAACTTACCTCCCTCGGATCTGAGCTGTGTCACCCAATACCATGAGCAGAATAGAAATAGATTAGCTTCATTTATTCTTGAGTGAGATGGCTTGATACCAAAACCTGCAGCGACAAGAATATCCTGAGTAGACCTTCCAAGTTGTCACCCAAGTTCTTAGCCTTCTTCCTGACTTTGTCAGAAAAGGTCTGTATCTCTTCTAAAGCCACATTCAATAAGGCACCAGGCTTCTTAGAGACTGGCAGCCCCTTGTCACCACCCTCAACTCTTGTAGCATTAGCACCTTCACATGAGGTTTATTTTCTTCTCTTTGCATCTAGAATGGGGATTCTGTGTGTCAGTCCTGTAACTGAACATATGCTCCTCCCAACCTTCAGGGGGTTTGATAGCACAACACAGTTTGACTTTGCAGGTCGCCTGTGGAGTGGGAGTGGCAGGAATTGCTAGCATATTGCAGTTAGATCTGATCATGAAGGGAGATGAAAAAAAATACATACACCAGCTTTATCTTCCACATCCTCTCTGTCCTCTGCTGGGTCATCATCATGACCACACTTGGCCTGTTTTTTAGTCTTGTTTCAAGGCTGTACGTGGGGATTAGTGAGACACCACCAAAGAGCACTCTACACAATGTACAACACCAACTGGTGGTCCCTTGAATGGTGCCACACCTCTTGCAGGACTGAACTTGTTCACAAGTGGTCCAATCCAGCAATCCTGAAGGACACAGGTATTGAGCTCACTGTCTGTCTGGTCCACCAAAGGGTCAGCATGTTTGGTTGATCTGGGCATAACTGATGTGAGTCATATAACCTAGGTGAATATAATGATGCTGGGACACTGAATAGGAGAGGGTATTTGGGCTTTTGTAGTTCAGGCACTGATCCTCACTTGAGACAAATGTCAGGGTGGAATGTTCCAAAGTGTTATAGAATTGATGTTAATAACTTCATAAAAAAATGTAGATAATGCTATGTGATGTGTATATTGGGCAGGGCTGACACAGAATAACAATATGATTAGAATGTAACAAGGGCCAAGAACAAAGGTGACATACCAATTGGTGTGTGATCAGATCGGACAGAGAGGGAGTTAGTAAAATGGCGAAAAATAATAAAATGGATGCATCCCTGGTTAGTGGGACAGTGCAAACAAGTTGAGCAGGGCCAATGGGTATGAGCAATTAAGAATGAAGCATTCAAGACTAGAATCATAGATCCATTAGTAATAAAACAGTAGGAACATGGAAACATTTGGAAGAGTAGAAGGGACTCACCAATCAATGCAAAGATGCATGGCCACAAGCTTGTGAGGCACAATAAGATGAGAAAAACAAACTCCTATATGCTGAGTCTTTGGAGAGGCCAAGGGTGAGCATTGACCTTCAATACCCCAAGTTGCACTAGCAAATGCATGGCCTCCACTAGGTGAAGTTCTCATCCATGCAGCCGACACTCAAATACATACCAAGGCTTCTCTCAAAGGCACCAAACCTTCTTGAGCTGTCATGGGGCACCAAGCACCTGACACCTTGGGAGAGGAATGCACCAAATGTTCCTCTGGCAAAGGGCTGTAAATCAGTGGTAGTGGGAGGTGGTTGCTATGTTACAGTTGAAGATGCACACAGTGCAAACTGAAAATATCATGTGACATGTGCATAAAACATTCATTTCATTTGTTCTATGGTGCACTTCACTTAGTCACCACTACATTTGTGTAAGTGCCAAATTGGGCTGGAGAAAACTTGAAGCCAACCCTAACCCTAATAAGCCAGAGTTAGATAGAGAAAAATCTTTACCCACACACACATTTTGTTTCTTCATTTCACTATCTGTTTCTCTTATAGATTGATCATTTCTCCATCATTTTTTTCAATGTTTTCAGGTATGTGTGTTATTCTAAGTCAATTACAGCTACCACACCATGGAGAGGAGCATTTGGAGTGTTCCTCCACCATTGGGGTTCAGGGGTTTGGTGCATCTTCAGAGAACCCTTGGCATGCCTTCACTGTATTGGTCATGCTGTGAGTCAAAGTGTGGATTTGGGTCAGAGTAATAACCCAAACACAACACCAAAAAAGGACTATGAAATTTTGTGAGTGGTGGTTTACCTCTGCAGTGTCCAGAGAGGATATGCTAAGGAGGGGGGGAGAGGATCTACACCAACAGGGTGATGCAGACAGAGATGCAGGATACTCCTGGGGTACAGGAGTGATAGAAGACAAAGTGGAGAGGTGTCTGGACTCTTCCTATCACCTAGGAAGTGTCAAAGCGGGGATTGAGTTGACTGCAACTGAAGTAGCGATACTACACCTAAAGATTGGTGCAGCAAAGGGGCAAGGGGGCTCCTGACGTCCAGAAGCAATGGAAGATGAATGATTGACAGGCTAGACTCCGCTTGAGCCTAGGGAAAGAGTTGGACTTGAATAGATGGAATAAACTTGAGATATCAGAGCCTTTAGACCTTCACTGAAGCCTACAAGACTCAAAGTACTGAGGGACAACTGTCTGATACATCCAGACAGAGCAGAATAGAGGGGAATTCATGATATTGGGCTCTCTCATCACTGGGCTGAGCCCAGGGGTTTAAATACATGGGGGGACACAGCATTAAAGTACAAAAAGGGAAGGGAATAAGCAGAATTTGTCAAGGATTGGTAAGTGATTGGTAAGGGCTTTGTAAGTGATCAGTAAGCATGGGATAAGCAGCAATGAGTAAGCATAGGAAGGATGAATAAGCTTCTGAGTAAAGGAATGAGTAAGCTGCATGGCAAGATTGATTGGTAAGGGAGTGAGTCATGAGCTAAGTAATATATCAAAAATGCGAAGGGGATAGAGTAATACTGATGACATGAGAGCATCAGTAAGCAAGGGATGAGCAGTGGCACAGCAGAAGGGAGTCATTGATGCACAGCCCAGGAAGTTTGATGGGACAACAATGATGAAGATCTGGGATTAATAGGGGGATTGATCTGAGACAGAACAGCCACAAGAAGGGTACCAGTGGTCCAGAGGTCTTTGGGGGTCACCATGCACTAAGGTGTAATGCATGTGTTCTAGTACCACTGAAGCACAACCATGGGCTGCCTTGATGAGCTCTCTTCTGGGAAAGAACGAGAGAGGGTTCTTCTTCCTATTAGCACTCTAAAGTAGGGATACAACTGTCATGGTGATGGAGGATGCTGTCTGAAAGTAGGGAAGTGGATAGAGTACTGAATTCAACGTATCCAGGAAAGTGAGATGAACGACAGAGGAAGATGGGGGACCATAGACAGAGGGCTCAGGGGACACAGAGACAACCAGAGATGACTTTTCAATCTTGACAATAGACCTAAGATGACCAAAGTACATCCTTGATACAGGACTGATGAGGAGAATGCACTGACCAAGAATGAGGGGACTGAGGGAGCAGGCTGGGAAGATATGTGCCAGGCAGTGCACGGGAACTCTGGGAGAGGCTGTCCTAAGAGCAGGACATAGTGGAGATCTGCAGCAATAGCAGAGAAATGATCCAGAGAAAA
>Ga0307518_10004197_pt1 | contig 10336 bp, 5 predicted proteins | sample 25_EM_MG_FD_203889 | JGI IMG/M metagenome (GOLD analysis project Ga0307518, IMG submission 203889) | Populus trichocarpa ectomycorrhiza microbial communities from riparian zone in the Pacific Northwest, United States - 25_EM | ecosystem: Host-associated > Plants > Roots > Unclassified | place...
AGTTGTGGAGGAATGTGTTCAAACCTTACTAGTTTAAAAATAATAGAAAATCCAAAAAGGAAGATGAGCTCACATTAAGAGAGAGACCAGCAGCGAACCAATGCCCTCCACCTGGGTGATGGTCCACCTTAATATTTTGGGCAACAGGCTACAACAATAGAGAGATACGAGTATAATTTAAAACGAAAAACAATCATTAAATGTGCATCAACTCCAAAAAAACATATTAGTCCAACATATCATGCTTTAATTACATAAGTTCAATCTAAGGCAATATGGACACATGCAGGCAATAAAATACACATTTTTCTGCAGTAATATTTCTTCTTCCTGCTGTGTAAAGTAATTTCCTGGCTCATTACATAAGAGATGTTTGTGAACAGGAACCAACTACTTAAAACAGGGAGATAGTTCTCTTGAACTTCATAATTATTTATAAAACAGAAACACAAAAGAGCTATAAGTAAAAGTATGTTCCAACTATATGGACTGGATGGGGCAAAACCAGGCAATAAATGGACGCTGTAAATTAGTTATACAACTAATCCAGAAGAATGATAAGCTGAAATCGAACATAGATTTTGAACACCCCTTTTGCATGGCCATCCCTGTATTAGAAGATACTCTTTTAAGGAAGATCACAATCTTGCAGTATGACCCCGAATTAAAGCTTGGAAAGCCAATTTAATAAGCTCATACTTACCATACAAGGGGTCTCTGGAGGCGGCTTGAATGGGCACATGAAAGGTTCCCCAGTTACAAAAGGGTGTTTTGACGCCTGCACATAAATGAGTCGTAAATCCATTATCCAAAAGTACAAATTTATAAGTAATTTTTGACAGAAATTGCTCAAAACTAGGAAAAAGTTAAATTACTTGAAAAGGGGACCATCGTTTTGCAGGATCGAACTCAACAAGTCCCCTCAAGAAATCAATCAAAGCTAATCGAATTTGACTTTCTGTGATGTGGTAAACAACAACAATCAGCAGCTTCTAGAATGATAGCAACATATTGTCCGAATTTGTTATAACTAGATTCTTGGGATATAAGAATAACCTTTCTTAATATCTTCCTCAGGCAAATTCTTTTTGTAAGGATAGTTTGTAACAATTGCCTCGAGGTTCATATGATGGAAATACTCCTTCCCAATCGATGGTTTTTTCAGCTCTATCTGGAAAGAACAATGAAAACTTCACATTGAGGAAGATAATAAAATGCAGGGAGCAATAGAGAAGAAAAAAACCCTTGTCCATTGATATTTGATATTAGCACTTCAGGAAAGAATTAAATAGAATCCTGTTCACTTATGAAGCTCTTTACTTTTTCTTCTATTAATTGATTTTCCACCTCCAAATATACAACAGAACACTTACAGATTCATATTCTTCCACTTTTAATGCTTGGTATGCACTTCTTCCTCCCAAGGAAACTTCACCATTCTCTAAATTATGAACACTCCCAATGCACTTGAAGAACTTTCTTGCATTCTTTGCCTCTTTTAGAACATAATCAGGGGGTTGTCCTCTACAACATACATCATTTCAACCAGCAATAAGCTATTCTTCAAAACAATAGTGAAAACAATTAATAAACAACAAATTGAAGCATAAAATACCACCCTACTAGATCCAGTGCTCTTCCAAGCATAAACAAATCACACACAAAATAGATCAATTCCCAATGACATAGGAAGCAAACCCCCCCACCCCCCCAATGCATGCTTTTGAACTTTCATGAATTAGTTTCCGATGAGTCATAACTTCGAAAAGCAAGTACAAAACATAGATGTGGAGGTATGCTTTTTTGAAATAATGCACCCACGCACATGTCAATTTTGACTGAGTAGATGATAAAAATGGTATACTAATTGCATGAGCCCACTAGTTAACTTGCTCAGGGCTTGTTTATCATACTTACAGATGCTACTATACGTTAAACTCTCATAAAGGTCGGTTTAATCAAATTGCAAATCATAAATTCAACTCCGATAAATGAATTTAAGGAGCTCTCAAAGGACACATGAAAGGGTTCCACTAAAATTTTTAAAACAATAACTAATAGCAGAAGCAGCCAAATTAAAAATTAAAAAGGGCTTAACAAACCAATATATCAGCCATCCAAGGCACATGGCATTGGAAGAAGCGGATAAGCTGGCTCAAGAATGAAAAAAATGTCCAAAACAAGCCTTAAATAACTGATAGCAAACCTTTCCCTTTTTTTTCCTTCTCTTTTTTTTGGAAGGATTCTTAGAAAGCAAATTGAACTACAATATCAAATACTCTACAGAAAAAAGAAACGAGGAATAAAATGTCAACATAGGCTAACAAAAAAGATAGCTAGGATCTATGTTTTAGAGGCACTGCTTTTGAGTGGAGGGCGGCTCACATGAGGGCCGGTGTCTTCACAAGGCATGGATGTAAAGTGTTCAAGGTTTCATAGACCCTCTTATATGCTGAATCATTGAGAAATTAATGGAATTTCAAGTTTCATTTTTATGATCCTAGTGGAAGTACATACAGATGCAGATATTCAGGCCCCCCAAATCCTCTATGCTGTATAGTTGAAATTTCTTTGGGTTTTTCTACGAGTTCCATTCTATTTTTGCCTTGTGGTAGTACATCTATTCTGCCTGTGCCACTGAAGAGCTAGCTAATTATATTTTGAAAGTTACTGCACTGACTTCTTGCACTGAGCCTTAAACTTAATTCAACTGATCATGTCCAACAAATATACCATTATAGGCCATTCTGAAACAATATTGTCTATAGAGATTGGTCCAGCAAAGCATTTCACATGCTGATAACAACCACAAAACCAAAAGATTGGTGCACCCACAGGAAAGAGTACAACTCGTGCCTCCTTAAAACATAGGATGAAAAAGGTTGATAACAACCCACATATGGTCCCACTAAAAAGGAGTTGAGAGTTTGATCGAAGTCAGGTCAGCCAATTATTCATCCCACAAGGAGATCCTATAGATAGTCCGAAGCCTACCCTTCATTTTGCATTAAGTGGCTGTTATCAAGAGCCAAACATGCACCCTTCTGGTTGTAACGGTACCATTGCACCAATCAAAGGCCCCTTACAGCATGAAGAAATATGATTTATTTTTTTTGTTTATGCACATATACTGTTATTTCTCCAGTGGACCTATCATAATCATGTCGTTTTTATAGTTTAATGGCTGTTTTGTATCTCAAGAAAACACAAACAAAACAGAAAGGACATCAAATCCATATTCTTAAACAGCATGCTTGATAAACTTGCAAATATATTTCAGGCCCAATTGCTGATAGAGACCAGATTTACCCGAGTATTTCAATCATTCTCCTCAAGAGATCAAATTCTGAAGCACCGGGAAAAAGTGGCAATCCTAGAAACAGTTCTGCAACTATGCACCCAAAGGACCACATGTCAATAGCTGTAGAATATCTAGAATGTATTAAGGTCCCAGCAAAAACCCCATGATTCTAGGATGAAGCATGGGCTTATACAGATGGTAAAATATAATAAAAAATTCATGAAGCTATACTTTTATCAAAAAGGATACTGATAACCTAGAAGAACTTCAGGAGATCTATAGTAACGGCTCTGCAGAACAAACAGAAATGCCATCATAAGTACTTTACAAGTTATTAGAAACAAAATGAAAACATGGACTAGACATAAAGATAACCTGAATGTAGGAGTAAACAGTGCGATCTTCCATGCATGCTGATCCAAAGTCAATTATTTTAATCTCTGCTGGTTTCACACTGTTTCTCAAGATAGAAAAAACTTCATTTGAATAGAAATAAAACTTGATATAGATTTGAAACAAAACAAATCGTGAATAATAATTTACCTTGTGCACAGAAGAATGTTTTCTGGCTTCAGATCACAATGGATTATCCCAGCATCTTTTAATAGAGCCAATCCACGTAAAATCTTTTTATGAACACATTAAGCAAGAAATAAGAACAAAATAAACTCAGATAAAATGCAACATGGCAACAATTTTAAAGTTGCCATACCTGCTTAGAGAACAATTGGACAATGCTCAATGATAACCCCCTAAATTGATTTATCTTGATAAGCTCATACCTGAAAACTTTAAAAGTCAAGTATATGCTGCTAAAAAGAAATAAAACAATAAATTCACATGACCAAGGATTCACAGAAAAGGTAGGTCAGAGAAAAAGCAACTTTTCCAACAAATGATACAGCACACTAAATGTAACTAAGTAGCCATTAACTTACAGATTGGTGTCAAGAAGTTCAAAACAGATGCATAAGTGCCGCTGGTATACAAAGTAATCATAAATACGAACAATGTGATGCTTATCATCAGGATCATACTTCTTGTTTAACTGGGATAGGAAACCATGGTGTAAACAGAGAAATGTCAATACTGATATCACAGCAAGGGTGTGCCACAAAGAGTTGAAGAGCTTTTTAATTACCGTTGTCAAGATAGATACTTCAACCAGAGCTTGCTGATAGTAAGCTGGTTGATTTTTTATTATCTTCAGAGCAACAAAACTGTTAGTTTCTGCGACCCAGCATTTAGCAACCTGCCCAAAAGTCCCATGACCAAGAACATCTTTGACTATGTATCTGCAGATATGATGTGATAAATGAGTCATGGATATCATATTTACTACCATGCAATCAAAATTTGTGGGCTTTTGTTCTTGTCACCTACTGAATGGAACTTCAAAAGAAGGAAAGAAAACACACAGTGAAAGTAAATATTCTATCATATTTTCAAAGACTGGAGTATTTCATTCATATTGGAAGAAGATAAACCCAAGGATTTAATGAATGTGTTAAATTTGGTACTTTCTTTGGATTGTCTAGAATCCATTTAGATTTCAGAATTTCTATCAAACTGCATCTTTCTTTCCTTCATTCTCTTTTTTCTGAATTGGATTTTGCTAACTTAAACTATTATTTTGTGGGTGTCAATCTAACATAAAATGCACAAGGCTCACAATGATTCAGAGAAGTAATGTTGTAGTGGGAGAAAAAAACTGAAAATATAACAGTCCAATGTACCTCGGATATTCTGTCCTCTGAAAGGTCTCTCGATCGAATAATTTAATTCAACTGCCAGGATTTTTATTATTAGGATTCTGATTCCTCTAGCTGGTATAAAAGAAAAGAAAATTCTTCTTTTTTTTGGGTGAAAATTCAAAGATAAAACAGTTTCGTTATACACACATATGGATGCACAAAATCGCCTCAAATTTTGAAAAAATAATAATCACGGCATAGATAGATAGAGAGAGAGAGAGAGAGAGAGAGGCTAAATACATGAACAAACATTGTACTCTTTGAATCTAATAATTGCAGAGAATGCGTCATTGGAACAACTAGTTGGAATTGAAACTAGAATTTGTTTAATCAAGATCCCAACTCAGTGGAAATGCAATAAAAGCTGTTTATTTTTACAAAGATGTCAAACACCAATTCACTCAAAACATAATGCATCGCCTTTACTGTTCAAAATCAAGTACAAAAAAGAAAAATGAGTTCCAGAAAAATAAATGCAGAGGAATAAAAACAACAGACATAAACAAACCTTCTGTGTGTGTCTAAATTGATCAAAGCAAAGTTCACAGTCAGAATAAGATCCGAGTTCACATTATCATGGCCATCATTGAGGACTCCAGCTGATGGGCTGGTCAAATATCGTTTTGGATTTAATTCTTCTGAATATTTGAATTGTGGATTGCATGTTTGATACGTTTCGACTATGTCTTTGGTTAGTCTGGCAACCAACTGCACCATTAAAAGCTTACAGTCAGCACAAAGATGCCTCAAATAATTTCAAAGTACTCTTCTCAAAACAAAATTTAGTTAATAAAATAATGATGATGCTCACTTAGCCATGCTAGAAAATAAAATGGCAGTTCAAACAGAATCTTGAAAGAAGATCATTAGTCAAAAGGTGAGAGATATGACAGCAGTAGCATCATAACATGCATCCCTATAGCCATTGTTAACCGAAAATAATGTGTCCTTAACCAGTTCACACTGGCACTTCAGATGCTAATATGATGTCTGACTAATATCAGACAAGTTCATGAGATCCCAAATACACTATTATATGTTATCTTTCCAAGGGTGGTAAATTTGGAGGCTTACTCTTAAAGTTTTCTGGTTTAATTTGGCACTGTACCCTTTAGTAGGCATCCATACAAGAGAGTCACATATTTTAAGTGTCACACATGGAAAAAGATAAACCAGTTCTTATTAATAGTGCTCTTTCTTCAATTATGTCGTTGTTCCCTTGCTCTATTGTGCATAGACTTCAAGAGATCCAAAAAGAAGGTTCTTGTAAAGACAAATAGGGAATTGATCATGAACTTCTAATAGTGGATTGTGGGAAATACCCTTTCAAAGTAAGCAGTTCAGGATTTTTTTGGTGCTTTATTATTATTATTATTATTTTCATTTTTATGAAACCAGCATTTTAGGGATAAAATGAGTTTAACAAAAGTCCTGCCAGATAAACAGTTGTGAGTTCATTGTGACGAATATAGTATCCGCAAAGATAATTGATGTCAGCTCCTCTTAACTTTTGAGACTGAAATCCTTATAATTTTCAAGCTTCTAGGGAGATAACATAGTTAGGTGCTCATACTTCAAGGAGTGTGTTATGAAACAGGGCTTTTAATAGGATTAAGTGGGCAGTTTAGCTTCTTTTTTTTCCTTTTTATGAAACCAGCAGTTTAGGGATTAAATCAGGATTTTAACAAATTACTGCTAGGTAAATAGTTGAAGTTCATTGTGAAGTGAAATAGTATCAGCAATGATAATTGGTGTTGGATATAAAGAGGATCACAGGGGTGGATAACTATAGAAACAGAGGAATTTGCATGCAACCAGTATTTGGAAGATTATAAGAATTTAGATATATGTTAGGAGTTCTTCTCATGGTTTTGATGCAGAAAAGAACTATATTGTATTTTTTTGCTGGAGGATCAGTTCCTTTGAACTCTTGAGACCAAAATCTCCAAATTTTCAAGCTTCGTCGAAGTCAAGATTGTTTGGACACTCATACCTAAAATAAACATGTTATGAAGCATGACTATTGATAGGAGATCAAAATGATGGCCCTATTTTTATCTTTGTTTTGTGATACTAAAGCTCTATCAACGTTGTGTATAATTCAATAGAACAGAACATGTTGAAATTGATATGGCTTTTGATCAAGGAAAAACTAGATAAGGGTACAATATGTGACGTAGAACAATTATCCCAGGAGTTTATGGAGCAGATTGACAAGGTCAATCCTGAAAAGAAGTCCGCAAAGAAACCCGAAAGCATCTTATATAAAGCCTGAAGTTACAATTTTCTTGTTTTAATTATTTTCCAAGTTAATTTTGGATTTTAATTATTTGTTTCCTACTTAGTTTAGGACTTTTAATTTAATTAGTATTTTACTATTTAGAAATCTTAATGCTAAATGGATTCTATTAGTTATGAAAGTTTTAATTAGAAATCATTTCCTATAAAAGATTTTAGTACTAATACAAATAAGGATGTCTAGTTTATTTTATGGATAACAAGATTATTAATCAGATTAAAAAAAAAATACCAGAGGATTTTCTCTAGATTTCTCTACAGTTTGGTCTATAACCTTGGGGCTTGAGAATCCTAGTTTTATCTTTGTTGTACGTTGTGTCAATATGTGTTCCAATTGTAGGGTAAAAAATAAAATAGCCAATATCTTTACCAGTCGGGCGTAATACTAAAAGCCTTTGTTCTATATATTGCTTGCAAGATAGGCATCAGAGATGTCACATCCCATTTTTAACTCCTATTTTAAATCAATTTCTTAAAATTCCAAAATCCCAAAAATATGCAATATTCACAAAATTTCTAGTTTTCCAAGGTTTAATTCATTGTAGTAAATAAAATAAAAATGAGTGTGAAAATAATAGCAAAAAATAAAATGAAAAAAAAAATTGAGAGAGAAAAAAGAACAAAAAAAAAATTGAGGTCTTGTAGGCAAGTAAGCAAGTCACGAGACACGGGCCCAAAAACAAAAGACAGAAAGAAAAGCTCACTGCCAAAATCTAGTGCATAATACCCTTATCCAAACACTATTCCCTACTATCATTGCAACCAAACAGTTAACTAAAAATAAGGAGCAACTAAACACACTCAAACTGATAACGCTAAAGGTTCCCCCAAAGCCCTTAAGCATCACTATATAAGCAATCTATTCCCATACCTACCTTGCAAGCAATCTACAAAATGAAAGCTTTTACTACTACGTCCCTTGGTAAATATATTAGCTATTTTGCTTTTTAACTTTACAGAGGGAATACCTATGTACTCTCATTTATTTTTTCCTAGATAAAATGCTTATCAGTTTCGATGTTGATAGATTGGATAGTGAGAGAGTTGAACTCTGAATTTGGGAATGATGATGCCGCTAATCAATAACCTAATGAAAAAATAGTGTTCCCAATTAAACCTCTTATCAAGGCTCTATGAAAGCATAGGTGTAGTAAAGTGGAAGGGACTCCAAAAGAGAGCTACACCCTCCTAGCTTCCTTCTTTTGCATAGGGAGGCAGCTTGGGGTATGATTTTAACTATGGATAATCTTCAAATGACAGAAGTTTCAGTTAATGTTTTTTTGTTCAAAACAGTTGCTGAATCTAATCAATCTTTTACTTGCATGGAAAAGGAGTTCATAACATGAATGAAGCTGTGGATTTGTCTTGGTCATAATTAATGCAGGACAAGGAGTTAAAATTTTGGGAGAGGGTGTCACTATTATTTGAGACTATAAAGCACTAGGAATCTTTAGTGTTTTCCATATGTAATTAAAGAACAGAGCATTCAAAGTAGAAGAATCTTGCTCCTCTCGGTGGATGCTCTTTTCTTTTCTTTTTTACTTTTTGGGTTAAGACTACATCACTGGCCTACAGGGAGTCTCATTTCTTAGACTTCATTTAATAATTTATTTTGAGTAGCTTATCAGTAGCACAGTCATAGCTTGTATTCCCATCCTTTTCTAATTAACCAAATGGTGGTAACACTACCCTATTGGTGTCTACAATCACAGATTTTTTTTTTTTTTTTTTACTTTTAAGAGAGCAAGATCACTCGTATACACATCTGCAAAAGACTAATTCTTTATATTTAGACATCTAACTGAAAAAGCATAATAAACAATGTCCACCGAAGAGCAGTTAGTACACCACCAGGTGTTCAGTACAGTTTCCTGCCATCACATATTTTTCAGACTTAAAATTTTGCAATCCACTCATACTTTTAGGCTAAACACAGAAAAAAACTCTCTAAGAAAAACTTGCAAGTAGTTGATGAGCACAAAGGAAATCATGGGAAGACAAACAAAGTCAATGGGAAGAGATTGAATTTTCCCAATAAATCCACTTCGTGTAGAAAGTGCTTCTTGACATTTGTAGAAAGTTGTAAGTGGCCAGTTATCGAATGTTTTAACCCAAATAAGCCACTTTAAAGGAGCATGCATTGCAATCCTTGTAATAATAAATCAGTATTTGCACCTCTCTTTTATTTCCCTAAATACAACTTAAAATTGACCAGGTAATGAAGCGTGGAAATCTAAGTTGCTCAACATCAGTATCATAGAAATATTAGCAGATATGAGGCATGTAAACTAGAAGCTCCAAGAATTCCAATATAGTAACTCAAAGGCATAACCCTTGGCTCCATCTTTAATCATCATGGTCAATCTTCCGCATTCTTTCTAAAAAAATAAGGGTGGATCAGAGTCTCCCTGTCATCACAAGAGCTAAGAACAGAGACATATTGACATGATCATACAGTTTTACACGGTTAAAATTAAAAGGGTTGCAAGGGATACTCCAATTTGGTAACACTAGCAAATTTCACAAAGGAATGCTTCAACAATAAGTGTCCTAGACAAAGTCAATAGAAAGGATTCCCCTCAAAAGGCAGGATAAAGCAAGGTTGTTAAAATCGCGATTCAACTCGTAAAATCGTACGATTTTACGAGTCAATATAGGCTAAACGTGCTAAATCGTTCACAAAACTCGGAAATATGTAAAATCGGGTCAAAATCAAGTAAAATCGTTAAAATCGGGTAAAATCGCTCAAAAACGCGATTTTACCCGCGATTTTACGCGTCTGTGCCAAAACAGAAAATGTTGCGCCACTGTTCCCCCAACTCCACGTGCCAAGCAAGTATTGGCCTATTGAGTCAATACACGGTACACTGTGAGTCACACCGTGTGACCCACACGCAGAACAAAACCACAATCTTCAATTCTTCATCTTTCTTCATCATTTTTCAGTCTTTCACACATGTTAACAACACAGAACCGGAAAAAA
>Ga0307518_10004198_pt1 | contig 10336 bp, 5 predicted proteins | sample 25_EM_MG_FD_203889 | JGI IMG/M metagenome (GOLD analysis project Ga0307518, IMG submission 203889) | Populus trichocarpa ectomycorrhiza microbial communities from riparian zone in the Pacific Northwest, United States - 25_EM | ecosystem: Host-associated > Plants > Roots > Unclassified | place...
CCTATACCATTGTACCCAACGCCCCCCAGCAAATTTTTTTCCCCAAAAAAAGAAAGTATAAAAGACAAAAAATGAAAAAGAAGTGCCTCGTCTGATATTGATTATGGACTGAAACATATACCCCCTAACCCCAACCTAATAACAAGGACTAGTACATTAGGAGAAAATAAAAAGAAAAGGAAAAGAGACTTGTCATGCATATATACATACAGATTAAGGAAAGTCCAGTCCAGCACTAGCTGGAAAGTTGCACCAAATAGTAGTGGATATTCTTAATTTCTTCAACACTGTGTAGTGCACATGATAATGATCGTGGTTATGGTAGCTGTGTTGATGAGAGGGAAGAGGATCCGAGGTTCTTCTCAGTGCAAATGGGATTTCTCAACCTTGAAAATAAAACCAATAGGCTGATCTTGCAGCTGACATGATCTCTCTGATCCAAGCTCCTCTCATCTGTAATTTCTTCCACACCTGTCTTATACCCTTGTTAAGAGAAATCCATCCTCAATTTGAGTACCATGAACCGCACTAGAAACAGAAGTAAAACGAAAAAAAATCAAGTAGCTTAAAGAAGATCATACCAAGATCACTAACCAAGAGGGAGATATCTAAAATGAAAGAAATGGGTTTTTGGTAGAGCTAGATCAAAGAAGTACTGAAGACCCCATATTAGCTGGATCATGCCATGAACCGACACTTGTGGTGGTGTTCCAATACATTGAAGGATCTGACAAGCCAACTTGTTCTATCTGATTCTGGCATGGCACATTCCAGTCCAACCTATTTTGATTATGCTCAGTTTTCACCCCTTTCATACCAATCCCAGATTCACTATTGCCATTCATTTGCAACTCCTCGAAGGGTACTGTCAAGCTTTGAAAGTAGTTAGGAGCTCTAGTACTCTCTTTGATACCACTATTGGTGAACTTTTGTTGGTTAAAGCTAGAGGCAAGCAAAGAAGCTATAGTAGGAGAAGTTGTGTTGGTGGAAGTTGTGGAGGAGCCAAAGAGATTGGAATAACTTGAAAGAAGTGAATTTGAAGTGACCACATCTTGTATTTGCTTAGTAGGGTTAAACCCATTAGCATCATTAGTAGTCATGATTCCTGATGAAAACCCTAAAGCAAGAGCATTTAACTGAGGCTGGAGATCGTGATACCCAGAAACAGCTGAATCCATCCTTGGATTGAACCTACCAGGAAATGGAAGGTTCATCTCTGATGGGTTACTGCCAGATAACCCATAAAACAAAGGATTAATATGATTTGAAGTTGAAGAAATATGGTCAATTGGGGTTTGAGGGTTAGGGTTTGCACTAGAAACTGAATTACTAGCTCCTTCAGCGGCTGAGGCTGGTCTCTTGACACGCTTGTTCTTTCTACATCCACCACCAACAGGAACATTCCTTAAAGTGCCACCTCTTGTCCAGTATCTCTTACAAGCCTTGCAAAAGTGTCTTGGCTGAGATAAGCTGTAGTTGTTATAGTAACAGAACTTGGTGTTTGAGGAGTCACAACGAGGACATTTAAGAGCTTGCTGCAGCTGCTGCTGCTGCTGTGGTTGCGAAAGTACTTCTTGGCTTGGTCTCTCCATTAGTTTACTTGTTGATGCCATCAGGCTTTTCTCATCTATCTGATTCTGCACCAAAGAGAAAAGGAAAGAAAAAAAAAGAAAAAAAATAAATACATCAAGAGTGGTGTTTTTATTAGACTAAAAATAACAACACAAGATAGATATTCTCTTCCAAAAGCTAAGAAACAAAAAAATGGGTCATGTTTTGTCTAATAATTGAGAGAGAGAGAGAGAGAGAGAGAGAGAGAGAGAGAGGAGGAGGGGGGTAAAGAACCTGTGGCCATGCGTTAGTAGTTGAAGAGATGACAACCATCTTCTCACAGTTGCCTAGCATTTCTTCTCTCAAAGGAATCATTGAAACAAAGAGTAAACAGACAAAGACCAGGTGGGGACGCGAGTCTCTCTTGATGGGGGTACAAATATTGTCACATACATAGAGAGAAAGAGAGTATGTGTGTTAATTAGCATAACATGAGAATTTGTGTGATTTAACTAGTGAGACTTTCACGTGATGGGGCCTGAAATCGAATTTGGGTATATGATTTTTCTAATGAAACTATTAAAATTTTAAAAAAAAAAAACAAGAAAGGAAGAAAGAATGTGAAAGAATATATGGAGGGACATACAATATATTCAAAATCCAAGAAAAAGACAGGGAGGTATAGTAGAGCTAGAGATGAATCTTTGAGTTGTTCAAGAAAGAACATTAACATATGCGACTGAGAGACTACACATTCCACATCACTACGTAACATTCCTTTGTTTTAGATAGATATCCATAGATACATAGAGGGAATCCCTAGAGCCCAAGACCCAATGCAGTCACTAGCCAAGTCACAAAGCAAATCCCACTTCCACTTTATTTTCTTGTATTTATTCAATATATATTGTATAGTATGTGAACGCATCCGCCATAAAAATTATGCTCGACGTCGACTTTGACAAGTACTTATTATGTTGCTCCTAAAAGAAAAAACACATCCCATCCATAACTAGATCCAATGTTCACTTGCTTTTGATGGGATATCAATATACAGCAAAATGAAACGTTCCGATCAAGCACAATGTGACTATTTATTTAAAGAGTGTCTTGCTCTTGTTTTCTTCCCCCTTCTGGAAGAATGACGAAGCATCGTCACGTTTGACAAGTATAAGCACATAAGCTGTTGTAGGATTATCAATTATGTATGGCCTTAATATTTCTTACACGTGAGTGTGTATTTACTATATTAGTAGCAAAAATAATACTAATATTGTCAAGAATCACCTTGGAGATATCAAAAGTTGTGAGGTAGTGAGCTATTGGATGTTACTGCCTTTTCTTCTTTTTAATGGGTATGAGACTGACTATTCAATTTTTGTGGAGAAAGTGAAAATTCCAAGAGAAACAGGACAACAGGACTCCATGTGGGGGAGTCCAAGTTACATCTCAGTCTCAAAGCATAGAAATGACCATGCTTTATTCCCGAGGGCTTCATCTTGCATGCAGTGCTTCTTGTTCTCTCACCATATTTAAGTCTTTAAAAATAAATAAATAAAGATAGAAACCGTTAACAGGGTTAGTCAGAGAGAGGGAGGGAGAGGAGCCATGTGGTGAGCAGCTCAGCTACAAGGAAAAAAAGAAGGGAAAAGCAAAGCATAGCTTGGGGAACATATGGATTTTGTAGTCTTTCAAGGGATCTTCTCCTCCTCCCTACCATCCCATCATTATTCTTCCGCAGTCCTGACCCTAATTAACTTTTGATCTTTGGTTAATTAAAATATATAGTACTAATCACATTGCTTAATGTTCACTAGCTAGGGCTACTACTTGCACATAATTTTATCACGCTTTAAAGTACTGTGGCTGGAGGCACTCTGTAAATTTAGACGTTAAAAATAGGAAATTAACATGTCAAGGCAGTTTTACAGATTCGGCTGTCAGTTTAGTCTTTTTATTTCTTGGAGAATAATTAGACAAGTAGTTTAACTACTAGATGTGCGTAATCCAGTGTTATTTCTACGAAGCAAAATTAAGTGCGGAATTCAAGTTCAAGATCTTATTGTTTGGATAAATTAATTATTACACCTTCTCTATTTATGCATCAACTAAACCAATCACATTGCATTGCATGCATATAGTAAAGGTGCAGGACAATTTTGGTCTAATTGTTTTTTTTTTCCCTCTAAACACGTCTAATTCAATTAAATACTAATTATGTGTTAGCAATTTTAGGGGTAAACTGTAATTTACACATCAATTAAATACTAATTAAGTGTTAGCACGTTCTCTTGTATATTTCTTTAAAAAAAATGAATTAAAGTTATGTTTTTCAATTCTACCTTAATGATGGACCACTTTTTCCATCTTTTGTTATGAAAATACTCTTAAAACACGAAAAGAAAAATGTTTTTAAAAAATAATAAGAAAAGCTTGAAAACCCAACAAATTAAAAGTAGAAAATTGAAAAACTTTAAAACTCCAAAAAACTTGAAATCCCAACAAATTAAAAGTAGAAAAGTGAAAAAGTTGAAAACTTCCTCGCAAATTAAATAAAAAATTTCAAAAATATTAAAAATAGATAAAGTACGTACTTGAAAGAGTACACATGACATCACAAGTTATGCAGGTAGATTAACATGTTTCACTACCAAAAATTCAACAAATACAAATGGAATTACTCACGGATTTTTTCTTTGGTATTTTACAGTGATATTTATCAATATAACTTTTTCCATCATTAAAATCATCAGTATTTACCGATAGAAACAATTCGTCGGTATATACCGATGGAATCCCAAACGGAATAAAAAAATTTAAAAAAACAAGTTGTGCGATGATGTATAAGTTTTTGTGGACAATTTTACCGATAGAATTATAGTCGGATTGAAACTGGGTTGTACTTATAGTGACGTGTCAGAAACACCGATAGAATTTCCAACGGAGTGACAGATGAAATAATTCCATCGGTAAGATTTACTATATGACTAGGCATCAACCCTCCCCTCCCATATTTCTCCTTATTTATCCCCTTGCATATAAACAACCCCCCCTAACATTAACAACTAGCTCAAACCCCCCCTAAACATCCTCCCTCATCTCAACACAAACTTTTCTAGTCTCAGCATCCGTGTTCTGATTTAGTATGAATTTTTTATTTTTACTAAGTAAATCTATCCTTTTTTTTATTAATTTTAATACAATTTTAAAATGTCAATTTTATTATTGAATGTTTTTTTAGTATATTTATTTTTTTAGGTAATTACTTGTTTTATTGTTTTTTCTCAAACATCTAATATGAATTTATAATTTCGTACTTGTTTGGATTTTGAAAAAAATTATTTGTTTGTAAATTGTTGAAACATATGTTAAATTACCGACTTAGGTGTGTTGTGATGAAATAAATAATGGCTTACTTAACGGGTTCGTTTTTAATTTTTGTCAATTTTATTGTTGATTTGTAATTTCCATAAGTTAATGCGTATAAATTTATATGTACATAGATAATTGATAATGAATATTTAAGAGAAGTTTGATATTAAGTTTGATAATCTTCAACTAAACCAATATTTTTTGAAAATTTATTTACTTAACATAGCTAATTAATACATGTTGTCTTCATTATTTTATAAAGGTTCGATAGAAGTCATGGATTATCGTTCATAGATGTATCGAGATTCACCCCAAGAATTGTGAATAATGGATTATTAATGGGGTTCAGAGTTTTAATAATTTTGCAACATTTATTCCGAGAAATATTAGTGGAGGCGGTATTAGGTGTCCATCCAGGAGGTGTAAAAATAAAAAGTTTCTTCATCCAGATTTTGTAACAATGCATCTTCTACACAAAGGGTTCATGAAGGATACCTGTATTGGTATACACACGGAGAACTATTTCTTCGTAACGAGTGCACGGTAGAAAAGATGATCAGGTCAACTTCTAGCGCTAGCAACGTGCATGAAGTTGTAAATGACAACAATAATCCTTACAGGAATATGGTTACGGATGCAATGAGAATGAATCAAGGTAATGATAGTCAATGTGAGATTGTAAAAGAAGAACCTAATGCAAACGCGGCCAGGTTTTTTGATCTTTTAAAAGATTCTGATGAACCATTATGGGATGGCTGTACAAATCACACTAAATTATAGATCGTTGCACAGGTGCTTATCATCAAGTCAAATTATGGGTTAAGTGAGGCCGGTTATGACAAAATTATAGAATGGACAAGAAACATTTTACCTGAAAGGAACAGACTAAAAGAGAACTTCTATGTTGCTAAGTCCATGATGAAAATCATCGGTTATGATACTAGAAAATTAACATGTGTTTAAATTTCTGCATGTTGGATTACCTTGAAAATACTGAGGTAATCAAGTGCATGACATGTGGACATTCTCGTTACAAACCCAGAACTGACATGGGAAAGACTTTTATAGCTTTTGTAGCATATAAAAACTTAGATACTTCTCAATCACGTCTAGACTGTAGAGGTTATTCCTGTCACCAATCACATGATATGGTGGATGGAGTGATGATGCATCCTTCTGATGGTGAAGCATGGAAACACTTTAACAGTGTGCATCCTCACTTTTCAGCTGAATAAAGGAAAGTGCGTCTTGGGCTATATATAGACGAATTCAACTCATTTTATGGTACAAGACTGGTTACGTGAAAGGAAAGACACTTAAACGTCCTACCTAAGGTAGACTACATTGCTGGTTTTATCTTAAATTGCTAAGAGTTTGTTGTATGATACTTTTCATGGTTTGCCTGGGATATTCTTGACTCTGATATTGGTAAATATTACGTAACCCAAAAAATATGGTATTCTTGACTCTAGCGCTAGTGAATAAATCCGTAAAATTTAGACTAAAAGAAAGGGAAACTATATTTTATATTTTTTATATTTTATTTTTTAGGGGTTGGATCTAGCTAGCCCAGCTATGTCATTGGCCCAAACTAGTGACCTGGTTCGGCCGAGGCATGCGTGGATTGACTCACGCGTGCACACCCAACCACAAGTGAATTATAATTGTTGAAACGGTAAAAGTGAATTAAAATTGCATATAAACAGTACCTATGCAATTATAATTGCAAAGGAGAGGGAAATGAAGAACTTACCTATAGACGAAGACGATGGTAACTGAGATGAGGACGTGAGGCTGTTGTTCGTCAACACTCCTTTCTTCACTTCAGCTTCTCTCTGTTCGTTGTATCTCAGCCTCCTGTGCCCCTGGTTTGCGTTTCTGTCCTCTGTTAGCATTTCTAGGTCTTCCCCGGTTTCCTCTATTCTGTGATGTTATTGTTTATGTTCTTTGGTTCTGTCTGTCTGTATATGCTCTCTGTGTGTCTTCGTGTGGCTTCCTTCCCCTTGTTTGTGGGTCTGTTTATTATCCCTTGTCCGTCCTATTTTTCTGCTAAAAGCCCCTCATTTGTGTGCCTTCTGGTTTTCTATCCTGTGTTTATTCCTTTATCCTCATGTTCGCATTAGTCCTATCTCTACTTAGAAGAGAAGGGTTGTTGCTACTATGGCGGGTACATGCTCACGGTGCACAGTTCTGGTTGCTGGAGCTGGAGGAGGCGCGCAATGCTGGTATGTAGAGAGGAAGCTTGGTGCTGAGGGAGCAGGAGTGTAGGTTGCTGTTATGTCGGGTTGTTGTTGTTGCTGGTTTGGAGGCTGGTGTTCGGTTGAGGAGGATAGCTCTTGTTGCTGGTGAAGGAACAAAATCTATTATACTTGAGGAAGTCTATTGTGTATAAGAAACAAAATTCCAATCAAACTTATTCTTTCTTTTTAAAATTTAAATTTAATAAAGAATCAAATTTAAAAATGGATAACTATTATTATCTTGATAATAATAATAATAAAAAGAATGATAAAAGCACATTGTAGTCCATAATTTCCCCACAAGTTGACAAATCACACTTTTCATCGAAATAAATCCCTGATCTTTTAATTTTAAATTTTAATCTCCGTAAGATTAAATTAAAAGCCACCGGGCTAAAATTGAGTTATAAAAAAGATGATTGTCATGTTGATGATGTAGTTGAGGAGGATGAGTAAGGTGAGCCAATAAACCCAATAATGAGACCTCTTGTTCTTGAAATTGAAGATGCTAATGGATCTACTCATATGATAAGCTTTTGTTGGGTTTTGAGTCGTAGGAAATTAGGCTTAAGTACTAAGTTGGAACTTTGAAAAATGTTCTGAACCAAAGGCTCACTTAATCAATGCAGTTAAGTGGTCACATGTAAGAAATTCACTTCAATATAAAGTGGCGTGTAACCACAACTTATGTGAAGTTACAGTGTAAGCATAAACCATCATGTCAATGGTATTTGTGTGAGGGATATCACAAGAATTATGATTCATTTGAGATTTCAAAATTAAAAGAGCCCCGTACTTGTCATAATCCAATAGTTATGTAAGTTTACTAACAGATTGACTCTGATTTGTTTGCTAATATGATGCTGACCATTATCAAAGCTGAAATAAGTATTAAAATTGCAACAATTCAAGCTACTATCCATATAGTTTTTTTTTTGTATGGTATATCGTATAAAAAAGCTTGATTAGCTAAATATAAAATATTAGAAAGGTTGTTTGGATCACATAAAGAGTCTTTTCAAATGCTGCCTAGGATGCTATTAGCTTTGAAAGAATTAAATCCTAGTACAGTTATTGAATGGGATCATAAGATGGTTGATGATGATATAAGCAATATTAAGAAGATTAATATGGGCATTTGGACCTTCAATTCAAGGGTTTTAATATTGTCATCCACTAATAAGTGTTAACGACACTCACTTATATGAAAAGTACAAGGAAAAAAATCTTGATTGGAGTTTCTTATAACATAAATAATGAGGTTTTTCCATTGTTTCATGCTTTGGTGAAGAAGAAACGAACAACAAATGAACATGGTTTTTATACATGTCACGGGAAGATGTACTCGATTAAGTATAATTTTAGATAGACATGCGATAATTAAGAATGCTATGTCATGGATATGGATTGAACCGGATGGGTATCATCATTATTGTTCTAGCCACTTTGTGAGTAACTTCAATAAAAGATTTAAAGATGTGGCATTCAAAAAACTTTTAAATAAGATGTGTCAATAGTCTTCAAGATTAAAAATTTGATACTATGTATAATGATATGGTTGACATGAATGATTAAATTAAAGAATAGCTTGAGATTAAATCAATAGAGAGATGAGCATTATCATATCATGGTGATCATCATTATGGAAGTATGACCACAAATTTGTTAGAGATTTTAAAAGATCTCTTAAAAAGTGTTCATAGTTTGCTTATAATGGCTACAAAGCAAATTACCTTTTTTTAAGACTAATAAATATTTTGTTAATTAAAAAGTTGTAGTTGATAATTGCATTAGTTGAGGTGTATTATAGCCTCCGCAAGTGCTTGCTGATATTCTTGTTGATGCATCAAAATCAAGATCACTTGCTGCGAGTATATTTAATATCATGTAAGGTGTTTTTCAAGTTGAGACCCTTCATTAACTGGTAGTCAAAAAGAGTTTCGATGAATGATTTGATTTAATCAAAAAATGTGTAAATGTGGTAAATGACAGTTGTATCATCGACTATGTTCACATCTCATTTTATGTTATACATTGCAACATGTTGAATTTGAACAATTTATTGACCCTTTATTTTCTAACATCAGTTATATAAATTCATATGGTTTTTATTTCGAACCTTTACATGATATTCCATCATGGCCTGATTATACTAGGTCGAAACTTGTCCAACTAGATTGAGTGTTGAAAAGGGTTAACATAGATTCACTCATCTTCATTACGAGATGGATGCCCGAGAGGGGCATACACCAAATAAATATGGGTTATATGATGTAACATGACATAATAGAAAAACATGCTAAAATGGACACTATAGGTGAAAACTTTTGTTTTAAATTAAGATTTTTATTTCATTTCTTTATGATAAATAGTTTTTTTTTTAATCTTTTTAGTCTATATCTTTTAACATATTTTGCATAGGTACATGTCATGGTGCAAACTAGAGGAGGTGGATCTACGTTTGCACATCGTGACATGCAAGAGGATGAGTGCTCATTATGTCCAAATCTCAATGATTTCTTGATCTTGCGATTGCAGTACTAGCATTGATTCAAGGATATTTGGGCTCAATAAGTGAAATTTGTTATATAACATGGTCATATGATAAATTATAAATGTTGTTAATACTTATGTTTATATTTTTTATATATAAAAATCTCAGGGTAATTCGATTAAACCTCGTCATCATGACTTGATGGACCTAGATGACTATGTTCATTCTTGAAAAATGAGGCTATATTTTTCAAGATTTGTCACCTAAGAGGAATAAATATCGATCATGGTCTAATTACAATATTAGTAGAGCAGTGGAGATAAGAGACCCACACATTCCATTTTCATGTTGGAGAGATGACACCACCATTACAAGATGTTGCCATACTAGTCAACCTTCTGATATATGAAGCTCATGTTACAGGCCTTGCAACTTTCAACAAAGATGAATTATGTTTTTATTTATTGAGACGGGTGCCCCCCAAAGGATATAGAAGAGATTATATTAGGTTCACATGGCTGAATAAGAGTTTTGAGACACCACCAGAAGGCGCTACAAAGATTGTATTGCATTATTATGCAAAAGCATGCATAATGCATATGTTTGGGGCTATGATCTTCACTGGTTTGACAAGCAATGCAGTTTCGTGTTATTTTCTGCCACTGCTTAAAAAATTTGT
>Ga0307518_10004199_pt1 | contig 10335 bp, 16 predicted proteins | sample 25_EM_MG_FD_203889 | JGI IMG/M metagenome (GOLD analysis project Ga0307518, IMG submission 203889) | Populus trichocarpa ectomycorrhiza microbial communities from riparian zone in the Pacific Northwest, United States - 25_EM | ecosystem: Host-associated > Plants > Roots > Unclassified | place...
GTTATACATATGGTACTAGTATATATCACATCGCTTTCTCATCCTCTTTGCAGTCAACACACGTAAAATACTGATAGTACACTACCCCATGCAAGTTCGTGATTACAGCTTCGTTTGGGCAGTCATCTGCCCTGTTTCCAACATCACCAGGCTAATTATACATGTCGCCAGCGACACATTGAACAAACAAGAGCACGTCTATCCTGCTTGTGACCGTAACCACCTTCACGTTTTCTCCGTGGCTTTGAGTTTTTCTGCAACAGCTTACTTAGAAGGGCGTTCAGTTGGTACCATTAGACCTACCTGTCAAAAGAATTCCATCATGACACTCCACACGGAACGTACTTCCAGCGAGCTGCTGATCAAGGGCATGAGCAGCTAGTGTCGAGTGTTGCGTGAGAAGGGCGTCCACATTGCGGGGATCGATTAATTGCACCACGCGAACTGTTGGTGCAGTGTCTCTGACAAAAGCGAGGACCGTAAACAGGTGCGAGTAGTCAGACTGGTCTTGTTGGTCCACCTCCGCTGATACTCCAAAGTATTCGACGGGAGGAAGAGAAAACCCATCCAAGAAAATATACGAGAAATTGGTAACGGATAGTGAAATGCGGCGCAAATTTGGGCATGATCCATCGATCATACCCAGGAAAGCATTGAGAGACCTCCCGATATGATGCGCCTGCCGGATTTGAACGCTGGTCAAGTAAGTACCGTAGCGACCCATAAATGCTCTCCACAAATGGGGTCTGAATACGTCCACACTAAGAACGACCTCCTGGAGATTTGTTGGCGCCTCCCCTGTGTCAACGGGGCCAAAGTGGTCTGGTGTGTCGTGAAATGATTCCACAATGAGCGTGTGCACCGAAGAAAGAGCATGTGTAGGCACGAAGCCATCTTTCCAGGACAACACATGGGACTTCAAGATATGCAAATGAGGTATCCCCTTCAACAACACTCCCTCTAATTGATCTATCTCGGGAAACAGCCCATAGGATGACCAATCAAGGACACGCAGCGATGATGCAGAGCAGAGCAGAGCACGGATGATGTTAGGACGCATCAGCTCATATTCGTAGTCGTCAGAGGCAACTGCGAACGACGCAATCGCAAGATTGGGCAGAGACCGGATAATGTCAGCTAGATATTCACATTCGGCCTCGGGGTCGATAGACTCGTCGTCGAAAACAACATCTAGTCGTTGTGCCCATGAACCGAGGGAATGAACTCCGGGAATAGTCCCATCACCCGCGGCGTATTTCTTCAGCGTGTTGGAGAGAGACAGCAAGCATCCAACCTTGCCGATGTAAATGGCCTGGTAAAGATAGCGCTTTGCCAAGCGCCACCACTGCTTGCAGACACGAACTAAGGAAGACTTGGTAATGAGCGCAGCCCGGAGAGCGGGGTGGTATCTGCGATTGTAAAGAGGTCCAATGATACTGGAGTGTTCATAGATGTCTGGGACCAGGGTGCCGGGGACGGAGGTAGCAAAATTAAAGATGCGTCGCCATAATTCGGGAGGCAGAATAACAGTGCGTTCTTCCCTTGCAGTCATCTTGATGGCAATTTCTGCGTCGGCCGTGGGACTTGAGCAGCTTTCATATACTCGGAAAGACAAGGTTTGCGCCTTGATGTATAATACGAACCAACTCCACCTGAACTATGTACTTGATTCGGGTATAAACTACGAAGCTAATGGGTCAACGAGAAGCGGGTCAACTCGCTCATGTGAGGCATGATCAGGTGGTACGTTATCTCGCGTCATATTATCTGGCGAGCGGTGGTTTCAACTTTCAAGGAGTCTTTCCTGTTTGTAGCGCTGCACCCCGACTCGTCCCTAATACGCCTGCGGAGGGCGTACACGCGCATTTGTGCCTCAATCCATCAGAGTGCGGTTGTGCGACATGGCACCCCGAATTGACCTAGAAGATGTTGTCGACAGCGAAATCAAGTGCGTAGGAGTTGTATACAGAGGTAAAATGGAAGTTTTCGTTACTGATATAATAAACTACACTTCACACTTTTGACAGGGAATGGCATTTTCGTCAGCTGGCTGAAGTCCTACAAGTTCGTATTTCGCGCTCATCGATCTGCAGACATTTACTTTCACCAAAACAATGACCAAGAACTCCATGCTGCCCTGGAGCTCCGTGACGCTGTGCTCCGGCTGCGGAGGGATGGTGCTTTTGTAGCCGTTCCACTCTTCTGCGTAAACACAGGTCCCATGGGGCCCCATCCAGTTGGTACGTATTGGCATACAAAGTGGTACTGGTACTAAGATATCACTTGTTGTAGGTTCTTATGAAATCTGGGTTCCGTCGACATCGTTCGCATCAGTATACTCCTACCTCTGTCGAAATCGGGGAAAGGTAAATACGAATTGGCTGCGGCCTGTACTGATTTCAATTCATGTTCGTGACTGCAGCATCTTTGTTCATCCACTTACCAAGGAAGAGGTATGTAGTTTTCCCGATTAATATATGGATCCTCTGACAAGCGTCCGACTTTCACTTCAGAGGAAGTAAGAAACTTCTGCCATATGCCTTAAATCATTCTAAAAATTTGTTCCAGAGACCATGAAATCCGGAACGCATGGATTGGACCTTCCTTTCCGCTCGATCTCACGAAAATTCCAGCAGCACTCCCCAATGTTCCACTCCAATATCCTAGCCTCAATACGTCTGTTATTTCGGAATAACATCGTTAACTGGATTGTACCAGAACTCGGATACTCGGCACCGGGACCCGACTTGACCCTGGAAGAACATCGCCGCATTGGCGCCAACCTCGAGCGAATCCTGGAAGGAGAAAAGGAAGCAGCCCGAGCCATGTCTGACTGAGGTCAATTCGAAGATAGCTACATATGCTTTTTTGGTCATCAGATCATTTTGCATTGTGTGAAGGTGCTGTTAACCTGTAATCATAACGCTATGACCGATTCTACCGATTCTTCATAAGTCCGTGCTTGCGCGCACCACAGCCAGCGCTAGTGCGGCACTATTGAAGTTCCGATTGGATGTCCCAACTTGCAATGGCTGATGGCACGTGCCAGTGGTATTAGGGCTCTTCCAGTCACTTACAACGATTCCCTTTCGACGATTACAGTGATCATGACAGAGAACTTTGAAGTTTCTAAGCACTCAATCTTTTATATGAACACGGTAATCTTCCTGGTGAGTAGCCCCTGATGAGGGTCTTTTCTGTGATATCATCGTTTGGCTTACACAATAGGTTTATGTTCAGGTGGAGAACTGTTTATTCAGGGTTCCCATAGAACCCTTTGAGCAGGAATCTACCGTATTCTGCGATATGTTTTCCATGCCTCAAGGTAGTCAGAGCACGGTAGAGGGGCTAAGCGACGACAAACCTATTCGACTTGATGGCGTCACAAAGAACGATTTCGAGCAGTTGCTGAAGGCTCTCTTTCATAGGTCAGTTTGCAGCGATTGATTAATAGTACTAGGATGCTGAAACATTGCGCCGCAGACAGAATGGTTCAGTGCCTGCCCTACCACTCAGTGTCGATGAGTGGACGTCCGTCCTCAAGCTATCCACGAAATGGGAGTTCAGAATGCTGCGCTTGGCAGCCATCGATTCTCTGCTTGCTCTGCAGCTTGGTCCAGTTGACAGGATCATTCTCGCAAAACAATATGATATCAGACATTGGTTGGTTCCTGCTTTGAACGAGTTGGCCCAAAGACCTCAACCGTTAGGTCTCGAAGAGGGGACAAGATTGGGACTTGAGACTGCGCTAAAGCTGGCTTCTGTGCGAGAGAGGGTGTCGGTATCTAGCGGCAGAATTTACGTTGCTCCTGCTAGGGATCTTGGGGCCCAGAAACTCGACTTCTCCTCAGCCATATGTACGACATTTGTCCTGTAGGTGCCCTGTATAAATTGTACTCATTACAGCATGTTCTCGTAGTATGACGTGTATCCAGACGCCGACCACTGATATATCTGATATCCCGAAAATTTAGATAGCTCTAGTGCGTTCACTTCGTGCAAGCCGCAGTACGCTACTCGATCCATCATCTATTGCGGAGTCATCTCCGGCATCTTGCACGTAGCCCAAGAGCTATCTGATTGACTTGGAAGTTGAAGTGTATTACCTTGGATTGGTTGCCGTAGCGAGGTGGACCCTTGATTCATCAGCTTCACCACGTCAGCTTTCCATCGCGACTTGTTATAAGGGTACTCAGAGAGCTTTGGCTTGCGGAAGTCTGTTACGCCTTAAAGCGATGCGTAGAATTTGTTGAAGTCGACGTTCTTGAAGCCACGGTTGAAGTTTCCGAAATTCTCGAGGAACTGAACTTCACCGGCATTTTTCAGAGCCATTTGGGTTGGGATGCTTATGCGTTCACCATCGCACTGCTCGACCCAACGCTCCAAATATGGATGGGGTGGAATTTCGAGGAACACAACTACACCAACACCTTCGTCAGTAACCATCTTGTTAATAGTAGTCTCGAATGGTTTGTGGACATGACCCTGGCAACCGGCCATCTGATGGATAAAGGAGTCGTATCGACACGTTCCTTGAAAAGCGTGTCTCGCACTTCCATGAGCGGCACACGGTAGGCTATGTTAATTTGCAACTTGCGAGCATATACCACCATATCAGTGTCCTCTGCAAGTGCTACCAGCGCGTCGATAAACCCGCGGCGTATTTCTTCAGCGTGTTGGAGAGAGACAGCAAGCATCCAACCTTGCCGATGTAAATGGCCTGGTAAAGATAGCGCTTTGCCAAGTGCCACCACTGCTTGCAGACACGAACTAAGGAAGACTTGGTAATGAGCGCAGCCCGGAGAGCGGAGTGGTATCTGCGATTGTAAAGAGGTCCAATGATAGTAGAGTGTTCATAGATGTCTGGACCAGGGTGCCGGGGACGGAGGTAGCAAAATTAAAGATGCGTCCCCATAATTCGGGAGGCAGAATAACAGTGCGTTTTTCCCTTGTAGTCATCTTGATGGCGATTTCTGCGTCGGCGTGTAGTCTCCCAAAGCCAGACTCTAAGTTAGAGGAAGATAGGTCGGGGACTTGAGCAGCTTTCATATATGTACTAGGAAAAGGTTTGCGCCTTGAAGCTTGATGTATAATACGAACCAGCTCCACATGAACTACGCCTGCGGAGAGCCTTTGTGGCTGTACACGCGCATTTGTGCCTCAACCCATTAGCCTGAGTGCGGTTGTGCGACATGGCACCCCAAACTGACCTAGAAGACGTTGTCAACAGCGAAATCAAGTGCGTGGGAGTTGTATACAGACGTCAAATGGAAGTCTTCGTCACTGATATAAATTACTGACACTTCACACTTTTGTCAACAGGGAATGGCACTTTCGTCAGTTGGCTGAAGTCCTACAAGTTCGGGATCGTATTTCGCGCTCATCGATCTGCAGACATTTACTTTCACCAAAACAATGACCAAGAACTCCGTGCTGCCCTGGAGCTCCGTGACGCTGTGCTCCGGCTGCGGAGGGATGGTGCTTTTGTAGCCGTTCCACTCTTCCGCGTAAACACAGGCCCCATGGGGCCCCATCCAGTTGGTACGTATTGGCATACCAAGTGGTACTGGTATTAAGATATCACTTGTTGTAGGTTCTTATGAAATCTGGGTTCCGTCGACATCGTTCGCATCAGTATACTCCTACCTCTGTCAGAACCGGGGCAACCTCAGGTAAATACGAATCGGCTGCTGTGTTGATTTCAATTCATGTTCGTGACTGCAGCATCTTTGTTCATCCACTTACCAAGGAAGAGGTATATAGCTCGTTAATCTATGGATCGTTTGACAAGCGTCTGAATTTCACTCCAGAGGAAGTGAGAAACTTCTGCCATATGCCTTACATCATTCTCAAAATTTGCTCCAGAGACCATGAAATCCGAAACGCATGGATTGGGCCTTCCTTTCCGCTTGATCTCACGAAAATTCCGGTGACACTCCCCAATGTTCCACTCCAATATCCTAGCCTCAGTACGTCTGTTATTTTGGACTAACATCGTTAACTGGATTGTACCAGAACTCGGATACTCGGCACCGGGACCCGACTTGACCCTGGAAGAACGTCGCCGCATTGGCGCCAACCTCGAGCGAATTCTGGAAGGAGAAAAGGAAGCAGCCCGTGCTCCTCCAGCCATGTCTGACTGAGGCCAATTCGAAGATAGCTACATATGCTTTTTTGGTCATCAGATCATTTTGCATTGTGTGAAGGTGCTGCTGTTAATCTGTAATCATAACGCTATGACCGATTCTACCGATTCTTCACAAGTCCGTGCTTGCGCGCACCACAGCCAGCGCTAGTGCGGACACTATTGAAGTTCCGATTGTATGACCCAACTTGCAATGGCCGATGGCATGTGCCAGTGATATTAGGGCTGGCACGACTACTACTCACCATTCTGACAAGTTCGAGTGAGAAGCGGTTCGTACTTTCCATATGGGCAGAGTCCGCTGGGTGCTAGAGGTATGTCATGACTTGGCTTTACAGTATCATTCAAGACGTCAAAATCCATCATCATCTAAGAACACTGTTACTCGAGGAATGAATCAAGTCACTGTTTGTTATCGGTCTCTTCCGCTTCCTTCTTAAATACCCACCACCACCCAAGGGTGGGCCTTGCTGAGTCCCTCTTTCCATCGCTTGAAAGGGATTTATCACCACTAGAGAAAATCTCTGTCCCCACAGACCCCGCTATCAATGCCGTCGGGTAGTCTATGTCCTCCATTTCGAGCGTGACATTAACCTGAGCGTACCCGGCAGGGACCTCGTCGCTATCCAGACGAGGGTATCTTACACCATCTAGCATCAGTACATCACCGTAATTTTCTGTATACAAATACATTGCTTTCAGTTGTGAAGTGCAAAGTAAAGGAAAACTGACATCGCATTGACTATCTCCCGTCCACCGGCCCTTCTCATCAAAAGCCATGAACGCCGTTATCCATCCAGAGAGCCACGTTGGCCCACTTCCGAAGGATTGGTAATGGGCTACTTTGCTCCAGAATTTCATGTTCTGGCGACTGTTTGGTTTGTCAAAAGCGTTGACGAACCTTGTTAATATTGGATGCAATAGACTGTACCAGGCGGTAGTTTGGGGGCCGAATTCCTTGAGTTTCTCAATCCTGTTCAGAATACACACCCAATCGTCCCTTTCTCCCTCGAGTGTGACACGAGGGGTCCCGCAAAGGATGCGGAAGCGGAAGGTGAAGTATTCTTTGACAGTGGCCATCATCACCATTCCGGCGACGAGCCTATCATCAGTGTTGGTGGTGGAAAAGGCGGGGATGATCCACTGCCTGAGCTCTGGGTCAATGACATTCTCCTGTATCTCGGCATTCATTTTTTCGACCAGGATCTGAAGCATGATGCCCCAGTCTGGCATCCGCTGCACTTCCACGGTCAAATCCTTCTTGCCTTCATGGAGGACAAAGAACAATCGCAAAAGTCATGTTGAGATTTGATATACAGCATGCAACAACTTGTGACATAGTACATAGCTTCCAAGCAGGCACTACAGCTTAGTACAAAAAAACTAGAGAAGTGATTGTACAACATAGAATGTCTGGGGAACTACTGGTGTTAGGTTCAGATCCTTCCCCCCACCACTTTACCCTTCTTCTTCCTCTCTTCCCCCTTCTTCATCCCTTTCTCCTTCTCCTTCTCCTTCTCCTTCTCCTTCCCCTTCTCCTTTGCAACAGCTTTCCCCTTCCCATCCTTTCTTCCCTGTCCCTTCACCTTATCCTGTGATGGCCCCACTACCTCAGCATCAGTTGACTTATTGTCATCATCACTACTCTCGCTTGAACTGGATGAATCCCCTTGGCTTGAATCCCCTTGTTTCTCCTGATAGGAGAGATGCTCAGTGAATGTGTAGAAGACTATATGGGCAAATTGGTTTACACTGGCATTTGAGCATGTAAAACTTACTATCTTTATTTTCCTTCATGGTAGGATTATAATATGTGGTGATCATTGGCAGAAGGGCTTGTGCAAGGCCAAGGGTCCTTTTATCCTCTACCATAATCCCCTTCGACAGGGAACCAAGCCACAGGGGTTGCAGGAGTGCTCTATATATGCCCCAATCTTTTATCCTGATCAATATCTGTTAACTACAAGTCCAAATGAATACTCACCAAGCCCTTTGATGTGTTGATTGACTACAACCTTGTTCTTACGCCTAAATTCCCTAACTAAAAATGGCTCGTGCCGTTTGACCCAGTATTCAATGCCCAGGTATCTGTCAAATGTGGTACTTCGCCATTCAGGTGTATGGGAAACAACCTGCACTCGTTTTGCATCCCTTTTCAGACACATGTATACAATGTTCATGAATTTCAGGACCTTTGCCACAGTATTCTGGAGCTCCTGAGGGATACTAAGCTCCTTTCTGAAAGTAAGAACCAGACTGATGGATGCCTCCCTCCAAAAGAACTCCTTCAGATGATCGTGGTAGTGTGATGGAAGCACCTGGTCAATGTTGCCTTCACTGTACACGGCACATGTCCAGCCATTGTTCCCTGCAAGCCCGTCTGTTTTTACCTCACGCCTAATAGCCAGGAGGCCCTGGAGCTCAGTTTCGGTTGGCACGCCATCGGGAAAGTGTGACATGGACATGGTGGGCTTTGGAGTGGTAGTGAAACGAATGGGGGAAAATAGTTGTGGCAGTTATGTAATCGCCTTAGACACGACACGACTCGTGCCACATGACCTGTTTCCAGTTGCACTTCTCGATTTCAAATCTACCACCATGAATGTACCTCCATCAAGAAAAGGTTATGTGGTGTGTCCGCGCGATCGACACTCAGACCCATACCGAGGTTGCTCGAAAAGGCTCCAAACCTTCCTTAAGCTGCCATGGGGCGCCATAGTAGGAGCAATGTCTCCTGCCCCTGCTGAAGCAGAACTGAGAGGACTTTCCTGCGGTCTGGTTTTTTTGGACGCCAACATTGTGGTGGACTTCCAGATGCTTTCTGGGACCTTTGAAGCGTAAATAAAATCCATCTCTCTGTGGTCCCGATGGTGAAGGTTGTCAGGGGCGTACCTTCAAATTAAAGAGCAGCCGCGGGGCAATGCTGGCGCCACACAACGGTAAAGGGTAGTCCAGAGCAGTACAGACTCGAGTGATAAGATCGCGTACGAGAAATATGTCCGCGGGACGGGCAGAAGCTTAGCTAGACAATAGATGGAGATGGAGGAGAGCAGAGAGATTATATTCTCCTATTCTACTCAAGCTTGCAAGTATAGGCGTTCCTAGGGTGATTGCGCCCATTGATGGTCGTCGCTGTGGCTGCTGCCAGTATTACATTCCCTTTCGACGATTGAAGCAATCATGTCAGAGAACTTTGAAGTTTCTAAGCACTCGATGTTTTATACGAACACGGCAATCTTCCTGGTGAGTAGCCCCTGATGAGGGTCTTTTCCGTGATATCATCGTTTGGCTTACACAATAGGTTTACTACGTTCAGGTGGAGAACTGTTTATTCAGGGTTCCCATAGAACCCTTTGAGCAGGAATCTACCGTATTCCGCGATATGTTTTCCATGCCTCAAGGTAGTCAGGACACGGTAGAGGGGTTAAGCGACGACAAACCTATTCGACTTGATGGCGTCACAAAGCACGATTTCGAGCAGTTGCTGAAGGCTCTCTTTCATAGGTCGGTTCGCAGCAATTGATTAATAGTACTTGGATGCTGAAACATTGCACCGCAGACAGAATGGTTCAGTGCCTGGCCTACCGCTCAGTGTCGATGAGTGGACGTCCGTCCTCAAGCTATCCACGAAATGGGAGTTCAGAATGCTGCGCTTGGCAGCCATCGATACTCTGATTTCCTTGCAGATTGGTCCAGTTGAGAGGATCGTTCTCGCAAGACAATACGACATCAGACATTGGATGGCTCCTGCTTTGAACGAGTTGGCCAAAAGACCTCAACCATTAGGTCTCGAGGAGGGGATAAGATTGGGCCTTGAGACTGCGCTAAAGCTGGCTTCTGTGAGAGAGAGGATGATGGTATCTGGCAGCAACGTTTACGTTGGTGCTGCTAGGGATAACCGGGCCCAGAACCTCGACTTCTCCTCAGCCATATGCGCGACATTTGTGCTGTAGTTGCACTATATAAATTGTACTCGTTCCATGGATGTTTATTGCATGTGGCTCAGGGCATGTTCCCGTAGTATGACGGGTATCCTTGCATGCACACCAACCACTGATATCATCCCGCACACGAAAATTTAGTTAGCCCAAGTACGTTCACTTGGCACAAGCCGCAGTATGCTCGTAGTGCTTGATCCATCATCTATTTCGGAGTCATGTCTGGCATCGTGCACGTAGCCCAAAAGCTAT
>Ga0307518_10004201_pt1 | contig 10333 bp, 15 predicted proteins | sample 25_EM_MG_FD_203889 | JGI IMG/M metagenome (GOLD analysis project Ga0307518, IMG submission 203889) | Populus trichocarpa ectomycorrhiza microbial communities from riparian zone in the Pacific Northwest, United States - 25_EM | ecosystem: Host-associated > Plants > Roots > Unclassified | place...
CGTCCTATCTTGTCCCCTTGGTCCTATGTCTGCTCCTAGCAAGTCTCCTACTCGCACAAGGGCAAAAGCCACCTCTGTCCCAGACTCGATGCTAGACCTCTAGGGACTTATCCCACCTCTGGGATGTGTCCTTCGTCCGGACAAGCTGCGCTACTCCGGTCCACTTTCCCGTGGTCCGGACTTACTCCGCAAAAAACCCGGACTTACTCCCAGTGCTTCTCTAGTGCCCGGACTTCGTCCATATGACCCGGACTTGATTGTCCGCACTAACCAGCACCTACTAGTGTCTGGACTTACCTCGTCATTAGTCCCCTGCATCTCTGGACCTCCTAGTAAGATCGTCGAGGAGAACCGGTCTTGACAGGAAGCCTGGATGGCAGAATTGTAGTCTGAATGCATGGCCTGTGATATGTCATGAGTAGAACTGTTACTTAGATGAATGATCCCGCTTACTAAGAGACTGTTTTGGGCCCAGGTGTCAGTGCCAATCAGACTTGTAGATACCCTTGTGATGACCAACTTCAAGGCCACAACACTCACAACACACAGGACAGTGGGGGCTTCATGTCATCCAGTGAACAACGTAGTACCAGACAAGCAGCCTTGACGCTCGTAAGTGTTTGAGATCTGGTCAAACCGAGGGAGGCTTTCTGATAACAAAAGCTCAAAGGCATCGTGGGGATTGGGTGAGGCTCATGCCATTTTTCAATGGCTCTCTTCCACACAAGTTCGGTCTCATCTGCCACCATTCAAATCCACTTTGATTGATTCTCGCAGGATCCAGTCATAACAACTGAGCGACATACCAGACAAGCAGCCTTGACACTTGTAAGTGTCCAAGGTTCCATCAAACTGAGGGAGGCTTTCTGATTACGAAGGCTTCAAAAGGCGCCGTGGGGATCGGGCAAGGCTCGTACCATTTTTCAATGACTCTCACCCACATAAGTTTGGTCCCATCCCTCACCTTTCAAATCCCCTTCAATCGACTCTCACAGGATCCAGTCATAATGACTGAGCAACGTACCAGACAAGCAGCCTTGATGCTTGTAAGTGTCCAAGATTCGATCAAACCGAGAGAGGCTTTCTGATAACAAAGCCTTCAAAAGGCATCATGGGGATCGGGCAAGGCTCATGCCATTTTTCAATGGCTCTTTTCCACACTAGTTCGGTACCATCCCCCACTTTTATCATGCAGTTATATTCAGTGAAGAGGGTGCCCTTCCCATGCAGCACATAATGTACTCGGTGGCTTTGTACCACGAATTGGAGTGAAGGCTGGGGTCACAAGGGGCTACATTGAATGACCCCGGTAAAAACATCTTGCAGGCTGCGACAGCATGACCATGGGCTTCCCAGGTGGCATTGTCTTTGAGGACGGCCCAATACCAGGTAGCTTGGTTGTCTGTTGAGGCACAATCGAATTTTCCACGCCAAAGGTCAAGCCAGAGTGCGGCCATGTTCGCACCACTCAAGTGCATCACTTCAGATGAGAAGACTTCGGGGATACCTTGGATAAGGTGTGGCTGGAGGCCAAGCAAAATACTTGGGCCTACAATTCCAGTTTCAAGGCGTCGTGCCTCATACACACACTGTGTTTGTGAGCCAAGCAGGTAAGAAAGCTGTTCAACATATGTATGAGAGTTACTTGGCCCAATATCGTGAACATTGACATCGGGATGGTCACATCCATGAATGGCATAGTTATCTGGCTTGAGAAGGACAGGGTAGTATTGAGATGCCCCAGGCTTGCGACGCCCTTTCAAAGGACATAGCATACGGCAGCCATTCTTGCCTTGGTGTCCGACGAAATTGCTTAACGTTAACAGCCCAGGCCCATCCGCGCATGCGAGAAACAGGAAGAGATGAGAAAGGAACTTGCGATCTCGAGACGCGTCCCAGATGTGAAGGCCCTCATGCTGTACAGCAGAGAGGTGGTGTAACCCCGGGAACAGGAACGAGTCGATTATTTTCGGCTTCTTGGGGCCAGGGATGATGGTGCCAGGAAGAACGTGTTTCTTCTTGTACCGATGGTCGGGGGACAGTTCGAGGATAATCCATATATAAATCCAGCAGTTGGATTCTTTGCTTTCATACAACTGTGCACCATCAATTGAAAGCATGAGCAGTGTATCGTTTGGCTCAATCTTGTGTTGGGCAACCGCGTTGAGGTAGGCTTGGCCACAGAAAATGTTGTCGTAAGAGTTAACCAAACCATTGTTTCTCTGGAGTTCTTGAACGATCTGCTGCGTCCGTGTGTCCCGATATCGCATCTTCTCAGCACTCTCAGGATGCTGCCAGAGTGATTGAAGTTGAGGAGCAATGGGTATCATATGAAACACAGCACGCAGATGCTTGATTCTGCCATTGCTTCTGTTGAACTTGACTTGGTCATATCGTGGCTCGGAGCACTCTGGACATGAGTCGAGGTCGGACAGAGGGCCAACATACGCAGCACAAGAATTGATACACATGTCTTTCACTACAGATGTGACTCCACTAAGACGAGCAAGGAGGCTCTTCGTTCGGTGGAAGCTCGGGAGCTCCGCATCTGGAAAACATTTTTCGATTGCTTTCTGAATCTTCTCGTACGTACTTTCAGATGAATGTTCGAGCGCTATGAACATTGACAGGGCAAGTTCAGTATACCGATCATCTACATGGAGAGGTTCCTTTGGCGGGTCGCAGAGCTGTTCAAGGGCTTCACCTGTAAGCCCAATACCATCATCGAGCGATGCATTTCTAATCGCTTGGATGAACAACATGCTCTGCTGGAGCTTGGGCAACTTGGCCATGCGTGTGAGCTCGTCAAGATCGAGTGTAAGAAGTGGATTGGGATGGTCGTCATCACCACGAGGCGGCAGAGGATTGTTGTCGTCATGAGGTGGCGGAAGATCGTCATCATGAGGCGGTGGAGGATTGCCATCATTATGAGGCAGTGGAGTCAGTGGACGAGATGGCGGATGGTTGTCGTTATCGTGAGGCGGCGGCGGCGGAGTTAATGGATGAGGTGGGGGAGGATTGTCGTTATCGTGAGGTGGCAGGAAGTCGTAGTCATGCGGTCCTAGACAGAGGTAGAGGTCAATACCACATCCATGGTGCCGTCACGCTCCATCAGTGAGTAGATAGTATACTACAGAGGTTCTGTACCTTGATTGTCATTGTCATCTCCTTCGAAATGAGATCGAATGTAGTCTTCTGCTTGGGCACCTTCTGCAGCGCCCTCTCGAGGAGGCTGGATAGCTCATGCAACTAGAATTAGCACTTGTAATCAGATTTGCTCACCGGTGAAGGTTCCTGTGACATGCATGGACGTTTGGGAGTGTCAACTGTACGGAAAACATCGTCTCCCGGTTGCTTATGAGACAAGCTGCTAGGAGTACCAGCAGAGCCAATAAATGCACGAAAGGCATCGGATCGTCCAGCCAGCCGAATCGAATCGACCTCATCCTCTGCTGCCTCACGCAGATGGCGGCACCAGGTATTTAGTGTATGCAGTTCACGGCGCTTGCCCTTGCAGTACTTGCGGCAAACACACCAGAGTGGTTTGGTTGAGGGCATGGCTGCTGTATTGAAGGATGCACGTAGAACCAAGTACCATGTATTGGGATGATCAGAACTGGGACGCATTGGTTGCATTGAATGTTATGGGACGGCTTGAATGGCACGGTTGAAAACATCGATCCAATTCGATTATTGATTGGATTTGGTGTGATTGAACATCTTGAACGACATGGAATGTTATGTGTACATAGGGACACAATTATCACATAGGCCCACATACAAGGACATACAAATCATAGATGTTACATACAGTGGCATAGCTACTCATATCTCCATTTCTCACTGGGTCTGAGCATCCAAAGGGCGTGTTTGGCTGTTCTTTATGTGGGACATTGTTCCCCTTCTTGAGTGCTGGTCAGGCAACCTCATCAACAATTTGAAGGGCGCAACAGTAAAGGCATTGCCAATATGGTTACGAAGTAGCACGTGGAGTCACACTACACTTCCTGTGCAGGTATTTGCAGCTGATGAGATATACCCGGTTGGTTTATTGCTCTCATGACTGTGTTCTCAGCTCACACGACTTGCTGTTCATTTCATTTCACATGACAAAGGATCTAAAGCATCTGATCTACTATTGTTTCAATACTGGTCCAGTTGGCAGTGGCCCTGGTCTGCTCCTCTCTTCCACGACACCACATCAATCTGATTTCCCTCCCATTTTGTATAGTAAAGACACCTTTTTTATTTTACTTTTATTTTCACATCACTCTGGACTTCCTCGCACCTGTGCTGGGGATGACAAGGGTGGTCGCTTGGGTCAGTATTTGTTGTCCTTTCGTCTTCCCCTTCTGGCCCCTGCTCTGACCATGTCTTTGTCAGCTGGGTGTCACACTACATCAGTTGATGTACCTCCTCTGAGGCAGATATATATCTGCCCCTTTTGTTGCAAGTCCTACATGACCACCAATAGTCATGAAACTCAATGAACTGTGGGATGTGAGTGAACTAGTTTTGCGTCATCCTTGTGTCAACCTGGGATGATTGAGCTGATTATGATAGGTTCTTGCACCAGCAGCAGTGCCTTGTATGCTCAGCCATGTTGCTGTTGACCGCTTCGAGCCATCTGGTGACAAAACCGGTGGTCAATTACTGACAGTCGGATTTAATGCAAGGTGAGTGGCTGAATGTGTTGTGTACCTTGTTGCTCAGCAACCACTAGTGCATGGATTTACTCATTGACCACCGCACTTTCATGGCACATTGCTAGTACAGGAAAATCTAACGAAATGCCGACCATTTTCTCTCAGCTTGCAGCAATCTCCCAGATGCTCCTCCACCCCCACTTTATCTTCGATGGGCCAAACAAGCCTTCATTCAAGAAGGACGAAGATCACCTTCATTGTAGCAGAGGGCCACCACTCCTGGAGAAACACTTTCAAGAGCTTCTGGATGTGTTTGGCTTCGGTTGGCACAAGGTAGGCTAGGCTCATGGCTTTGTTCAGTCACTGATGGGAATCACCCAGGCTCCAGGAGAGGTGGAGGCAGAACTTGCATATTTCCACTCATGCGGTCTTGTTGATGCTGTGGTGACACCATACAATGACACATTGTTGTTTGGTGCGCCCAGTGTCTTCTGAAGGTGAGTTCAGTGAAATACCACTGCTGCTGAATGTACTTATGCTGTGCGCTAGCGTTCAGCCATTGTCTGGAGAGTATGGAGACGTTGAACTATATACAGTCGATGCAATTGAACACGGTCCTTCCCTTGGACGGGGGATCTCCTCTTCATCGCACTCATGAGTAGTGTGGACTACAATGTAAGTTGCTCCTTATTACAGTCCCATCTTATAGATGGGGCTCCCAGGGTGTACCGTGGATATCTCTCGTCGGTTGGCCCGATATGGGTTCGGAAGGACTCTCTTCCAGGCAGTGGTCACGAATCTATTCGCTGAATTCATGGAGTTCCATGCCAAGTGGCGAAGAGATCTGTTTCAGGTGTTGGAGAGGGACCTGCACCATCATCTTGGGCAAAGCCACTTTGAGCTCACACGTGTCATTGACGAGGAGCGCACTGAATTTCCGGATCCCACTATCCTTGCAACATATTTGTTACCTCTCACATCGTGGTCAGACGGTGGCCAACCCCCCGTGACTGAGGTGGCATCTCGTCAACCAGACCTTGCAGCCCTCTTTGCATTTTGTTCGCAGTCCATGGGATGGCCACTTGACAGCCTCCAGCCAAGACTGATGGAGGCTCATGCCAGCATAATTGTTCATGCACTGCTGCAGGTAAGACCTTTGCATCCATCTCACATGTTATGATCTCCAGCTTACCATTATTCCAGTTACCGGGTGAAGTAGATAGCCTCGCACTGCAGCAAGGTGTCCGTGTCGTGAGCTATCACGACAGGTTGCTCCCTGTATACAAGATTTCCGTGCCAAGTCACCTGCTTCCTGCTCTGCCAAGTGATGCGGCTCCATCATCATCTGACATGCACATGCCATTGCCCAGCGATGACAGCAGCTATGTCATGGAGATCCCAGCAGCTGTGCTGGATAGTTTATGGCCCGACCTGGTGCAAAGGTTTTCCCAGTCCACTGGTATGGAATTGGTGGGCGAGGGCATGGGGAACACATCTAAGGCAGTGATTGACCTTACTATGGATGAACTGTGCTTTGATGCTGAGGTCATTGACCTGGAGGATGTGAGGAGCACGCCTGAGGAAATGGTTGGTTTCGACACTGAGGTCATTGACCTGACAGGTGAGGATTAGCTACTTCACTAGCATCGTATTACTGTACTGCTTGTGGTGCCCAATGCTTCGTGTTGAATACGATGTCATGATAAACGTCGTGTAGCGGACAATTGCTAGTAGGTGCGAACAGGCATAGTAGAAAAATCATATGAAATTGTCACTAGATCAACCCTTTGTTCCTACCCCATTCAACTCCTGCAATGGCCTGACCAAAAAAACCAGCCACAAATCAGATTTCCCTGCCTGAAGAGGCTCCCAAGACGGACCTGCCGACTCTACAGGCAGCCCAGCAGGTAAAAGAAGATGGCAAGCAAACTCACTTTCAAGCACTGAAGACAAGGGAAGTGTACGACAGACAAATCCGCCTGGCACACAGATGGTTGCAGAGCCACTATGCGGCAGATGGCACCTTGTCAGTTGCAAATCATCCTGGAGAGGGGTCAGAAATCTACCACAAGCCTGCATTCAAGAATGCATTCGAGTGCCAGCCAAATGAGTGCTCGGACCAAGCCCTATCCAATTTTCTGTAAAGTACACGGGACCTTGTTGCAACATTTACAGTAACTACCGTAAATAGCAGTTGCATCATTCACGGTAGTCCATCCACTGTGAAATATTGCAATGTCCTGTTGCATCTTTCCCATCCCACCTCTCCCATTTGTTGCAACACCTTCCAACCATCCATTGCAATACCCACCCACCTCTCCCGTTTGTTGCATCTGTCCCCAAGTGTTTGTTGCAACACCTCCCACCCATCCATTGCAACACCTCTCCAGACTGTTGCAACACCCTCCCGTTTGTTGCAACACCTTCCGCCCATCCACTGCAACACCTCCTCGACCATCTGTTGCAACACCTCCTACGCTGTTTCGTCGACATCTTCATTGGACTATTGCTGACCGCCAGTCATCGCTGTGGTTCATGGGGTATACATATCATTGTTGAGGTGAAGCAAGGTGCAGATAAAAATTATTATATCTTTAGTCACAATGGTAATGGACGTCTGGTATGGTATTGGTGGTGGTTGCAGTGGTGGGGTAGTAATAGTAATAGAGGCGAACGCGCCTATTGCCCAAGCACACTGACATACGTTTGGGTGTGAAGCTAAGGCAATGAGTCTGGCCTCTTTCACAATGTCGTGTGGTTTGCGGGCGTACTCTTGGCTTGTGGTAGATAACTTGATGTATCCATCACATTGGGTCGGCCTGGATTCAGGCCACCATGGAGAACGGGCCTAGAAGTCTGAAATAATGTCCTGGAGGAGAGATTGGGCTTGTCTGGCTTGCGATGCATGCATCTGGTAGACTTACAGCGCTGGCACAGAAATCACTCATGGTGATTGTGCTGGGATAACCACCACCGAGGTAAGATTAAAGTCGACTGAGATTCGTTGCTGGTCGATCAAATGGTCCATGCGTGTTATGTATGGTCATCAGTATGTTTGCTACATTACTCAGCATGCTCTAGTTCTGGGCTGGGCAAGCCTAGCCAATGGCGTTGATAATAAATCTCCTATAAATCTCCTATACAACTAGACAAACATAAGTTTAAAAGATCGCACTTCTATTCCCGTCCCAATATGACATCAGAGGTCATATATCATTCTGAACGTACAAAATAGATCTGTAATTGTCATGTGTAGCATAAACATTGAATTGAAATAAATGAAGGTCACATCCAAGCATTACCACAATAGCTTGAACTCAAGACAGATATGTATATGAAACCAAGGTCAATCATTATGCACATCCCTTGCATAGAGTTATATCACACTGATAGATGGTACAATATAATTAGTAGATTCTTATATTTGACTGAAACGACTGCCAACAAATGATGTCTATATATTGTTTCATTTTCATAGCATGATCATATAACGAGACTGGAAGTACTTTACTACTAGTCGTACGCAGCAAGTTTCTACTTACATAATCCCTATGTATCCCTGACGGTTAGGTTCGGAGACTTCAGGTGAGTTTTCTGCCATGTCTACCTTTCCGTATACTCCTCATTGGCATTGATGAACCTTTTGTACCAACACCAATACTCATAGCCTGCTCGTTGGCCATCCACATCAATCAGTATTTTATCATCTTCCAATCGTCGACAATGCCTTGCCCTCATCCGTACCACATGTTCTATTGAAGCACACATTCATGAAACAACCATCATTCAACCAATGCGTTGGACATTCGCACTCGAGTTTGGTATGTCGTTTCTAGGACTTTCATTGTGTAGTTACAGTGGTTGCAACATTTCCTCAAGCGTTGCAACCTCTCTGCATTGCAATGTTGTGCTTCCCACACCTTGTCTGCCTGTTGCAACACACCAAGGCTGTACTTCAGTCTATCCAATCGTTTTAAGGATGTTTCCTCCAGTTTCCCCCCCTCCTTTTCTTGGAACTTCACTGGCTGCCCTTTCTGGCGTCCCCGTTGTGTAGGAGTTTCACTTCGCAGTGCATGTAATTCTCACTGTCATGTCATGCACTCACCTTAGACACTGTTAACTCGAAAGATGTCAGAGAAACCGAATCAGAGTAGTGGGCCATCTCCTCTCCACCCTGCTGGTTCCCTTCACTTATGCCCACACGTTGGCCAACTACAACCGGATAGAATTTTGCGCTGGAATCCGTGAACATGTTCTGCACCTCATCTGACTCACAGAACATGGATAAAAAATCACAGGTGAGCGAATTGCAGGGTGCCTGATTCAAGATTGACTGTAATTGAGCAAACACCGATCTCCCTTCGGTTAGTGAAAAGCATTGAATGGCAATGGGAAATGGAGAGGATTGTCCGCTATGAAAGGGACTGGACGCTGTTAAGTAGGTTGAAATGGTTTATAAACGAGTCATACCAGTTATTATAAATTCCTGGCTGGTCGCCGCCAATGACAGCCCAGTGCTCCTCGTATGTTTTAACAGCTGCAGGAGTATCCATGTGTTCTTGGGTGCTGCCACACTCGATGTCCACCACTTTATAATCAGAAAATGTCCATTAGAAACCAAATGAGTTCAATTCCTCGGAATCGGATTGAATAATTCCGTTCAATGTTCCGGATCACGTGGTTCCCAGATATATCCGGCTTTCTAGAAGTCTCGTCCATTGCCAGATATAATGCGCCCTCGAATTGCTCAAGCAGCACCAAATATCTCTCAATCTCCCATGCCTCGCAAGAAGGCAGATCATTGTATCCAGAGGAGCGCAGCCTCAGCTCGGCAGTAAGAACATGAAATCCACTGGGATCGGAAACTCACAGATCTGTAGAAATCAGGAGGATAATGGAAGCAGGAATGCTATCAACAAAGAGTTCACTATGGGAGCACGTAACTTTGTGCGCTCTGTAGATTTTTTTGGCAAGATCGACGATATCATTCGAGTCAACCAGCTACTCAAGGGCCACAGGGAACAGGTCGAGCATCTGTAAGGGGTATTATGTCTATTGATGAGATACTGATATTTAGTACTAGATCTGTGAGGGCGATCGAACAGTACAAACAGAATTATTCCCGCTGTCATGCACCAAACAGGTTTGGTACAGTGAACATGGAAGATAACATCAATATCAAATGATCCTGATGTGAAGGATGAGCATGACAGAGCCTCATCATAGCCATCTATCGCACAAGAAGACTATCCTGAGGCAAGAGACGACTGCCGACGCTGACAGTCATCTATCACACAAGAACCGCCAAGAAGCAGAAGAAACTGAAGGAATAACGTCCATTATGGTATGAGAAAGGAATGCAATCTACTGCAGTCCACCTCCCATACCAGAATGAGCAAAGAAGCTGAAGAATTGATGGAGAAATGAAGGAAAGAAGAGAAGAAACGACGTTAGTGCTCAAATGTCATTTTTAGGCGCCCAGTGCCGGCATTCCGATATTTTGAATAGCTCCACCGTTTCCAAAGCTATCAGGCACGTGACTATACCGTCAGAGAGCCTGGAGCGTGGTCTATCTGCCTGTCAAGTTCCGATGTGGATCCGTTCATTTCCCACGGAGATATTCCCCCCGCAATCCAGACGTTCATCTCATCAGTCACTATGGAGTCCGTATTTTCTCTGGATCATTT
>Ga0307518_10004202_pt1 | contig 10333 bp, 13 predicted proteins | sample 25_EM_MG_FD_203889 | JGI IMG/M metagenome (GOLD analysis project Ga0307518, IMG submission 203889) | Populus trichocarpa ectomycorrhiza microbial communities from riparian zone in the Pacific Northwest, United States - 25_EM | ecosystem: Host-associated > Plants > Roots > Unclassified | place...
CTCCCCCTCCTCAGCACATCCTCTCTGGACACCGTGGAGGTAAACCACCACTCGCACTTTTTCGTAGTCCTTTGTTGGTGTTGTGTTTGGGTTATTGTTCTGACCCAAATCCACACTTTGACTCACAGCGTGTGTGGTTGGCTTTACAGCGGTATTAACTGGCAGTGTTAACCGTGGCAGAGCTTTCACCACACCAGAGTTTTCACTGTGGCAGAGTTATGTGAAACAGGTGTTAAAATGAAATTTCCAATATAATTTGGTTCACAATTGTCACAATGTGTTATGTTGTATACCAATGCAACCGCAGTACCATCTGGAGAGAGGTAGAATGATACTGCAGGACAAATGAAAAGGATTAGGCCATGAAAAATACCATTGATTAGGAATCATTTACTAGGAACTAGGTACATATTGATTAACAAAAGGAAACATAGTTCATTCACACAAAGAAGTGTTGCAAAAAATATATATATACAAAGAAAGATGGATGCCAGAATGGTCAAACAAAAGTATCTAACATAACCAGTGTACATAAAAGATAGTCTGTGAAAAGGAAAATGGTATGGAAATGAAGATAAAGGTACTTTACATGTCCATTGCATTTGCTTCCCCAGTGTCCACACTTCCATCATCTCCAACCATGGGTGCCAGAGCCTTGTCATTGGGGACACTGGCGGGACTTACCACGATGGTGGGGAGAGGAATGGCTTCCGGATCCAAAGCCATTGCGTCATTGGTGATGCTGTTGGGAGGGCACAAGGAGAGGGGATGATCATCACCAGGTGTGATGGGGGACTGCAGGGAATGTGAGTATGGAACTGTGGGTAAATCAAATGGACTTACCAGGATGGCAGGGACAGAAGCTGTGGGTTGGTCCACAGCCATGGCATCATCAGTATTGATGATGGCAGGAGAGGGGCAGGCAGGAGGAACATGGTCATTGCCAGCAGAGCTGGGAGACTGAGGCGAATGGGCATCTGGTACCGCGGTTGGAGCCCAGAGTGTTTGCAGGATGTTGGGGGCAATGGATTTGGCATGCATCACAATGGTGGTGGATACATCAGGAGATGCATGTGGATGCGTGCACGATTCCGTGCTAGCAACCGTGGGGATTGTTGCATCCGGTCCGTGGTCTGCAGGAGGGCCAGTTGGGGGGGACACAACCAGGGGAATGCGACTCAGCATGGACAGACAAAGGGGAGTGCATACGGAAAATGGATGCAAGACTTTCAACTGGTGTGAAAGTTTGCATGGCACCAGGAGGGGACAGTACTGGAGGGACAATTAGTGTACTTGACCTCAGACTCTCCATGAGCTGGCGAAGTGTGTCCACTTGGAGGTCTTGCGCCTCCAGCCTCCGCGTCACATTGCCCAACTTCTCCTTCAAGTCGGAACATTTGCTGCAGGTGCTTGTTGTCGTCACTGTGGTCGTATGTTTGCTGTACTTGATGCTTGTACCGTGGTCCCTCAATTTTGACAGCCATCGCGGTTGCACTATCAGCACTCCATCAAATTCTGTTTAGATATTCAGCAGAATGGAATAAAACAAATATTCAACTTACTTTCACGTTTGCCCCTTGATGGGCCAGGTTTTGAAGGTCCAGCTGCATGTGCTGGACCTGCAGATGCAACACCCACGGGAACAGGACTCTTGGCTTTGTGTTTGCGAGTCGAACAGGGAGGGTTTGTACGCAGTGGTGCAGCAGTTGGTGCTAGTGATTGGGGGGGGTCCAGAGAGGATGTGCTGAGGAGGGGGGAAAGGGATCTACACCAACTGTCAAGACCATGTCCAACTCTGGACTCTTATCCGGTTACTCCGGTCGCATTGCAGCACTGTAGCTCAACTCCGGTCCTCTGTGCATCACTCCGGTCCCGGACGTGCACATACCCTTCTGTTAAGTGCAACCCTTTGCATTAGATTCAATCCAGCCATTACCACACTTCCCCGTCTACCCTGTTGTACCGTGAGTTCTCCGTGCTCCATTTATATCTTCTACCTTGTAGTATTTTCTCCGGACCTTACTTATTTTCATTGGACCTGACCTAGTCCCAACTCTGGTTGTTCCTTGTCCACCCTCTAGGATGTTTACTTGTCACCATAAATACTTGACCCTAGTTCTTACTTAGTATAAGTACTCTGTAGTTTATCCTGTACTCCTCAGTCTGAAATCAACTTAGTCTCTACTCCAGTCCCTGTCTGTCTCCACCTCTGTCTCTGACTCCATCGCCTTGACCGGAACCTATGCAAGGGATCAATGCTTGACCCCCTTGTCATTGAATCCAATCGGTCTCAACTCCAGCTGGACTAATCCCTTGTCCAGCCCTCTGCCCTTCTCCTTCGTCTGTTTCCATCCGGACTTGACTGGACCTCTTACTGGAGTAGACCTGGACTTGACAAGTGGAAGGCAAGGAAAATGGTACCCACAACATCTATTTAGGGAATCATGACTGGGTGTGCTAAACATGTTTCACTGTCTGTATTTATCAACAAATAGTCGCAGATGCAGAACTACAATGGGTTGGCAAGCTTTGTTTTGATACATATCTCATTCCTACCACGATATAGCACAATTGGAATGCATTGACAATGATATGCAGTACCTGAATTCCACCCCAGATTCCATTCATGACATAAGATGGTTGATTCCGACCATTATTTACCCTTTCAAACATTTCATTTTTTAGTGGTGGGAAATATATTATATAAGCTGTAGTACTGAACATAAATGATCGTGGCCTGTCAACCCCAAGCCCTCTATTGTCTCATATATCACCAGCAACCATGAGCAGACCAAGGAATGTGAGATTTATAGATGATGGAGCACCCAACACATGTAAGTATATGTATTTGATCTGTATCCCTCATTTGACATCAATCTCGGACAGCTTTGTTTGGCAGCCCAGGGTGGACACCTCCCAACAGGCAAACTTCGAGGGCACCTTGTGAGTATCTATCAGTTCTACATGACAATTGCTTATTTCAAATTCACAGCAACTGAGAGTAGCAGTGGATGGTCTCCACCTGCTCAGCCACACCATCTACCCACAGGCAACCCAATGTGTATTGACACAAATGAACATTCACTCCCCACGGTTGAGTCACCATCATCCAATGGGTTGGATAATAGCTGGTCTCCACCAGCCACGTTGCCATGTCATGAACTCCCACCTACATCATCCCCTACCCACAATACCACTCCGATGCCTCAAACATCAGCAAAACAACCCTTTGATCTGTAGAGTCTGTACAGCTGATTACAGAAAATTACAGAAAGGTACCCAGTAATACAGAGCTGTACAGAAAATGGACAAAAAAACTGGCCTATAAACCTTGCCTGAAAATTTTACTGAACCTTCTTTGTATCAAGAATAAGCCTTTTGCATACTGGGTGTGAGTGTAGAAACTAAATTACTCATGTGACATGTCAAAACTTGGGGTGAGAAAAGTGCTATTTTGCTGATGAACATCCTCGGACTCTGGTTCCGACACTGACACATCGGAGGATAGCCAAGGATGGACTCCCCCCCTGTTGCCGCATCAGCAATTCCAGTCCAGATGTACACACAACTCTCCCAGAACCCAGTTTCTGAAGATAGTGACTCATCACCACAGCCCATGATGCCAACCCATGGACCATCTGCTAATTCCTCAGATGGTGACATGTTGGAGGAGAGTCAAGGATGTACTCCACCCACACAGTAAGCCTCTAACATATTTCCAACATCACTCATGTTGCCAATGGAGTCAACCCCTTGTAGGCAACCCTGCGGATCAGCATTCCTCAGTGCATCATGTCTCTCAGAGATAGGTGAGCCAACTGCGAGTGAATCTGACACAGAGGCAATATGCCTCAAAGACTTCTGGCTGAGAGTCATTGGTACAAGCCCCATTGCGCACAGTAGGTTAGTGGATAAGGGAAAGGCATCTGAAATGGAAGCAAGCTCAGTGCACCCATTGCCTGTAACCTGTCCCAAGGATGTGGAAGGTGAGTGTTGCCTCAGGTTAAATTACTGATACTGACAGTCATAGTGGAATGGTGGCATTTGCTACAAACAATGGCTGACCTTGAAATTGACTGCGGTAAATTCAATGGCCCATGGCATGAATGTGAGTACATTAGTATATCTACTAAATTGATATTCACAATCAGTAGTAAGCACAGCTCGCCAGATTGCAGCCCGTTTTCACCCCAAGGACAGCAAAACCATCCACCTGGACAACTCATATGACAAACCTGTCAAGACCATGTCCAACTCCGGACTCTTATCCAGTTACTCTGGTCACATTGCAGCACTGTAGCTCAACTCTGGTCCTCTGCGCATCACTCCGGTCCCGGACACACACATACCCTTTCACTAAGTGCAACCCTTTGCATTAGACTCAATCCAGTCATTACCACACTTCCCCATCTACCCTGTTGTACCGTGAGTTCTCCATGCTCCATTTATATCTTCTACCTTGTAGTATTTTCTCTGGACCTTACTTATTTTCATTGGACCTGACCTAGTCCCAACTCTGGTTGTTCCTTGTCCGCCCTCTAGGATGTTTACTTGTCACCATAAATACTTGACCCTAGTTCTTACTTAGTATAAGTACTCTGTAGTTTATCCTGTACTCCTCAGTCTGAAATCAACTTAGTCACTACTCCAGTCTCTGTCTGTCTCTGTCTCTGTCTCCGACTCCATCACCTTGACCGGAACCTATGCAAGGGATCAACACTTGACACCCTTGTCATTGAATCCAAGCGGTCTCCATCTCCGGCCAGACTAATCTCTTGTCCAGCCCTCTGCCCTCTCCCTTTGTCCATTTCTGTCCAGACTTGACTGGACCTCTTACTGGAGTAGACCCGGACTTGACAACCCCTTATCACAATGTACCAGCAATATGCAGACAAGTTGGTGGAGGAAACTAGGGAGTGGAGAAGGCTGATGGCCTTACGGGCACATTATGCTGACATGATAGATAAGTTGGAGCACATGGATAAGGGTGAGATGGAGGGCACACAGGGTGCCACAGATCATTTAGAAGATTTACACCCATCAATGTTGTAATTACATTTGCTTGTCTGCTAGTATTAAATACTTGAAAGAATGATTTTCAGTGTGTGAGATGACATTCACTAGGATTGTGAGTTTAAAGGTAAATGTGATGGACACCGCATGTTTGATCATGACCGCGGTTGTGTTCAACAGTCATGTCATATTTGCCTTACATTCACCACAGTTATAATTCATGATACATAGTGATGGCCCCCTGGGGATGATGATCCTATATCCACATATACAGATTTATCTACATTTACAATCTGTATACGAGGAATCTATTCTCGGCACTTCTTTCATAGGTGGGCATCATCATAGTCCTCCAGCCTCGATGGGAGCCTCTTGGGCCGGACCAACTGCCACCTCATGACACCTTTCCCCCCTTCATTGGATTCATCTTGTAGTGATTTATGTTTTGCATTTTATTTCAGGTACTGTGAGTAATTTTACCGGGATTGCCATAATGCATACCTTGTGGAATAGCCACAGGAGCTGAATGACCTGTGGTTGGCACTTGAATTGACTGACTGCTCTGTTTCATGACTTCAGAGTGTTCAGCTGAATATATATATCAGATTTGTAAGAATAAATATGTTGATGATGGAATAAGAAGCACCCTTGCCTTTTTTCTTCCCACTTTGTTGAGCCACGGTGGAGGGAGGACCCGCGGCTGTCACATCCATGGAAGGGGCACTCTTACCAGTACCTCCACGATGTTTCCCTGAATATAAATATTAAATATGTCAGTGTCAGAATATTTTCACAGCCTAAGAAGACCATTACCTTTGGCATTAAGTGGAGTGTCAGAGTGGGCGGTAGCAGTGACCTCCATGGCATGGGTACTCTTCCCTGTGACTGCACTCTGATTACCTAAATGAATATATGATAAACATAGCCATAACTGCTGGTGTGACATCATAGGACCACCTTTACCTTTGGTCTTCTGAGTGACAGGTGGGTTGTCAGCCATGGTTGTGGGAGCACCTGCTGTAGGGGAGGTTGCCTGGAGCGTGTAGACACGTGCTAGGGAGAACTGGGAGTAGTGAGAACCACTGGAAATCGTCGGAAAACTGATTAGGGTTGTCTAGGGTTGTCAGAAAACAAAGAGAGAGCGGCAAGACACGAGAGAAACGATAGGGAACAGTGAAAACGATGGGACTCACACTTAGACACTCAGATGGGGGCAGAAAAGAAACTTCTTATTTTTGTGAGGACTAGGGCTATATACTGAAGCCTAATCCAGGGGAAAGGGTGCAAGTGACCCAAAGAGAAGAAGAGAGGATGACAGTGCTAAGAGGGAACATAATACTAATGTAATGACAGCTGTCAGGGATGCTAAAGCAAGGGGAAAGGCTGAGGGACACAAAGGCAGCAGCTAAAGTGACAGGAAGAGAAGCGGAGAGCAAACCCGATGCAGTGCGATGCGATCCTATGCAGCGAGACCCTACACAGGAGAGTGGCCTGACCTGATGCAACATGACCCAATGCGATGTGACCCTATGCAGTGAGACCCTATGCAGGAGAGTGACCTGACCCAATGCAATGTGACCCAATGCAATGCAGTGTGACCTGATGCAATGTAGTGTGACCTGATGCAATGTAGCATGACCCGATGCAATGTAGCATGACCCAATGTGATATAGTAGTGCGAGTTGATGCTACTCTTCGCAGGACCCTATCAGGTGTACCAAGCTGCATATTGGAGAGCTCTTGTGTGGGTCGGGTGCAGGTGGCTGCGCTGAGTAGTGCGAACAAGTCCAGGCAAACACTGATCAGTATATGTGCACCTAGAGATGCAAGTGTCTCTACACTGTGGTTGCAATTGGATGTGCCGTATTATTCTTATTTGCAACTGCTTTTTTCTTGTCTGCATATAAATATTATCCACATACATCTAGTTGTATGTGGGGGTCCATAAGAACACTCTCACCTGTTGTCTTTACCTGCGGCTTGGGTTTGACAACCACTGCAGTACCTGAGGTTGGAGGATTCTCACTGCCTGCTATTGTTTGTTCATTTCATCCCCATTGATAATAAATATCCTACCTGAATCTTTCCTTTGCTGCATTGCCTGTTGCTGATGGGACCCAGCATGCATGGAATATGATGCATTTGGTGGGCCCACTATAATATTGTGACCAGCTGAGGAGTCACCATCGGTCTGATCGGAACTGGAATCTGTGAAAATATATCAGTGTATGATCATACAGTAATCATACTTACCCTCTGAAATTTTTCTGGCATGTGTCTGTTTCAACCTTTTATTGCGGCTCTTCTCAGCATCCACTGCAAGACATCAATGATATACCAATGAATGAATAGATGTAATTACCTTGCAAATCGTGTTGACCGCGGGTGTGCCTTGATTCTGCTCCACCCCTAGAAGGACCCATGGCATTTCCATGTGGATGCACAGGGGGCTGAATGTCCTCTATGTCGTCCTCATTATATGACACATCTATGAATGCCTCTCAGTGGTTGCAAATTTAATAAAATGATATTTACCCTCGCATGGGCTTTCTTCCTGTTCTCTTTGCCATACTCTTGTGATTGGCACTCGAAACCATGGCTTGTAGTGACCCATTGGACTCTAACCACCTCTTGACCTTGAATGTATTTGTGGGATCACTCACTTGCCTGTCTCACCACCACTGGATGGGTGTTCCAGAGCCTGATCCAATGTTCCAGTGGCCGGTGTAATTTTACAAAGGCCAGTGGACTGTTCCAGTGACCAGTTGCATGTTCCAGGGACCGGTTACATGTGCCATAGGCCGGAGGGTTGATCATAAACTCACAGACATGCACCATAATGTAATAACATTACTCAATAGTTTCTGGTATGTGTTGCAGAACCCGATGTGATGTTCCTGTGACTGGTGTAATGTGCCAGGGACCAATTGCATGTGCCAGAGACCGGTTACATGTGCCATAGGCTGGAGGAATGATCCTAAACTCACAGACATGCACCATAATTTAATAACATCACTCAATAGCTACCGGTGTGTGTTACATGGCCCAATGTGATGTTCCTGTGACCAGTGTAATGTACTAGGGACTGGTTGCATGTACTAGGGACCAGTTACATGTCCCATAGGCCGGAGGAATGATCCTACACTCACAGACATGCACCATAATTTAATAACATCACTCATTAGCTACCGGTGTGTGTTACAGAGCCTGATGTGATGCTCCTGTGAATGGTGTAATGTGCCAGGGACCGGTTGAATCTACTAGGGACCAGTTGCATGTACTAGGGACCAGTTGCATGTACTAGGGACCAGTTGCATGTACTAGGGACTGGTTACATGTCCCATAGGCCAGAGGAATGATCCCAAACTCACAGAAATGCACCATAATTTAATAACATCACTCAATAGCTACAGGTGTGTGTTATAGAGCCTGATGTGATGTTCCTGTGACTGGTGTAATCTGCCAGGGACCAGTTGCATGTGCTAGGGACTGGTTACATGTGCCATACGCTGGAGGAATGATCCTAAACTCACAGACATGCACCATAACTCAAAACAATCACTCAATGGCATCAGATATGTGTTCCAGTGCCCATGACACCAGCACCCCAGCCTGACCATACACTATGGATGACACCAGTACCCTGGCTGGGCCATATATGATGGTGATGCCAGTACCCTGGCCTTACTGCACACTATGGTGACACCAGCATCCTGGCCAGATTGTATATTATTGTGACACTGGTACCCTGGCCAAACCGTAAACTATGACATGGGTACCCTGGCCTGACTGTAAACTATGGTGACACCTGCACCCAGGCCAGGTCCTACATGATGACACTGGTACCCTTGCCGGACCATACACTATGGTGACACCCACACCCAGGCCGGATTGTATATTATGGTGACCAGCACCCTGGCCGGTGTCACGCACCAAACAGGTTTGGTACAGTGAACATGGAAGATAACGTCTATATCAAATGATCCTGATGTGAAGGATGAGTACGATGGAACCTTGTCATAGCCATCTATCGCACGAGAAGACTATTCTGATGCAAGAGGTGACTGCCAACATCTAGCAGTCATCACTCGCACAAGAACTGCCAAGAAGCAGAAGAAACTGAAGGAATAACAACCATCTTGGTATGAGAATGGAATGCACACATCTGCAGTCCGACTCCCATACCAGAACAAGCAAAGAAGCTGAAGAATTGATGGAGAAATGAAGGAGAAAGAGAAGAAACAATTTTTAGTGCCCAAATGTCATTTTTAGGTGCCCAGTGCCGGCATTCCAATATTTTGAATAGCTCCATCGTTTCTGAAGCTATCAAGCACGTGACTATACCGTCAGAAAGCCTAGAGCGTGGTCTATCTGCCTGTCAAGTTCCGATGAAAATCCATTCATTTCCCACGGAGATATTCCCCCCGCAATCCAGACATTCGTCTCATCACTATGGAGTCCATATTTTCTCTGGATCATTTCTCCACTATTGCTGCAGATCTCCACTATGTCCTGCTCTTAGGACAGCCTCTCCCTGAGTTCCCGTGCACTGCCTGGCATGTGTCTTCCCAGCCTGCTCCCTCAGTCCCCCTCATTCTCAGTCAGCGCATTCTCCTCGTCAGTCCTGCGTCAAGGACGTACTTTGGTCGTCTTAGGTCTATTGTCAAGCTTGAAAAGTCATCTCTGGTCATCTCTGTGTCCCCTGAGCCCTCAGCCTATGGTCCCTTCCTCCCTGATACTTGCCATGTCCATCTTCCTTTGTCATTCATCTCGCTTCCCTGGATGCGTCAAATTCAGTACTCTGTCCACTTCCCTAATTTCAGACGCCGTCCTCCAGCACCATGACAGCTATATCCCCACTTTATAGTGCTAATAGGAAGAAGAACCCTCTCTCATTCTTTCCCAGAAGAGAGCTCGTCAATGGAGCCCATGGTTGCGCTTCAGCGGCGCTAGAACACATGCACTACACCTTAGTGTATGCTGACCCCCCAAAGACCTCTGGACCCCTGGTACCCTTCTTGTGGCTGTTTTTTCTTGGATCAATCCCCCTATTAATCCCAGATCTTCCTCATTGTTGTCCCATCAATCTTCCTGATGGTACACAGCCTCCCATCAAACTTCTTGGGCTATGGATCAATGACTCCCTTCTGCTGTGTAGTGACTCATCCCTTGCTTACTGATGCTCTCATGTCGTCAGTATTACCCTATCCCTTTCGCATTTTTGGTATATTACTCAGCTGATGACTCACTCCCTTACCAATCAATCTTGTCATGCAGCTTACTCATTCCTTTACTCAGCAGCTTATTCATGCTCCCTATG
>Ga0307518_10004203_pt1 | contig 10331 bp, 7 predicted proteins | sample 25_EM_MG_FD_203889 | JGI IMG/M metagenome (GOLD analysis project Ga0307518, IMG submission 203889) | Populus trichocarpa ectomycorrhiza microbial communities from riparian zone in the Pacific Northwest, United States - 25_EM | ecosystem: Host-associated > Plants > Roots > Unclassified | place...
ATTTACAGAAGAATATTGTCACTAAACCTTATAATTGAAAAAACAAAAAAAACCAATTTTTTACTTAGAAACAAATTTTGAATTTCTTAAATGATAGTGCCCCTGCCATTGAGATTTAGGAATTGTCTCATCTACAACATGAACAATCACAGATGAACAAATCCCTGATAAATTTCCAACGATTTTTCTTTATCTTCTTCACATATTGATTTGAAAATTGACTAGAGTGGGGATATGTTAAATTGCCTGGAAAAATAGGCAGCAAAACCCTATCGCTTCTAAATTTCTAAAATCCATAATGAACCCCAACCACATCACGGATTCTTGGTAGGAAGGCCACTGTATGACGGTAGGAAATACCCCCAAATGGTGTTCAAAACTTTTAGCTATTTATTTCAGAACCTAAGAAACACAAACTCCCAACAACTATACATTGCAAATGAAATTGTGCTCATAGAAATAGCATGATGTATATAAGCAATCACCGAGGCCATAATATGAAATTTCAGGGCATGAAGGCAATGTGAAAGTAGTCTGTATATGCAATAGAACAAATTTGTAAGCAAAAGTACTAGCACCGCCCCAAATTTAGGTACTTGCATTGTTGAGTATTGTATAACTAGTTGAAAGCAAGAATAATCACCTGAAAAGCATGTGCTAAAAGCACCTGAACTACATCTGATTTTATCTTTTTGGTAATGCTTCGTGTGCTGGTGATATTGGAAAAGCAGTTTAAGACTCCACTGAATGTTGTTGCATCCTCAGTAGGACCATTTGATCTCCGAGTGCGAGTGGACAGCTACAGAATAAAATATATCCCCGTAAACAAGTAATCAGAGTTATAGATGCTTTTAACCACCTACATGTTTACCAAAAAAGCTTTGGGGAAAATGCACATTATTTTAAATGACAACAATATTGACAGCTCACTTACTCTAGTGGTGTATTTTGAAAAATACTGCAAGATGATTTCGAGCTTCCACTTAGGCTCATTAAATACCTGCAAATCATTCTGATCATGAGAAGAAGAATATCTTCACTTGCTTGATTAAACAACTTCAACAGTTATATTAAACAACAGCATATAAATTAGATAACAGGAATCTAAGTGGGAGACTGCTTACAATTCTAAATGCAACACCTAATCATGCAAAAAATAGCTTGAAAATATCAGAAAAAAGAGCCCATGGTTTAGTACCTACAGACCATCTGAGAATGAAAGCTTGCTAAAACCAGCTTATAAAGAAAGCATAGAAGTAATGGAAAAAAGTGAAAGAATGATAATTTCTTTTGAGGTTCTGGCCAAAAGTGATCTCTGATTCCAAAGCCAGGAAGCCAGAACAAGACTAGTACCCCCACCCCCCCCCCCACCTAAATCTTTCAGAGATTCTGCATCTTTATGAATGCATAGCATACACAGAAGGGAGTACTTGACAACTTAAAAAAGGATACCTTAAGAAATGGAGAAAGCATATCTATGTCATAAGTTAGCTCATCCAAAATTATCTCCATTAGAGGGGTCCTGAATCAAATCATAGCAGCATGTTCACTTTACTCAATCAAAAATCACAGAGATAAATGAGTGCAAGTAAATACCTCACACCATCAGCTCTGGTTGTAGAACCTTGCATGTCTGCTTTCTTCCTAGACATGTCAAGGTCCATAATCTAGAAAAGTCGACAGCATCAGAGTTTATAGAAAAGATGATTTTAAATATTCTTAACTCAAGGAGTCTTTTTAGTGACTTGCCATTATCAGAAGTTTTTGCAAGGCAATACAAGCATTATTTCCTAATTCAAATAAAGCTAATGCTGAAGCTGTATTGCCATTATGAGATAGTTTTGAAGCAGCATTGTCAGGAGATTCTAGATCCTCACTTATTCCAGCAGAAATGTCAAACAATCCACACATAATGGATAAGCAATCTTTCATCAAGCCTTTGTAGTTTATTCTTCTTGTACTCTGCAAAATAAATATGATACAAGATATTCACATCTTCAAACATTTAATAGCCACACAATGCCTCCAAGTAGGAAAAAATTATAAATTAAAATGGAAGAAATGGCAATTAAAAATTTTAGAGGGCTGAAGGTTATAAGACATCAATTAAGGATTACAGCATCACACTCAATGAGTAACAAGATACATTGAGATTTACAATACCAAAAGCATGTTGAGCAAAGACTCCCTCAGGTGGGTCCAATTCATGGTTTCTGCAATACGATAATAAGCTGTTTATATCTCACAAGTACCAAAAAGCATACAAACAAGGCATGTAATAATACCTTCATACACCCTGTTACGTGGTAAAAAGTCTCCTTCAAGAGCATTGACAAGATATTGAAACAGCAACATGTTCCTCAGTGACTGAAAGAAAGGCATGTCAGAAGAATGCTCAGCAAGTGACTGAACGGGGAAGAGTATCCCAAATTCCCAACCTTCATAAAATTTAAATTGAAAAACCTATGAACAAGTGTGCTATTAGGAGCTAAAAGACACTGCACACCTTGTCTTATCTCTTATTTACTTGAAAAAAGAATAAATAAACTAACCTTTATTTCTAATGCTTGAAGGTTTCCCTCATTAGCCACTTCAGCAAGTTCTTGCATTAACTGAAGGAAACCCTGAGAATAACAGAGCCAACAAAATAGAATAAAAAGCAGGATGCAGGTAACAAACATCAGCTTTCACTAACAAACAACTTCAAAGAAATTATTCAAAACAAGGAATACTATCCAGTGGTGCAATCTTTAAATCACAAGAACAAGCACCTCTTAATGAAAAAAACACAATTCAACCACTGCGATTTCAATCACAACCAACTCACCAATGAGTCAAGTGGTCCGCTAATGCTTCTGCCACCAGCTCCCCTCTCTCTAGATGCATTTTCCAAATTAAAAAGAAATGGCGACCAGCCCTAATATCCAGCAACAAAAGAATGTAATATCTATCATCATCCTCATCAAAATACAGCAATTAGAAACATTGATCAAATACACACTTAGATAAAAGCAAAACTTAATACCTCCTCAACCACGACTAGGTGAGATGACTCTGATGCTTCTTTCTCTGACAAATACACGCGTGGAAAACGCTAAACGCAGGAAGAAAAAAACAAAAATAAATCTTCAAGTATCCCAAGTCCAAACTCAGATTAAGTTAAAGTATTAAAGAAAACAAGTCTAAATTAAGATTAAATTAACAGTAAGGTCCAACGAGAAGCAATTAAGTACCTTATCCAACTCATTTAAAAGGCGAAAACTTTCCGTAATCAATTCCAATGATTTCCCAACCCTCAAAATTTGAAACACCGCCTCACGCATTTTGCTGCTTCATAGAACAGTTTCCAAAATATTAACCAAAAGGAAATTTACAAATATAATTTCTTTTTATGATTTGAAGAAAATTAAAAAGGAAATTAATCACCTTGTTGGAGGATTTTCATTAACAATGCAAGCGCTGCGAACTGCTTCCAGATATGCAAGCCCTGGCGTTTCAATTTAAAACGCGATTAATTAAAAATTAATCAGCTTAGATTAAAAAGTGGTGTGGAAAAGGCTTACTGTCATCGTTGGCGTCTGGTGTGTGTTTAGAATCGGAGGCTGAGTCGAGGATCGCTAAGAGGTTCTCTTCGATGCCTGCTCTCTTCATTCTTCTCTCCACTAGAAACCCTAGGAGGAGGAATTGTTAATTTGGGCTTCAGTATGGCCGCCAAAAAAGATTTCTATTATTTCCCGCCTAAAATCTTTTTTTCCCTTAAACTTCTCTTATAAGGAAATCGAAATAATAGATATTATAATAATAGATATTATAAGAAATAAAATTAGCAACCAAGAGGGGAGAAAAAATTCCGTTGCCGGGACTTGAACCCGGGTCTCTCGGGTGAGAGCCGAGTATCCTAACCAACTAGACTACAACGGAGTGTTGACAACTTTATAATATTTTTTGGCATAAATAATATAAAACAGTGAAAGTTGTAATTCAATCAAAGTTTTGGTGGTAATGTGCATCAGAAGCTAAAATGATATTGTCGTTGCCAAATATAGTTTGAAAACGGCAGCACTTCAACTCCTTTTGAGGGGACCAAACCAAAATTGTCCACTTAACATCAGATCTACAACACTGCATATCTAAGTGGTTGGTATTTTGATGAAGTTCACTTTAAGTTGGAGACCACGAAAATATGAATAGTCTCAACTCCTATCTACATCCAGTTGTGTTGTTTACCTGAATATGCAGGCTCACAATACATTCTACATCCACACACATATTATTATTATTATTATTATTATTATTATTATTATTATCTTCTATAATAAACTGACAAAGCGTATAAAAAATGTAAAAGAAATGTCAAAAACAACAGAAATGGAGGAGAGAATAAGGAAAGTGGTGAGGAATTAATTGAAACGCAAGGAATCCAAGTTGTGGACTATAAGAATGAATTCCTGAGATTCCAAAGTGATAAACAACATTGGCTGTAGCCCGGAGGTGGAGTTGAACTACTTGGCCAATAAATGTTGTAGATGTTTAGGTAAAGGAAGTCATCTTTAATAACATGGTTGGCAGTGAAGTAAATAGGTATGTTTGTGATGGATTAATGTATTTTATATATGTTTTTTTTATAAGTTCATAATAAAAAAAAAAGATAAAAAGACAAGTTAATAATTCAATATATCTAAGTTTAACAGAATGTTAAACCTAAAATGACATGGATCGGGCTTACTTCTAAATCCAATATTTTAGCTGAGCCTATGTACATATGAGTCAGATGAATTATTAGACCCGTTATCATTAGATTCAGCTATGTGTTAAACCCATGAACATATCAGTTAGATGAATTATCAGACCCAATATATATCATTAGGTTCAACTATGTGTTGAGCCCATGTACACATAACCCAAGTATATATGGGTCCGAAAGCTACTAGACTCATCACCCTTGGACTTAGGATCATTCCAGGTCCAAATGTGTATGGAACTAATGATCATTATAGGCTCCATATTGGGTCACAAAGCTTTGTTTGTTTATTTTTATGGCTCTTAACATAAAAGATTAAAAGTCATCTCCTTACATCCCTAGGTATATAAAAGTCTTCTAATGACCAATCATATTTCCATTAACATTAATATTATGTAAGTGATATCTATTCCTCATTAATATTGTGTAAAAGATATCTTTCCCTCATTAATGTTGTGTAATGAATATTTATCTCTTATTAATGTTGTCAGAAGAAAAAGACATTTCAACCCCTTCATTCAAGCAATATAACAAGGTTTAGAGGCTATATATACCCCCTGAACCACCTAGGTAAATGGTTCATATTTTTATATCCTCTAAGTATTCATACTCTTATTCTCAAAGCATTTGTCATACATAAGTAAGAACAAACATTCTTGTTCTTAGAATTTAAATAACATTCTCTGAACCCCTTATAAAAATCATTGACTTTATCATCGGAGGGTCCCTAAACCTCACTAAAAAGGTTTATTTTGTAGGTGTTAGGTTTTCTACCATCAACCATCAACTTCGTAAGAGAAGAGAATATTAACATAAGTGTGAGATTACGCACTATCCAAACACTCAAAAACCTTATTTCTGAGTATTCTGGATTTTGAAATATCATCAGTTTTCATGCCTACAATTTACCAAGGGACCCCATCTAGGGTTGCTTTAGTGAGAAAAGGGTAGTACAAACATTCATACTAAATAAAATTTGAACTATGATGATGAAACTTTTTTTTTATTGACAAACAATCATTTTTAAAGTAAAATAGTGACATGTTCAAGCATGTCAGTTTGATTGACAAATGTTTTTGGGAAGTTTCATTTGAAAAAGCAAAGCATCTCAACTACATTATATATTATTGAAATTGAATAAACTTTTCAATGAAGTGCATACTTATAATGGGGCAAACCAATAATATCCAACAAATTAAGAGTTTTATGTGCTTGAGAAGTAATGCAAATAGTGGCAAAACTCATTTTGCACCCTTTAGTGGACATATGCATATTCTTTTACATTGGTAACTATGATCATTTAAGTTATAGAGCAAAAAAAAATGAAAAGAAAAAAAGAAATACTTCACTCTAAATCTCAACTTCAAGACTCTAGAGTACCATACAATTAAGGAATCTTATCTAACTATGTATGAGGAAGTTGTTATATACAATACTGATGTATAGTAACTTCAAAGTAAGATGAAGTTTTGATACGATTTAGACTTGGATTTTTCATGTTGAACATTCAGTTATGTTTCTTAGCTTGGATGGGAGGCCATTCGGCCAACATTGTTTCTTGCCTTGGTTTTTAGTTTGGAATGCAATTAGCCATGAAAGGTTTCTAGCTTGGAAACCATTAAACTATAAGAGGGTTTTAGCATAGAGTGAGTTCAATTGGCCTTAGGTTATGTATAATAAGGGTTCGGTCCAAGGCCATTAATCTTATATTCGGTCAGATTTGAACAGCTCCTGTATGAGTCTACTTTGGGCAATAAAGTATGCTTGTTAGGAGCTTGTATGAAGTCTGATTTGGGTCACATTAATGTGTATGGATTTTGGCCACATGAAGTTCAAAGTTGGCTTGAATTAATTAGGATGTTAAGATCTTTTTTCTACAAGGATTTATCAAATATCATAGAAAATTAATAAAAAAAAATTGAACTCCATCAATATTATGATAAAACATCATTTACAATATCATAAAAATTATCATTAAAAGCTTTCAAGACGACGTTTTAATTCTCATGGTGTCACCTCAATTAATGGATGACACGTATGGCTATAACATGTCAAGTTTTGCACCGATTGTCGTTTCTTTTTTTCCTTTCTTTTTTTTTCTCTTCTCTTCTCCTCGATTCCAGAGCCAACCCCTACACATTTTCAAAGCAACCTTTCAATTTAGTATTCTTTCAGATTTGGTCTATGTTCCTTTTATTTTAGATTATCCATAGAGTTGGAATTTTCTTTCAATTTAATTCTCCTTTGGTTTTTTCAGCTTTCAGATTTGGTCTATGTTCCTTTTATTTTAGATTATCCATAGAGTTGGAATTTTCTTTCAATTTAATTCTCCTTTGGTTTTTTCAGCTTTCAGATTTGGTCCTCATATTTTTAATTTTGATTTTTTCAATTAAATTATCTTTTTAATTGCATCAATCAATATTTTATATCATTCTTTTAATTGAATTTTTTTAAAATTACATCCCTTAATATATTAGTTTATTTTATTTTATGTCATATTTGATCCTTATTCTCTCGATTTCTATTTTTTTTAATAATGTTTTTGTTGGAATTTTTTTTTTCCAATTTCATCCCTCAACATTTCATTGGAAATAGGACCAAAAAACAGAAGCTTTAGCTATACAGATTATAGCCAAAGCCAAAGAACATGAAAAATAAAGAAAAAGCACGATTCTACTGCTAGAACATCAACAACAAAAGCCATTTAGAATCAATCAATTACAATCTAGGACGAGATGCATTTGTGGTTTCTATATAGGTCATCACCTGTATACCAAAATAAAGCATTCAAATTTCTGATCTAACTTGCAGTAAAATAGAACAGATGCCACAGGACATCCTCCCAAATAGGCTGCTTTTCCTCAAACACCAATTTGTTCCTAGTATTTCAAAGAGCCCAAACAATGTTAAACATAAAACCACACCAAACAGATCTTTCAAACTTATAGTGATTATCTTGCAAAAAGTTTGTGTTCATGTTGGTTATTTCTGATGTGAATTTGTCGAGTCATCCCCCCTTCCTACAGGTTCCTTGCCATTGAAGTTGAAGATCATCTAGGTTGTAAGGCATTACCTAGTTCAAGCCTCTCCAAGTTACAATTTTATTCCAAAGTTTCTAACTCGTGGGGCAATGCATGAGAATGTGGGAAACAATTTTATAATGTTGATCATAAAAAAGGGTTACAATCATCTTGTGGACTCAAAATATATCTCATGACGAGGAAAGCTCTAGTATAGAGCCTTTCATTTAGAGCCAACCATAATGTCATATGGTTTGGTTCTAGCAAACCTACTCTTGTCAAGAGCAAACATACAGGAGTTCACAATATACTCTCCGTCCTTTCCCCATTCCCAAACCAACTTATCTTTATTCTTTCAATGGATTCTTGCTAGGTTTAGATCAGACATTAACCCATGAAGCATCAAACTCTCTCTAGCTTTAAGGGGTCTTATCCAATTTAGATGCCATTACGACACATCTTCTAACTAATTTCCTATCTGAGAAACAAGTCCTACTTTCAAGGAAAAGAGCTGAAATAAAGCAGGATAAGAGTTAGCTAAACAGAAATTAGTCAGCCAAGTATCTTTCTAAAAGTTTACCTGGTTACCTTTCTCATTTAAAGTTTGCAACTATTTCTCATCAGGTGCTAGAGTCTTTTACTAAATTGAGGCAGCCCATTGCTGAAACTTGGTCTATATTTTTTCCTAATCAAATCAGCGCTAGCCTTGTCATCGCAACCAAGTTTCCAAATCCACTTAAAAAGGAGAGCTTTATTTTTTTTGCCAAGACAGACCCATTACCAAGCCCTCCCCTATCTTTTTCTTTGACCACAGTTTTCCAAGCCAATTTATGGATCTTTCTCTTATCAATGCCTCCACCCCAAAGGAATCGAGACTGTATTGCTGTAATTTGATGAGCTACTGCCTTTAGGATACATATGGAGTGGGATAGCAGCTAGCACACTTTTGATTAAGCAAGCTCTTCCAGCCAGAGATAACAACCTACCCTTCCAAGAGCCAAGTCTCCCATGAATTTTGGAGAGCACAGGTTTCCATGTGGAAATCCTATTAGGATTGGAGCCAAGAGGAAGGCCTAGGTAATTAATTGGTAGTGTGTCGCCTCTGCATTTGAGAACACCCGAGATCCCTACTATGAACATCTCATCCACATTTACACCCACCAAGCCACTCTTATGGAAATTAATACAGAGACCCGAACATAGATTGAACCACCATAGCATTCGATCTCTTGACATTAATATGAAATCTTCTCTCTAGAAGCATGACATTACAAGATTCTAGCAACCCTTGCAACCGAGGAAAGTAAAATTTACGTATGTTCTTGGAGATTTGAATAATTTGTATTTATTTTATTGATAGACGGATATCACATGCACGTTTATTTCTCTATTAAATATTATTGGTCATACATGATGACTTCCGAGTGTCCAATTTCCATAAAGGAACGGAAAAAAATAGGAAATTGCCCACCATAACATTCTCTGGGGTGGAAAATAAATGAATTTTAGCCCCTGATGATAGCATCAATTATAGGACGAATGGACTTAAAAACATTGTTGTATGCCTGCTCAGTTGGATGTATTGAATCCCAAAATACGTACTTTGATGCATCAGGACACACAAATGATTTTGGGTTGCACAAGAGAGATGCTTCCAAGTAACCGGTTCCACAGCAGCCACGGCTTACTTCATCAAATGCTTGAAAGGGAGGGGGGAAATTAAATTAATTAATCACATGATCAGAATATATATATATATATTTCTCAGTTTAATTTTAGAGATTTTATATACACTCACCAGACCTTCCTTGCCCTTGAATCATGCCGGTCAAAGCACTGTACGCATCAGTTAAATATATCCTAACACCTTGATTTGCTAATCGAATTTGCATGCGATTTAACTCATTCTGGAGCAACTGATTGAACTGTCGTCCGACGGAGGAAAAATAATCAAGACAACCACGTTCTGAGATGGCATGGTTCGAGAAAAGGGTGATAACGACCGGCAGGCAACCCATTGGAGGTAGTGCAGTAAATAAGATTCTTCTTGCTCCTTGCTCAAACAAGTCCTAAAATCGTCGCATAATGTAGTGTCGGTTATATTTTTCATGGCTTAATATTTTTATAATCTAAAATATTATAGCATACAAGCGCAATAATTTCAAAACTTGAAATTTGGGTAATTAATGATCTGGGATAAATGCCCCATATTTATGCCAATTTAAAGCTGACAGCTGATAGCTTGGCGAAGGGGCTAGCTAGTAGATAGCGTAATGAATTGATTAATTAATGTTGTGGTTCTTGCGGACCTCCTAGTCTCATCTTTGGAAGACACTCGCAGGGGTGTAATTCTCTTATCAGGTTTTAAATATATTTTTTAAAAATTATTAGTATAAATCTAGAATTACTAAAAGTTTACATATTCAATAATTTTAGAGTTTATAAAATTAATCGAGATATACACAAACTAACCAGGACATCCACGTTAATAAAAAAAAAAACTCTTGCAAGTGTTACAACATTAATTGATACTTTGGTTTCCTTTTCAACTTAAATAATCTTAATTGTTA
>Ga0307518_10004204_pt1 | contig 10328 bp, 4 predicted proteins | sample 25_EM_MG_FD_203889 | JGI IMG/M metagenome (GOLD analysis project Ga0307518, IMG submission 203889) | Populus trichocarpa ectomycorrhiza microbial communities from riparian zone in the Pacific Northwest, United States - 25_EM | ecosystem: Host-associated > Plants > Roots > Unclassified | place...
GTAAGAACAATTATCATGCTGCCATTGTCACTTTTCTTGATTAAAATCAACAACAATCTCTAGAATGATTTTTTATGAGCAATTTCACAGCTCAAAAGGCTATCATGTCTATTATGCATTGGCTAAATCATATTATTATAGGCACATAAATCTCTTTCTGCAATCTTAAATTAATAATTCTTATATTCAAATATGCAAGTGGGAGCACTTTAATTCCTTCCGTATTGTTCACGGTGAGAGAAAATACTTTTAAAAATTACTCTACACTATAATTCCCTTTCGTATTGTTTACGGGTGAGAGAAAATAGGAGTCAGATATTTGTTTAGATGTGAAACATGGACCAGTTTTTCTGAGTATTACAGTGATGGTTTGCTTTTGCATTAACACTTATTTAAAAAATATTAAATTAATATTTTTAAAATTTTTAAATAGTTTTAATATAAAAAATCAATATAATTTTAATTAAAATAAAAAATTTTAAAAATTACTCTACACTATAATATCAAAAACATATTAATTTGAAATAAAAGAAAAATAAATAAAAATTTTATTTTATTTTTAAATACTTTTAAAAGATAAAAATAAACGACCAATACATTCATGGCCACTATTCTTAATTTCACATTGAAGTTTTGTGTCCAAAAAGTTCTAGAAGAAGGATCCAAGTCCAAGTCGACTCTGGTTCAGCGTGGAAAAAATCTATGTGCCAAACTTTAAATAATACCAAGGGAAGAACATACAGGACAAAAGCTAACATTTAATTGTCTTCCCTCTACTATTAATTGTCTTCCCTCTACTTGTAGCCACCCAACATCCTATGTAAGAAAATACAATAATGATAAGATTATTTTCTCGCGTGTTATATTGCAAGTTGTTTTTAATATAAAAAGATATTTAATATATTTAGATATTATTAATGTGTTTTTGTAGTAAAAAATAATTTTAAAATATATGAGGATTTATCTGATATGATTTTATTGATTTAACAAGTTCAAAAGCAATACAAATGATTAGTAAAAATATGGTTTGTCTCATAATAAATATTCAAGATGAGATTTTTTTATATAAATATTGAGATAACAAAATATTAGATCGATTCAGATCAAGTCGGGTTATTCAGCTAACCCATATGCTAAGTCATGATACATGATAACCCTGTGAAAAATAAATCAAAACAAATTATGAAATCTAATTTCTAACAAACTCAATATTGAATGATGAAATTATTAAAAATAGAACAAAAAAATAACCCATTCAACTCGGGTTAACCTGTCAAACTCGTGACCTAGATCATTAGACCGGGATAACCTAATAGAAAGAAAATTGAAACAAATTATGAAGTTCAATTCTCAATCAACCTAATATTTAAAGAAGAAATTGAAAAAAAGAAGATTAAAAAACAGGATAAAAAATCTAGTAAACTCGGTTTGACTCACCAAACCAGTAACTTAAGTCATGAGATGAGGATAACCTCATAAAAAACAAAAAACAAATCACGAAACCTAAATCCCAATTCACCCATTGTTGAAGAATGAAATCGAGAGAAAAAAACAATTAGAAAAGTGAAAAAACCTGAGTCAACCAAGTTAACTCATCAAACCCATGGTTCGGGTTAAGAAACTGGGATGACCTCATAAAAGTATATTGAAAGAAATTATAAAGTTCAGTTTCCAATAAACATAATGTTGAATAATGAAATTAAAATTAAGAATTATATTAAAAAAAGATACAAAAAATAACTCAAGTCAATCCAAGTTAACCCACGAAACTCGTGACCTAAGTCATGAAACGAAGATAATGTCATTGAATTCAAACCAAAACAAATCAAGAAGCCTAATTCTGAATCAACTCAATATTGAAGGATAAAATTGAGAAAACAAATCAGGAAAAGGAAAAAAAACTTGAGTAAACCGAGTCAAACTCGTGGTCCGGGTCATGAGACTGATATAACCTCATAAAAAGTAAATTGAAAAAAAATATGAAGCTCAATCCCAAATAAATATAATATTACAGGATGGAATTGAAATTTGAAAAAAAATAGAAGAAAAACATAGATGGGAAAAAAACAAAGAAAGGGAAAAGAAAATACTATTCAAGTAAATAGTGTTTTGTGAGGATCATATAGTAAAATCTCCTCTTTTCTTTTTGTTAACTCTTGATTCATGAAAACAATCATAAATATATTTAATTATGAAGTTCAATTCTTAATCAACCTATTATTTAAAGATGAAATTGAAAAAAATAATTAAAAAATAGAGAAAAAAACTCAAGTTAACCCGGTTTGACTCGTCAAATAAGTAACCTGAGTCATGAGATGAGGATAACTTCATAGAAAATAAACCAAACAAATCACGAAGCCTAATTTCCAATTAACCCAATGTTGAAGGATGAAATCAAGAAAAAAAAATCAATTAGAAAACTGAAAAAACCTGAGTCAACCGAGTTAACTCGTCAAACTCGCGATTCGGGTCATGAAACTGGGATGTCCTCATGAAATGTATATTTAAAGAAATTATGAAGTTCAGTCCCCAATAAATCTAATGTTGAATGATGAAATTGAAATTAAGAATTCTGTTTAAAAAAGACAAAATAATAACTAGAGTCAATCTAAGTTAACATACTAAACTCGTGACCCGAGTCATGACATGAGGATAATCTCATTGAATTTAAACTAAAACAAATCAAAAAGCCTAATTCCGAATCAACTCAATATTCAAGGATAAAATTGAAAAAAAAAAAGCAATCAGGAAAAGGAAGAAAAACTCAAGTAAACCAAGTCAAACTCGTGGTTCAGGTTATGAGACTGACATAACCTCATAAAAATAAATTCAAAAAAATATGAAGCTCAATCCCAAATAAATCTAATATTACTCGATTGAAGAAATTTGAAAAAATAGAAAGAAGGAAAACATAGATGGGAAAAAAACAAAGAAATGGAAAAGAAAATACTATTCAAGTAAATAGTGTTTGTGATGAGCTATACACTAAAATCCCCTCCTCTTTTTTTTGTTTTGTTAAATTTTGATTCATGAAAAAAATCATAAATATATTTAGTTAGAAATGAATTTTAATTTAAATAAAAATTTGTTATGAAAGCAAGTTAAAAATTTTAACTTATGAATTCTTACTTATACTTTAAAAAAATTAAATTATTTTTATTAAAAATTCTTCCAATTTAAAATTTAACTTATTTATTTTATAAGTTATTTATAAAAAAATATCTTTGATTAAAAGTTAAAGATAGTTTTCATAAGCCATGTTAAGCCAAATTTTCTTAAATTTGCAATGGCCTTTTTACATGTGCATTTCTCAATATCATAGCAACTCTTGAGAACCTAAAAAATATATATCAATTCTTTTGTTTTCTCTCAAAAATTAAAAAAATTGTCAAATGATGATACCTTGGTCAAGATTTCTTTGTTAAAGTTTTTGTGTTACTCTGCAAGAATAGTCGCAATTAGATAATTCTTAATGCTATGTTGTGGCAGGACCAAGATTTTTTTACATGTAAAAAATAATGTCCATACTAAGAGAAATTATTTGACAGTGTCATAAACCCAGTTTGGCAAGTCAAACATGAAACCTCTCAACCATAACCCAGTTTGGCAAGTCAAACATGAAACCTCTCAACCATACTTCTTGTTTAGCTTAAAGTTCAAATTAAATTGAATGGGAGTTGCCTTAGCAAGACCAAAACGCCTTGGTGCGTTAAAAAAAACTTAGAAGACTGGTAAAAACATGGTTTAACTTTAAAAATAGTTTCAATATGACATCTTTTCTTAAAAGATTATTAAGATAGAAACACATTAGATCAACCCGAGTCAACTTAGGTTAACCTACTAAACTGGCAATTTGGGTCATTAACTCCATTAAGTTTAATAACTTTTTTTAAAAGTATTTTTATTTAATTATATGAAAAAAAATAGACGCTTGCAAAACCGATCACGAACTCAATACCGAGATATTTTTTTGAGACCACAATAACCCCATAAAAAGTAAATAGAAATAAATCATGAAGCCTAATTCTCAATAATTATGTTTTTTCTATAATTATTTTTTATTTATTAATATGATTAAAAAAATAGATGCTAAAAGAACCGAGCACCAACTCAATGTTGTATGTTTTTCTAAGATCATGATAACCTCATAAAAAATAAATTGAAATAAATTATAAAGCTCAATTCATAATATTATTTCAGATCCATTTTTTATTTAATAAAATAATATAAAAAGTAGATGATCATAAAACTAAGCACTAACTTAATGACAAAATATTTTTTCAAGATCATGATAACCCCATATAAAAAAATCAAAATAAATAACGAAGTATAATTCCCAAGAAACTCAATATTAAAATACCAAAATGAAAAAAAAATAAAAAGGAAAGAGAAAAATAAAAGGAAAAAAAGCATGTTACTTATGAATAATAATTTTCCCTTTATTTTTTATTTAATAATATGATAGATCATTTTTTATTTAAAAACATGATAGGAAAAAGTAGACAATTGTAAAACTAAGCATAAACCCAATTCCATATTTTTTTTCTAAGAATATAATAACTCCATACCAAGAAAACCAAAATAAATAATGAATTTTAATTTTCAATAAACCTAATATTTAATTATAATTTGTTTTAAAAAAACCATGTTAATTTTCCAACTTTCCACAGTTACAAGAAAATCTTGTAATCTATTCATATGGAATTGAAGGTTACTGGGTTTGCAAATCATGCTAACTATGGGTTCTATAAAAATCAATTTATAATTCACTTATAATTTGTTTTAAACAAGTTAGGATTTCAAGTTAAAGTATTTTTATTAGAGCATAGTTTCCATCAAAATCTTAACCTTAAAAGTGAACAAATTCCGTTTTGAATTTGACTTCAAATGTATCTCTTAACCATGTATTGTTAAAATAAATTTCTAATACATTAAATATATAGATAAATAATTTTACATGGTAAAATAAGGCAAGATACCATGAAAAAATATACAAAACATGGATTGTTGTGCGCATTATTGATCCTCGCAAACATCATTCTCACAAATAGAGTCGGTGTGGTGTTTTGCTATGTGTTATGTGATCATTTGTGTTGTGTGAGAAAAAAAAACTGACCATACCATTGTATTCGAGCACATAATTCTTGATTCCATTTGGGCTCATGGTTATATATAGTAGGTTTCTTTTCTTTCAAATAGCATGAGCAACTACCTTCTATATATAGATTGAAATGATTTTTTTTTCTATCTTTTAATTTGTAAGTTTTTGCCCTTTAATTTAAATGATTTTTCCTATTAGAAGTACTAAGTCAATATGGGAACTAAATATTTATATGATGATCCATTATATGTGCTCATGTTTGCATGTTAAATAAAATCTTAATACTTAATATAAAATAAAGTGAAAAAAAATTTGTAATTTTTGTTTCAAATTTTTTAAGTTTCATGGTAATATATATTAAGGGTAAAACAAATATTTTTGTATTTTGAAGTTACTATCTTAAATTACTTCAAATAGAATTTTAATGTTCATTATAAGATAAAGTGAAAACACAAATCCCTAATTATTGTTCCAAACATGTTAAGTTTATATATATATATATATATATATTATTTTGTTTAGTCTTGTCTACTTTTAATTAAATAAAATACAGAGACAACTATCATGTCTTATACTTTACTATCAAACAAAGTTTTATCTCCGTCTTTTGCATCATCTTGTCTTTTTTATCCCAAATATCTCCATCTTTTTATCATGTAGCAATAATCAAACTTTACCTAAAAATATATATATATATATATATATATATATAACCTATATCAATATGATTTTGTAAGAGAAAATTGAAGGTTGGGATTTGTAATATCCCAACTTCAATAATATTGGGCTTGAGTATTTCTAAGTTCTATTTGAAAGAAAATAATATCTCATTCTTATATCATATAACTCTCATTGTAGAGAAAGTCCTATGAATCCATGGATTTAGAGTATAAAATTCTCAACACATATTTATACCAATATACTTTATGTATAATTCTACATATTTAATAGGATAACAATATTATTAATACTTTTACATGAAAAACTTTTATGATGCTCATATCTTAAATCTTGTAAGTTAAAGCTTTGCCCTATACAAAAAGGTATGAGTGTTTTGATTTGATGTACAAACCATAGAAAGATGGAATAACCATAAATAAATTAGAAAGAGAAAATAAATGAAGTGTAACCAATTTGGTCTTTTAAACACATTTATTTACAATTGATTATTAACCAAATGCATTCCTTGTTAATAATCCCATTACCACTTTCAAGATCAAGAGGCGTGACTCTTCAATATCTTCAAAACATTTTCTACCGCTTATTCTAAATTCGATGTGTCATTTCTTCATTTTAAAAAAATCAAATGAATCCACCTAGAGAATTACAGTAGGAAAAAAAGAAATGGAAAAAAAATCCAAAAAGTAAGATGACATGTTGTTTTTACAGACAAAATTACCGATGAATTTATATCCGTCGATTAAATCCATCAGTAAATCCATTGGTAAATCCGTTTATAATATTTAATTTATGACCTGACATGTGATGAACTGCGATGAACTGAGATCTTTTATTCAGTCTCAGTATATATAATACTCCATATGTTGTTACTTTTGAATAATTTATCTCTTATACTATAATAAATTGATAGATTGATGAATTCCTCGTGGACAACATCGTTAATTTTGACTGTCCAATAACTCACAACTGATTAAATCTCAAATCTTTCAACTATAAGATGAACAATTTTCCACGTGATTTAGAACACATGTAAAGACTATTTAATTATTCTTATATCTCAGGATACTTGATTTCATTACACATTTCTTATTAACTGTGATGAAGATGTAATTCATGTACCAGATTTATCATTTGGGAGAGAATGCTGGTGTTACTTTGAATTTACTAAGTTTTGGTCCTCAAAGATGGTGAAGTGCTATAACAGGTATTTCATCAATATATGTGTTTAATACTAAATAGTATAGTTAGGGTAGAAAGACATATAACAATGAGATATGTGTTAAGGGATCGACTTTTAATAAGTTTAAAGTTGATTACCATGGGATATGTGAAGAGGTCATTTAATTGCAATATTATAGCAATCAGAATATAGTCTTTTTATTCAAATGTTATTAGTATGATACCACTGATAGAGGAATCAGAGTAGATCTTCATCATGGTTGGTTGAAATTAATACAAAGACTACACTTCGCAACGTCGACAATGTCTTTGTTTTCACCAAGAAATAACAAAAAGTTTATTACACATACACTCCTTCATTTAGAAAGGTTCGTTCAACAGTTGATTGGGTATCTGTAATAAAAACCAAACCCAGGGGTCATGTCCAGGTTGTTCAAGATGGCAACGATGAATTAGTTGTAGGAGATGATGTCTTTCCACTTGACGAATTAGTTGATCCATATTGAGTTGCTCCATTTAATGACTTAGAAGAAAATTCAAATTTGCATGTCGCCGAGAATACTTTTATTGATGTTGACATTGAGGAGTTAAATGGTGTTTTCAGAACTAGCAGACATACATAAGTCAATGAAGATAATATTAGCAATAAAATCAACATAGAAAATTATGATGGACGATGATGAAATTGAAAAAGAAGATGATTCTTATTAATTTGCACAACACTAATGTATAATGCTATAAACTGTAATGTAATATTTATGGATGAAATTAACTTTAATATAATGACAATAACGTTTATTTATTATTAAATTACAAAGAAACATTTATTTAATGTATTTTTATAGATAGAACTAGTGTTATTGTGCTCTGTGTGCTGTAGTGATTTTAAGTAATTGTAGGATGGATACATAAAGAATCCAGATACAATCTAGCAATAGAAACTGTTTTGCAGGAATGAAAATACCGATGGACATGAAAAATACAAAAGATACACCGATGAATTAAGTCCGTCGATATATTCCAGAAAGCATTGAAATTGTTTCATTCTCACTAACACTGTTTATTGTGTTCAATACACACGGGATCATCGAGAATTAATGTCCGTCGGTATTTTTTCGAGAGGTAAGATACTGTTTACTTTTCACTTGCATTGTTTATTTACAGTTCAGTACATACAGAATCACCAACGGTTAATGTATGTCGGTATTTTCCCGAGAGCTAACATACTATTCCTTTCTTATTTGCACTATTTATTACTGATCAATATATATATATGAAATCACTGATTGTAAATGAATGTCGATATTTTTTCGAGATCTAAGGTACTGTTCATATCTCACTTGCATTGTTTATTATTGATCAGTACATATGGAATCACTGGCATACGAAAAAAAGTAGTTAGTGATAGTTGGCGTGATTCTGAAAATTTTTTATTAAATTGAAATTTTAAATTAGACTTTGCAAACGAATATTGACAGAAAAATTAAAAATATTAATATTTAATTGTCCTTCAGTAAAAAAGCCTCAAATTAAAATACTAAAATCCCTAAAATCAGAACAGATGGGCACAATTCTCTTCTTCTCTCTTCCTTTGCAACTTCTTTTCTCCTCCTCCCAAATCTTCATCTTTCTCTTTCTTCTCTCTCTCTTTCTATTCTCAACCCATTATCTTCTCCTCTCTTCTTCTACGCGCGTAGATATATTTTCTCCTTCTCTTCTTCTCTATTTATTTAATGATTTGTTCAAATTGTTTTCTCTTTTAGGCTCGGGAAAATTCAACATTAAGGTAAGATTCTTCCTTTTCCTTCTCTTTTCGTGTTTTTTTTTTTCATTTTTTGTTATTAATAATTGTATAAATTTTGTTCGGAAGTTTTTTTATTTTTTTCATTATCAATAATTGTGTAAATGTTAGTGGATTTTTTTAAAAAAACTTTCTATTATAAATAATTGTATAAATGTTGATGACAATTTTTTAAATTTTTTAAAGTTTTTTTCTATAAATAATTGCATAAATGTTGATGGAAATTGTTTTTTATTTTTTTTATTCTTTTGTTATTAATAATTGTATAAATGTTATTGGAAATTTTTAATTTTTATGTTCTTTAATGATTGTATATATATTTTTGGCATTTTTTAAATTATTTCTAATTTTTTCTTATTAATATGGTTAGCTAATTGATTTGTTGGTGTTAACAAACAATTAATGAATGCAATTTTAGGTTTACAAATATTGAGGCTCTCAGAACTATAACATCAACAATGAAATCTTCAATGGAAATTATATTGTTTTAATGGAGTTAGGTTTCCAAACATTTTGAATGAAAATCTATGATTAATGTATGGTTCGGAAGGTTTAAGGTTAATATTAACTTAAATATCTTTTTATTATATTGATTCGATCAGTTTATTTACTTATTAAGAAAAATTTTCTTATATAAATCTCAACAACAAGAAAAATTTTGAATGGATTAAAGCTGAAAATGCTATTGCAAGGTGGGAAATTCATGCTGCCATTGTCACTTTTCTTGATTAAAATCAACAAATCAAGAACAATCAAAAGGCTATCATGTCTATTATGCATTGGCTGAATCATATTATTATAGGCACATAAATCTCTTTCTCCAATCTTAAATTAATAATTCTTATATTCAAATATGCATGTGGGAGCATTTTAATTCCTTCCGTATTGTTCACGGGTGAGAGAAAATACTTTTAAAATTACTCGACACTATAATATCATACATTCATAGCCATTATTCCTATTTTCACATTGAAGTTTTGTGACCAAAAAGTTCTTACAACCTAGAAGAAGGATCCAAGTCCAAGTCGACTCTGGGTCAGGGTGGAAAAAATCTATGTGCCAAACTTTAAATAATACCAAGGGAAGAACATACAGGACAAAAGCTAACATTTATTGTCTTCCCTCTACTTGTAGCCACCCAACATCCTATGTAAGAAAATACAATAATGATAAGATTATTTTCTCGCGTGCAAGTTGTTTTTAATATATTTAGGTATTATTAATGTGTTTTTGTAGTAAAAAATAATTTTAAAATATACGAGGATGGATCTGATATGATTTTATTGATTTAACAAGTTCAAAAGCAACACAAATAACTAGTAAAAATATGATTTGTCTCATAATAAATATCAAAGATGAGATTTTTTTACATAAATATTGAGATAACAAAATATTAGATCGATTCGGATCAAGTTGGGTTATTCAGCTAACCCATATGCCAAGTCATGATACATGATAACCCTGTGAAAAATAAATCAAAACAAATTATGAAATCTAATTTATAACAAACTCAATATTTAATAATTCTTATATTCAAAGATGCAAGAGGGAGCATTTTAATTCCTT
>Ga0307518_10004205_pt1 | contig 10327 bp, 15 predicted proteins | sample 25_EM_MG_FD_203889 | JGI IMG/M metagenome (GOLD analysis project Ga0307518, IMG submission 203889) | Populus trichocarpa ectomycorrhiza microbial communities from riparian zone in the Pacific Northwest, United States - 25_EM | ecosystem: Host-associated > Plants > Roots > Unclassified | place...
ATATCACTCGGCCCTTTGTATGTATGTAGTTGGCTTATTACCATCTTTCAGGAGTCAAGCAAGTGTCCCGCCGACTTCGGAACATTTGTTTGGCGTTGAAGAGACAAAGAAACGGAATTGCAACAGAACACAAGGTTCTTGAACGCACTCGCCGTGAAGCAAAAGCAGACGCGATCACGTGACGTCAATGACTGACGCGATACTATTCCTGACGCCTTGAAGGCTTGGCTATTTTCATTCATTCGGTCCGTCATTGACCTCCTCTGACGTTTCCAAACGCACTCAGCATCCATGGATGCTCGGAGGGCTGAGCCTGGTTCAGCCAATCGTGCACAAAGTCTTGTGGAACAAGTGAATAAACTCCAGGAAGAACTAGACTCCATGCGGAAGCGTTACAACGAGCTCAAGGAGGCGAAGGACAGGGCGGCCGTGCGCTACAAAGACGACTACAGGAAGTGGAAATCTTTCAAGCAATGGTTCATTGAAGACCTCGAGAGGGACGAGGAGGTCCGTCGAACGCTCAAAAAGGACGAATGGCGAGCATACAATAAGGCTTCAATGCTCGGAAAGCGCAAGCATTTCGAGATGTTGGGACCACGCTTGGACAGTTGCAGTGAAGAAGGGAGCGAGAAGGAGAATTCATGGAGTGGGTCTGGCACGGTCGTTTCCGAACCGTTCCTAACTCAAGACCACAGACTCGAAACCCCGGCGCAGGAATTCACAAAACGCAGATACCAGTGACGAGGTGCCAAGGTCACCGAAAAATGAAGATCCACCACCCTTACCTGACACTGGGACAAAGAAGTTTCGGCATGAGCTGAATACGGATGATGGTTTGTGTCATTGCCATCAATAATCTTCCTTTGATAAAACCTGCTGCAGATCGCCTCCATATGTCACAGATCTCTCGAACAACTCCACCAGATGCACGCACGCGAAAGCGCCGTGGACGATATGCACATGTTCCATCAGCTGCAATACCCACCATTAACTCAAGGTTCTCTATTCAGAAAGACCACAACCATGGTCTAGACTTTCAGTATGATACCGTAGTTCGCAACCAGGAAGAACGTCGACAGATGCTAGGCGATGACTGTGAATGTTGCCATGAGGTAGGTCCCCGCATTGTAGATTGGTAGTGCTACGTGAAAACCAGATGTTCCACAGTATTATAAAGCCGTGGGACCTGTTCCGGCTCCGCAGCGGCCGCTCTGGGAGTCCCCAAAGCGCAATGCAGTTGCTCATGCCCACCATATGCATGACAAAGGCAAGGAGAAGGAGAACGCGGATGATATCGAACAACATAAGCAACGCATATCACGACATCGTCATCATTGGCATAGGTCGAAGACACCCCCAGCTTACTGGGAAATCGGTTTCCCAGATACACAGGAAGCTTTCGAGATCAATCGGCGTGCCGCTGAGATGCACAGAAGGAAGTTAGTTGACGTTGAAACAGAGGCAAAGTGAGGCTCGCTGTCTTCTGCGCCTTTCAGCATTGTGATCTAACATGGTTACAGGAGTTGCAGGGGGAGATACCGGGAACGAGATGCATGGATATCATGAATACCCAATATGCGATGTTATTGGGATGGTATGTGTATAGATGTATGCGTAAAGGTGGCGAGGATCCGGCCTTGCAATACCTGCTTTCCAAGGCGAATTGGATGATAATGTCGCGCAAGCTGATTCCACAATTCCGCTGCAGCCATCGAAGTCAATATCAAGATACGAGGACAATTCAGTAGATGTCTCACTATGCTGTGCAAATATTGCAGTAAAAGGGAGGGGGTGGTTCTAGATGACGGTGAGCAAACGTTGGGCAGCAGTACTAAAGCGCAGCGTACCGTAAAGGTAACAGAATAGTGATCCGATGTCCTTTGGACTAATAGGTACGGGTCCCCTAAGGTAGTCTGACTAACACCATTTGTGCACTCCAAAGTGGAACTCACCAGGTAGTCGCTGCGGATCTTTAATCCGCAACATGAGTGAGAAAAGTGGGAAGTGATTCATAAATGCGAGTAAGGTCTCGCCACTTGCGTAAAGCACAATGAGCAACAGCCGGACCTGCTCCGGTATTCGTTAGTGATATTATACCTGAATAATCAAGATGTTGCTCTACCAGCGCAAAAACCGCATAATACACCGCGATTGTTGGAAACAAATGAGCGGCCAGAGTGAAAAGGATGGTCCCAAGCAGAAGCTGGTCAATGTCATAATCCCAGGGATCAGTGCGATTCCGAAGGACGTTGTACCGCTTTCCTGGGGACAGTTAGTGCGTGCTAGAATATGCGGTAATCCCCATACCTCGGAAGAGGTTCCACAGCGAACTTACGAGGGTCAGAATATGCTGGTATATTATTGACGAGATTAGATAGCATGCGTAGAAGTGGGCAGTGAAGAGACTAAGAAGGTCCAGGAATAGTGACACAGTCATTGTCAGCCCAACAATGCTCGCATTCTCGACAGTGAGGTCGAGAATCGGCAGAAAAGGGAGACATCTGGACAATAACTCTTTTTGATCGTCAGCAAAGGAGGCAACTACACATGATGCTCACTAGTCCACTGCGCCGTCAACCCTATGAAGCCGTGCGAGTAGAATCTACTCAGTTCTGTATTCAACTTCAGACCCGCGGGCCAGCTATCCAGCCACAGTAACACGCTTCGCATACGATTTGCCATGATGTCCTATCAATCCATCTGTAACACATTCAACTCAAGGAATCACAAGTTCGTCATACCTCCAAATTGTCTACCATCATTTCATTGAGGATGAATCTATTCTGACACCAAAATTGGCGGAAAGCGACGCCAATAATTATATCATTCAGAACTACCCAAAGTCTGTTATAATACCTAGATCATGGGTTGTTCAACAGAAATATTGCGAAGTGCATTTCACACGTACTCGTTGTCCTTATTGCAGGTTATGGAGACGTCTTTTCCCCGATAAGTGGCATTTTGACTGAACAAGAAATGCAACACGTTGAGTCTTGTTTCAATTTGGCGTACTATCTTGCCCTCCGTTAGCCCAAGTTCCGACGAGAATGAGTTACTAACCTGTGAAACTGAACTCCTTCAGCTTCAAGACACTTCCCGGGGAGACGAACAAAGAGATAGGAAGGACGTTCCACAGCCTGGAAAGTGTCGTTCCAGTTCGTGTTACAGTAGACTTGCTCATAGGCATATCGATGGAACCATGAAAAGCATATGCATTAAGCAGTTTATGCAGAAGGAACGGTACACCTATGCAAGTGACGATTATGTGACATATGTATGGTACCGTGACTAGCTGTGACGCAACGTGCAGGTCTTTAACCTCGCCCTCAAAGGAAGCGTCGGGAAGATTATAAAGTAACAATGCTGATGTAGTGGTTGCATTAGCTCAGAACAGACGATGCTCTCTCTTTTTAAAAGTCTTGGTACGTACTGGTATCGGATATAACCCATCGCTAGTGTAATGGCATACCATTCACTGTTGCTTGAGATGTTGAGTACGCAACTTTTCAGCGCATGCCCACGAGCGACACAGAAGCCATAGGAACGCCATTAGAACCACGGTAGCTGTACTTGCCTCGACAAGGGGCAGGTCGTGCAATGAGCCCAGGGGTATTTCGAGTTTCGCGGCTGGCAGCGAGGGAGCAGTTTCGGGTACTAGGAAATATGCAAATCGTCGTAGCATTTCGGATCGGTCAACTGGTGGTGATGAGGTGGAGCGAAACGATGGGTCCACTGAGACAGCGTCAGCAACAATGGGGAATTCCGGAACCTGTTCAGCGTACCAGTTCCGGGACATGCCCAAAAGCACATGGGTGGATGAATTTCGATAGATTGATAATGCGTATCTCTGCTAAGAGGAGGGCCGTAGCGCACATGGACTGGCACATCCACCACTACTTCTTGGAGTTGTGGTTCTGCAGACATTGCGCTCAGAAGAAGAGTTACATCTGACTGATCGACTGCGAATACTGGCAGCTCTAAGTTTGATTCGCCCCATAGTTCAAACGTGATGTTGCGGTCCGCGAGTTCGTACCGGTCAACAATAATACTTGGGGGGAGTGTATATAGCATGAACGCGGAGCACCCGGGTGCTGCTTTGTGTAGTGCAATACCCGCTGAAAGTGTGGAGTGGAACCCGCGACGAGGTGACAAGGCGAAAGAGAGGAGAGCTGGTGTGGACATGGATCTGTCTGTTTGCGATGAACACCTTCGAATGAGATTGACAAGAATCACGAAAGCAAAACGAGCACGAACACCAACGAAATACTAGCGGAAGACCAAGAATACGAATTAGGCAACGCAAATCGTGGTATGATTCAATCTTGGTCCGACCCGTAATTCCCAACAGCAGCTCTCTCTTCAATCTTGCACACCGTAGCGATGGGGGATCACAACCGGATCCACTTCCCTGAAGTACCCACCAGGGATCTCGCAAAGGTCATTGGTGTTATTGAAGACATGCAGGAACACACAAGTGTCGCTCCGGACATTGCTGGACACCCCGATCCTGAACATCGGCCTGTTTTCTTTGGCGCTGGCGGCCCAATGTAGGTCCTGTCGCCCAGAGAATTCATCTGCACATCATGACTCGGTCAGGCTTAAGAAGTTCGATCAGTCTGCTGCATCCAGTCGCAAGGGTTCCCAAGCTCCCACTCCTCCGCGGTCTGTGGTTGGCATAGGCAATAAAGGTAATGCGTCCAGTGTTATTCTTCACGCAGATGATTCTCAGAGAGTACACAGTCGCAAAACCAGATTATTCTGAAGCGAAGATTGTCCTTGCCATGGTGCGTATCTACAAAGCACTACCGTAGCAGGTTGCAGATGACGGTCAACAGGTTGGCTTACCTGCACGGGGAAAATCTTACCTTAGCAATAAGCTCATGCGATACCTCAAGGCATGTCATTCATCTATGACACTGTTGTTTCACTCACCAGTTTACAGTGGCTTGAATACGACGTTCAGGTATAGCATCATCGTTGGTTTAGAGTGTCCGTGACGACCACATCCGCAGGTTTTTAACGTAGGCCAGCTAAGGCGTTCACGTGCCAAACAGAAAGCGCTCCAGTATGTATTGATCTGTTTTTCAATCATGAAATTCTGACGACTCCAACAGGAGTGGAATCCAAGAGGACCACGGATCTAATTACTTCAGCCATAACAATGCCGAGGCAACAAAAGTTCGCGAAAAGCTCGCGGAGGATAGTCTAGAGATGCTCATCAATTGGTTGAAGAAAGGGGGCAATGTCGGCATACATGGTAATCAAACTCGTTCATACTGCTTAGTGAAATCTTCCTCACAGTGCCATAGACGCAACCAACAGTACACGTCAACGACGGTAAGTATAGCTAAACTGGTTAGTGCTTCAAAGAAGTGACTCGTTATAGGGCAAAAATAGAAGCACGTGTCAAGCAAGAGAAAGGCATCCACGCTATATTCCTAGAATCAGTCTGCAACGATCCTGCTGTCATCGCTGCAAACATTGCACTCAAGGTGTCGTCTGGGGATCCTGACTACAAGGATCTTCCGAAGGAAGAGGCTGAGCGTGATTTCATACGACGAATCAAAGAGTATGAAGCCGTTTACGAGACCATCACCGAACCGCATCTTTCGTACTTTCGAATTACGGATGTGGGCAATGAAGTAACCTTGTCGCGAATTAATGGTTACCTGCAGAGTCGCATCGCTTTCTACCTCATGAACCTTCACGTCAAACCTCGCAACATATTCTTCTCGAGAGTGAGTTGTGCCTAGTCAGCACTGACTGCACTGACAAACTCGCTTTGAATAGCATGGTGAAAGCCAGTTCAATGTTGAAGGAAAGATTGGTGGAGATTCCCCTCTCTCTCTGCGTGGGATGGAGTATGCTCGGGCCCTTCCGGAGCTTATCCGTAAACACATCGGCGATGCACCTCTTACTGTATGTCAAGGGCCCATGCTAACCATCTAGGGAAACTCACGTCTTTGTCAGATCTGGACCTCCACGCTCCAGCGCACAATTCAGACAGCCCAATTCTTACCCTATCCAAATTTGACGTGGAAGTCTTTAGACGAACTGGATGCTGGTGTCTGCGATGGAATGACATATGAGGAGATCGAAGTTTGTGTCGACTCCACGGTTCATTTAATTCCTTGGGCTAACACGTACCTTAGCTTGCATACCCCGAAGATTTTGCAAACCGTGATGAAGACAAATTCAACTACCGCTATCGAGGAGGCGAATCATATCGTGACGTCGTTGTTCGGTTGGAACCTGTTATTATGGAACTCGAACGGCAAGAGAACATCTTGATATTTGGCCACCAGGTAATCAAGGGACTGGCTTTGTGATCGTATGACTGATGTATTTTTTTCTTAGGCTATCTTACGCTGCTTGTAAGTTTCTCACATGAACGACTTCCTTTGTGCTGATGCAAGCTCTGCAGATATGCATACTTCCATGACCTGTCACAGATAGACCTCCCATATATCAAGATCCCGTTGCACACGGTTATCAAGTTGACCCCGAAAGCATACGGTTGTGACGAAGAAAGGTTTGGGTTACTTATGAACCGGTGTAAGATTACGGACTGATAACATATTGTTGACAGATATACCTTGCCAATAGGCGCAGTTGATACTCATAGACCCAAACCAGTCAACCCCCACGTGGAATTACTATCAGTGCCAGCTATCAGTGCTCGGCAATATTTTGTAAATGACGTTTAGATGGGAACATGTACTAGGGGTGATATAAGAGCGATAGAATGCTGTATCTACGAATGAAGGGAACTTGTATTTGAGCGCAAGACATGATAGACCTTGCCACAGCCGTGCAACTTCCATAATAAAGACAAAGCTGCAGTGTGACGTAGTCTTTGCTTGGTCTTTACTGCGAAATACATGCAGACTTGTCCATGGATAGCAGACTTCTGCAGCGCTCTCTTTCTTCTGTTAGGGCGTTAATTGGTCTTCAGCTCGTCTCACGGCTGTTCACATTCGTTCTCAATCAAGGTCTCGTTCGCCTTGCGTCTCCTCGAGCGTATGGCACCGTCGCCGTTCAATTCGAACTGCTCACTAGCACTATCCTGTTCCTCAGTCGTGAAGGCATCAGAAATGGGTTGCTACGCGTTTGGCCACAGAAAAGGAAGGATATGCAAAGCGACAAGAGTTTACAGGCAGCTCAGTGCGCCAACCTAGCCGCAGTCCCTGTGCTACTCGGCATACCAGTCATGCTCCTTACTGCGACCACATATGTGTATACAGCTAGTGAAGATGTTCGTCAGCAGCCCCACTTTCATCTTGCATTGCTCATATATTCTGTCGCGGCGATTGTTGAGCTATGCAGTGAGCCTATGCACAATCGGTGAGTTGACACCTTACCTTCTTCACCGAGTTTCCTCTCACGTTGATAGAGCTATGGGTGAAGGTTGCACTAGTATCAGAGTGAGGGCAGAAGCATTGGGGATCTCCAGCAAGACAATGGTCACCTATCTTGCTTTACAGTATGACAGTCGCTTAGGCGGCCAGAAACTCACTTTACCGGCCTTCGCTCTCGGTCAACTCGCGTATGGAGTTGTTGTATTCGTCATATACATGATAGAGATGCCTTATTTGCGTCTCTGGCCCAAGCGATTAAAATTGGGGTCTCCTGAGTTCGTCCGAGTTGTCAATAATTCGCCTGCCTTGTACTAACCTGGTGGTTCCAGACAAAATCTTCGGTGCAACTGGCTTGCTGAATTTCTCGATCCGACCATATTCCATCTCTCCCTGACCATGACATTACAATCCATCGTTAAACACTTTCTCACGGAAGGAGACAAGTTCCTCGTGTCATATTGGAGTCCACTGAAAGATCAAGGCGGATATGCAATTGCCGTTAATTATGGTATAATCTGATCTTGCGTTAATCATGGTTTCTCCATTTATCTCCTTGCTGCAGGCTCCTTGATAGCACGGATCGTTTTCCAACCAATCGAAGAAATGTGTAGAGTTTATTTTTCTAGGGTGCTCTCGCTTTCGACAGGTACCAAGCAGGGAAATAACGATGACGAGTCTATAACAGATAGTGCACTAAAGCAGGCTTCAGATGCAATTACAACGCTGCTATCGATCCAGGTAACATTTTCAGTACTCGTCGTGACCTTTGGTTCCCTATACCTGCCAATCGTGATGCAAGTCTTGCTCCCTCCCCAATACTTGGCAACGAGCGCTCCCCATGTCTTATCTGCATGGGTGTGGTACATCCCTTTCCTTGCCATTAATGGAGGGCTTGAGGCATTTCATTCAAGTACTGCTACTCCAGATGATTTGCGCAAGCAGAGCTGGTACGTCGCGTCAACCTCCTACGAACTTCTCTCCGGTTTCACGGCTTGCAGGTGGATGTTAGGATATTCTAGCTTATATATCATCTCGGCGATTTCTTTCTACCGGCTTGGATTTGGAGACGCATCGCTGGTGTACGCGAACATTGTCAACTTATCTGCCCGCATACTTTATACCATACCCTTTACCCTACACTTCTTCGGGAAGCGCATGAACTCAGCGCCATCCATCCTCATCGACGTGCTCCCTGATTGGCGATTCTTGGTCGCAACCGCTGTGTCGTACGTGGTCATCTCGCTCAATGAGAGCAAGCAGCATGTGATGGAATTGTCATCCCGTCATGCCTGGCTTTCAGTACCTGTTTTGTTACACTTTTTGTTGGGCGTTGGAATGGGCCTTGTGTGTATGCTAACGTGGTGGACCACAGCTGGAAAGTGGATAGTCACCCGGATGAAGTCCAAGGTAGAGTAGAGGATTTTACATAGTTACCTTGCTCCGCAAGGTCACCGACTCGAAAAGCATGTACATTTTTTCGTCATCCGCAAATATCATGGTTTGAATGAGCGCCAAAGGTTCGCGTGAAATTAACTCAGCCGTTGCGACAGGGGTCTAATGTGGATACTGTGATAAAGCTACAATATTGAATATCATTCTGTCAACATAGCCATACTATAAATTATCATAATATTTGGTTGTCTAGTGGAGCCTTTGATGTTTGGCTATAATCTTACAATGTGTTGAGGGTCAGTTCAACTGCATAGCAATACTATAAATGTTCATTACATTTGGTTGTCTCCAGATCCTACAGATGCATTTGATTTTGATGTTCTGCTATAATCCTACAATGTTGAGGGTCAATTCAACATAGGAATACTATAAATGTTCATTTCATTTGGTTGTCTCCAGATCTTGCAAGTGCATTTGATGTATTCCAAAGTAGACTTGTTTTTTGGTCCATCTTCTCGAGACGGTTGTCTTCGTTGCGTAGATATTCACTGGGATGTTGCGTGAACAATTTGTCGTCGAAGTCTCTAAGAAGTCGGATGGTACTTTTCCCACGGCTTCGCGACAGAGCAACGTATGCGTTGAAGGGAGCGAGTCATCCAGTAGGAGACATTCCAGTGTCTACAATGCATTATTCAATCGTCTGCCCCTGTGATCAGTGGTCTGTGAATGCGTAGCTATAGGCGGGGGTCACAGTGGTTTTAGAGCCATTCGCAGCAGAAATGGTAAACATTCTGCTGAGAGGGGTGATTGGCAAGGCGCCTGGTTGTAAACCATTGAGAACTGATGCTTTGGTGCGAAGCATCTGCACGAGCACATAAATTGTAGGGTACTGCAGTTCCATGCATTCGCCAGTGGTGAAGGTTCCGTCCTCTCTGGGATCGAGTACTTTGAACATGGTCAGGTGGGACAGACCATTACTCTCCAGCATTGCTCCATTGGCATGCCAGGAACCTAGCTGCGAGTCACTTGGGGAAGAGAGGGGAAGAGGCATTGCGACCGCGACCGGGAGAGGCAACGAGAGAGGACCGGACGATTACGATGGTTATGAGAGGTCGGAGGACTAAGCCTTTGTTCTGCTGTCCTGACCTGCCATGGCTGTTGTCTGCCCTGCCTATGGACCATCGGTCATCCCGGCGGCATTTTCCTGAAGAGCGAGATGCGAGGAAAGATCAAGACACCCAAGAAGAATCCTGAGTTCGCTTGATGATGCTCTCAGTGTGACCTTCTTTACAGGTATGACATACAAATCTTAATGACTGCCCGTTGGGAACTCATCAAACCTGTAAAGAAGTGCGATCGAAGTAGCGGATATCGACACCTGCGCAAGAGGATGTTTTCGTCGACTGGTTTTTTCAGTGCTTTTCCAAGCTGGAGTGAAAGCACGTACGCACCCAACTTTCCGCACCGACTCCGAAAAATACTCCATCCCACGCATCGGAAGCATTGCCATAATTGAAAGCAAGCTTCTTACTGCAGAGGAGAAAGGAAAGTGGCGGGTTCTCTGCAAACGTGCAAAC
>Ga0307518_10004206_pt1 | contig 10326 bp, 15 predicted proteins | sample 25_EM_MG_FD_203889 | JGI IMG/M metagenome (GOLD analysis project Ga0307518, IMG submission 203889) | Populus trichocarpa ectomycorrhiza microbial communities from riparian zone in the Pacific Northwest, United States - 25_EM | ecosystem: Host-associated > Plants > Roots > Unclassified | place...
TCTCTTCGTAGAGGAAAATAGATGTTCCTCTATAAGGAGAGTTTGCTTTTATTCGCAAGGTGGTTACAGTCGTTCAGGAATTCGGACGCATCGCGTTCAGAGGTCGTTTGACAGAACGTGAACTTGTACATAGCTCCAGCCATCGCAAAGCTTTCAACCAGTTCCACTGAGGAACCCGGTTGCATACATACATAGAAATTCAAATCCCCTATTGCGTTCGGCAGCAAGGCTGAAATGAGTTTACGAGGCCTCCGAACGAAGAGATGGCAGTTGGTGATGAATGGCGATTCGGACTATGATAAAGTTGTCATCAGGACGAAAGGATATATCACGAACCTACAGACACACAGATCACTTAATTACCTCCTCGAGACCATTACAAAAGCGATCAACACCCCCGTCAGAGCTCCAAGAACACCAATCATCATTCACCGCGCATACTCATCAAACTTGGTAGCGACAGGGATTCCTGCATGAGCAAAGTTAATGGTACCACTCCTAAGCGAGTATATGACGGCGCCTGTGATGAATCCAGCGACAGAATACGCAAGAAACACGAGCGGAAGCGAAGGCATGATGCTCTGGCGCTGAAAGGCCCCATCAGTATCCGTATCAGTTACTGGCGAAAGGGTAATAACGCTTACAGGAAGCAGAACAAAGCCCTCTCCAGCGGTTTGTGTGGCACCTTGTCACATGCCATTTCTGATTTATACCGGAAAATAGATACGAAAGATGTGATCATGCTCAGCACAGAGCATAAGATGGCGACTAAACCTCCAATCCGGGTTATACTGTCAAATTCTGGCAGGGTCATGAGCGTCACCGAAGCACTGAAGATGATGGCCGACTGTGGTTAGGAGATGAGTATAACTTTCAAAAACATGGATGCGGCCCTCACCACGAGACATGCACATGTATGGAAAGCCGGACACTCGCGCTCCGGAATTCTGTCGGCCGAACGGCGGCTTGCAGTTGTGCGGCGTGCAAACCCATTTTTGGACCGAAGTTTTTCAAAAGGACATCTGACACCTCCGTCGTACATCACGCCGTCGTACAGTAGGATGTCACGCCCGTCGTACAGTAGAAAGTCACGTCGTCCGTACATCACACCGTCGTACAGTAGGACGTCACGTTGTCGTACAGTAGAAAGTCACATCGTCCGTACATCACACCGTCGTACAGCGGAAAGTCACGTCGTCCGTACATCACACCGTCGTACAGTAGGACGTCACGCTGTCGTACAGTAGAAATTCACGTCATCCGTACCTCACACTGTCATACAGTAGGGCGTCATTACATCACGTCGTCGTGCAGTTGAAACTCACACCGTCATGCAATAGAAACTCACACCGTTGTGCAGTAGTATATCTCGCCATTGTACAGTAGTACATCTCGCCATAATATAAGTAGGCAGTAAACTAGATATTTGACAACTCCCATAAAAACAAGCCCTCCGCCATGGGAAGGCCATGACATGCAAGGGTGAGTGCGAAGTCCTGAGCAGTGTGTGAGTCACGACGCGCCTCTACAACAACCGCTATAGAGCCTTCGATGTATCCATGTGCTATTAAATATTTCCGGCCATAAATCCCCAGTTGGTCACAGAAGGGGAGTGCAACTGTGCCCACATTCGAAGGGTAGTAATGACTTTCGACTACACCGTGCAAGTTCCGAATATGGGTGTGTACAATTGGTGAAGGTGAAATTAGGCTTTGAGTTGCTGGCGGAGCGCATGGCCTTGCTGAAGATCCACTTGCGTTCGTCGTCCGTTGACTCATTGAGTTGGTTTGAGTTGCTGGTGGAGCGCTTGGCCTTGCTGAAGATGCGCTTGTGTTCAAAGGTGGGAGATTCCAACTGGACAAAGACATAGCAGCGAAACTGGCAGTTGGAACAGTAGATTCCCTGTGAACTTCACTTTCCACGACGTGATCTGGAATGTTCAGCAGAGGTTCCTGCAGGGACAATCAGTGTATTGTCGTCACACTTGAGAGCACTCACCAGAAGCTCCTCCACTCCCTTCGCAATCATATAGGCAAGTGCCTGCCAGAAAGTGGGCACTTCTTTCCACAGCGGATACGTGTAACTGCCGAGCGAGCGTAAGGCTGATTGCCTGTGAAAGCATCAATACAAAATTAGCGTGGCTTGGTTGTATATCGCACCTTGTCCGATGGATGTCCACACGTTGACCAACCACGACAGGGAAAAAGTTTTCGCTGTGCTCGTTGAATATCTTCCGCACTTTTCGGACTCGCCGAACAATGACAGAAGGTCTTGAGTCAGCGGATTGCGAGGTGCCTGATCCAAGATTGGCTGTAGCTGAGCTATTACTATCCTGGCCTCAGCCAACGACCAACACTGGATAGCGATGGGAAGTGGTGGAGAGGAACGTCCACAGCAGAGATTAGGGCTATGTGCCATCTCAGTATAGACGGTGATGACATATCAACACGAGTTTACTTACCAGGCACTATATATTCCAGGTTGATCACCGCCGATGACCACCCAGTGCTCTTTATTTTCTGTAGTTGGTGGCCTATCCATCACTCCTGACTTGCAGCCCTCCCCCCATTCTCACTTTATAGTCGAGTAAAGTGCATGGCATTGTCCACTTCTTAGCTAGTACAAAGAATATCGTACACTGATTCTCTATTCACGGAAGTCCGAAGCTACCAAAATTGAGCAAGAAGCAAGTGTGAGAGTTCAAGATGTGCCAAGAGGAGGTCAAGAAAGACAGCAGTGTACGTGCGGTGAGACAGGATCTGAGAGCAGGGATCAAGAAAGGCCAAGAAGCATCCAAGTAAGTCAACAAGCCACGAGATGGCTGATGGGGATATGGGAATTTGGGGATAGATGTCAGAGCGCTGGCGACTCCATCCTGGTCATGGCCCTAGTCGGCTCATTTATGGTGCTGACCCCGAACCTCTTAAGGCCAAACCCGGGCCATTCGCAGAAGTGATTGCATCTGTGTCGCGTTTCAAATAGACGGACGGTGTTCTCCATGTTCCTGTCATATCCATACTTTTCCCAGTCACAACTCTGGTCTAACCTTGGCCTGCCTGACCTCTCCTTAGGCATAGACGCAACTCCGGATCTAGTCCGGCCATCTCCAGCCCCATAGCTGTACTCCAGCTCAACTCTGGTCACTACATCCATCTCCGCCTCAGGACTAACCCCTGTCTTCCTGCAGACAGATCTGCGGTCTAACTCCTCCATGTTGGACCTATACCTACCACTAGTCGCTACTCCGGTTTCAGTCCGGCCACTCCCTTAGCCTTGTCTGCGACATAGCCCAACTCCGGCTGGTATATCCAACTCCGGCTCAGTTCTGCTCCTGCTCTTGCTCCGCTTCCTCTGTCAGGTCCACCAATGGCTCAGGACATTTCTATGTCCAACTCCGGACCTTCCTCCGGCTACTCCGCCCTTCCTCCACCTGCACACTCCCTCCGCTCTTGCACTTCCTCCGGTCGTGCACTTCCTCCGGTCCCACTTCCTCCGGTCCTGGACATCACTCCGGACTTAACATTAGTTAAGTCCACCTCCAACCCTTACTTGTCCTGTTCCGACTTAGTTCCCTTCACCCTGCATCTGCTCCGTTGTCCCTGTAAAACTAGTTCCCCGTTTCTGTTTCTGCTCCGGTTTATTTTCCTGTACCTAGTTTATTTTCCTGTCTGTTTCCGCTCCATCCCTTGTCCCCACTAAGGTGTTTACTTGTCACCGTATATACTCACCTTAGTTCTCATTACTATATAAACTACCAAACTCCGGCCTAGTAGTCCTTAGATCAAATCTCGACTAAGATACTCCTCCCTCTGTACTACCCACTATGCTCTCCTAATCCATCTGTTCACCTGAACTCCTGAACTCCGGCCAACTCCGGTCTCTGTCCTATCTCGTCCCCTTGGTCCTATGTCCACTCCTAGCAAGTCTCCTACTCGCACAAGGGCAAAAGCCACCTCTGTCCCAGACTCGACGCTAGACCTCTTAGGACTTATCCCACCTCTGGGATGTCCTTCGCTCCGGACAAACTGCGCTCAACTCCGGACCACTTTCCCACGGTCCGGACTTACTCCCAGTGCTTCTCTAGTGCCCGGACTTCGTTCGTATGACCCGGACTTGACTGTCCACACTAACTAGCACCTACTAGTGTCTGGACTTACCTCCTCATTAGTCCCCTGCAACCCTGGACCTCCTAGTAAGATCGTCGAGGAGAACCGATCCTGACAGTTCCCTTCACTAAAAATGTCTTGGCCCTCCCCAACCGAGCTATCAATGTTCTCAGTGATACCAAACAGAGCCGTACAGAAGAACAACTTACGGGTCGGTTAAAATCTGCGGGTCTGTGAGAAGGGTCGTACTCCCTGTAAAGCAGGTTAGAAAAAATAGAAAGCAAGAGGTAGCCAGCTGTCACTACTTGCCCTGATAGTCGGATATAAATACAAGCTTGCCGGTTTGGGTATACTGGACGTGTTGCGTAAACGCCAGAAATTGGGCAATGTCGTATCCCACCTCATCCTCATCGACTGAAGGCCCACAGTCCATGTTGTGAATAAACTTCGTAAAAACTGCGCTGCCACCATCGATTTTCTCTTCGAGTAGGTACACACCGCACAATGTGCCGGACGACTTGCCCTTCACAGGTTCCTTACTGGTCTGAGAATGGGCCAAGGCCAAACCAGCCTCCACAAAGCGTAGATGGGGAATGTTGAATGGGGGAGGCTCATGAGCATCAGCAATAGCACGATCGATGAAGTCGTATGTCAACAACAGAAGTGCTTTCGCCCAGTATAGCGTGTTTGCTTCACAATGAAGCTTCGAAAGTTCATCTGCCAATACAAAGCGGGAAATCCGGCGCTTTTCAGGTGCTGGAGGAGGGGCGGCAACCACGCAACCAGACTGAGAGCCAGCCTTGGGAGGCTTCGGTTGAGGCGTGAAAAAGGGGCGCTTGACGACCACGTCCTGGTGGGCCTTCGATCCCAGGCCAGACATGGATGGTGGGGTGAGCATCAGCAAACCAGATTGCACTGTCTTGAATCCGCCGATACCAATCAAAGAACCAGGAGACTGGTCCACCCTCAGCCTGCCAGGATAGGATTCTGATCGTTCCAGATCAAAGGATCGGTACCGGCGATTCTCCAGGATCTCCGAGAGCAGTCGTGTAGGGATAGGGTGGAATTGAATGCTTTGGAATGACTCCATTAAGACTAAAAATACATGTGAGTATCTAAATGGCGTTATAGAGTTAAAATCTTCACCTTTGTCAACGTCAAGCTCCGATGTGCCTCCAAATCTGAGGGCTTCTTTGAGTAGATTTGTATGGCCATGTGATGAGAAAGGCGCTATGGCCGGGATCTTCCTGGGGGGTGACCTGGCGGCGGGAGGAGGGCTTACAATGGCGCGTTTGATGGTCATTGGGTTGGCATCAGTGGAGTTGGGAGGGGCCATTTTACAAGGGGATGACACAAGGTCATACGCACTGGTTGCTGTACGCAAAAACAGACTCGCCTCCCTTTGGGCAGGCTGGGCAGGCCCGGCAGCTATTGAGTATGATCAGTTTGATCTAATCTGCAGTCAACTAGTAAGTGGCTTACCTTCGTTGGGTTGCACCAAAGGTACACCTATCTGCGTAGGCATAACTGTGGATTGGGCATAGCACTGCTGGAAAGGGCGAGTAGCCAAGCTATCAGAGGACACTGAGCCTTTGTCGGCACTTGGGCGGAATGGCAAGTCACGTTTGTTTGAAGTCAAAGGTGCCACATTTGAATCACCAGCTGGAGGATCGATGAATGCCTCGTATTCGGCCCACTGTGCAGCAGGGACGACCACGAATAACGCAAATTGCTTGGGTTTAAATGTGTAGATGTTTGAATTCTTTCGGGCGGGCTGGAGACACTGAGAATAAAAGTAGGGCAATGGAGCACGATGGGCACCAAGGTCCACCCATTCTGTATCTCGCACGACAAACTCGTTCACGTGCCAAGGGAATGAGGGGCAAAACATCCGGATTTTCGGGATAATTGTCTTGAAGGCAATGGTGACGAGGCCATCGGCAGTTATGAGGGCATCAATATCCTTTTTCCCCTCACATATATTCTGTACGCTACCATCAGTGTCCTGAATCAAATTGAAATTATAAGACTCACGCCAAATATCATGCTCTGGTTGCGGGCACGCTTGGCGTTAGTAGTTTCGTAGTGTGCCGCTATTTTGAGCGATATCGTCTCTGCTGGTGGGGCAGCGAAGGATCTTTTGGCCCATCGCTCGAGCTCCTGGTTGTAGCGGGCATGCTGCGTGGTGTATCCCGATCGGGGTGGTAACGATGGTGATGCTATGTTGCCAGCGCGCAGGGCCACAGTGGTGTGCCCTACCTGAGGTCGAGATCCTAGGTGTGAAGGAACGTGAGCAGAGTGGGGTGGCGGTGGGGGGTCTGCATGCCATGCAGATGGAACCATCACATCTGGACCGCAAGAGATAGCCATTACCTGGGGTGGGTTGATGGTAGCTGCACACCAGCTCATCAACCAATCTCATACAGTGAACATTGATGGAACTAACCCCCACGCTGTGCAGCATTCACAGATTGCTGGATTTGGCGAGGGTCGGGACGAGCGTAACTAGTCGCCTCATGAGGCTGTGAGGCCTGGACTTGGTCTGAAGCCGAAGCCACAAATACCATTAATAGATGAGGTTAACTCTCGTAATGTAAAACACACCTGTACGGCAAACTGTGGTCGAGGGCTTCCGAAGGTAATGCTGATTACAGTTACCGCAAACCACGCAACCACGTTGCCCAGGCTCAATAGTAGTGATATAAAATTCAGGTTCCCCTTGACGTATCAATGCCTTGCATTTCGGGCATTCACAATAGTGATCCTTCTTGGCAAACGCATCTTCTGTGAACTGGGTCGAGACCTCTGGCTGGGTGGACATAAGGGAGATAATCCTGGGATGACGGCAGGCAATGAAATGTCTGTGGGACCGGTGGCCTTTAAAACCATCAGCACACTTCTCCGTCACGAGTCCCCAAACAATCAATAAGTTCTGGCAGACGCTGATACCTTGATCCTCTGCATCGTGTGCGAGCAAACCCGCGCTTCCCCTGAGGCTTGAAGGCTGCATCTGAATGTTGTGCATTGTCGGCGACCGCCCATCATTAGGCGAGGAGTGCAGAAGCAGTAATAGTAATGCCTATCATAGGCGGAACGTGACATTAGCTTTCTGGAAGAAGTTCAACATGCGGCTTACTTACCCATGGATGGCCCATGGATGACTGACGCATGGCGGGATCAAATGAAATTGGGCGGAGATATGTCTGCACGCTGGGCCAAGAGATGCTTGGTGAGTTGCACAAAACCTCAAAAGGGTAGACATTTTTCTTACCAGAGAGCGGAGATTGCGTAGGAAGTACACATCTGGGCCGAGAAGAGATGGCCTGACAGCACGACCTGGGATGCTATCTAGCTGGTGAGTCGTGCACGACCTCAAAAGGGTAGCGACCGTTTCTTACCAGAGAGCGGCGATTGTGTAGGAAGTGGAGGTTGAGTGCGATTTGATGGACGTTGGAAGGCAAGAATAGGCGACGCAGGACTTCGTGGTCTCCTCATGTCCTCAACATGAGGTGAGAAGTGCAGTCTTGTCACTGGCCTCGACTCAGTGTCAATAAATTTGGACTCCGTGTCCGCATCACCAGCCATCTCCTTCGTATTAGCATCCATGTTATAAGCCCAGGATGGGCCTTGCTTTTGTGCCGCTTTTCTTGTGTCCCTTGCCTTCGATGCCTAATCAAAACAAGCCCACACGTCAGTAAAGATGTCTCCATGATCACTCGTGCTAGTTGACTCAAACCTCCATTTTTCTAGCGCCTCTGGAGGATATGAAACCACTCATCATGTGCTTATGGAAGGCACGATTTACTGACAAACGAATTGTAGAAGAACTTCGTAAACATATTGATACAAATCAGTATGGTATTGGGTGCGTGTGACTAGCCTTAATGAAATGGTCGCATATATCGCAACTGATCCATCATCTTTTCTATAGCCTCACAAAGTTTATTGAGATACGCAAGCAGATGGGCTTGATTCAAACCCGTCAGCAAGGCCATACTCCAGAGTCGATCCAGGATGCCATGCAAGAATTGCGAGTGGTGTACCCGAACGCGGGTGCTCGTGAAATGATAAGCCTTCTGTTCCATGAGATGAATATGTGTGTGTCACGGTCAGTACGCATATCAATTGGTCAGGACTATGTGGATGGCCTAACCTTGCATGTACAGAAGCGTCATACGAGACTACTTTACTACTTATGAACCACATCTTATTCGCCAGCGCAAGGCACGGCGGCTCCAGCGCCGCCGTTTTTGGGCAGCCGGCGTCAACAATATCTGGGCCGTCGACCAGCACGACAAGTGGCTTCGGTTCGGCCTCGCCCTCCATACAGGCGTAGAGCCGTTTTCTGGGAGGATCCTTTGGATCCGTGTCTGGCATTCCAACCGTCACTCGCAGCTTATTCTGTCTTATTATCTCGACGTGGTAGATCAACTCGGCTGTAAGTACGTGTTGTCGTTTGTTAATATCTACTGACAAGTTACATTCCCAGTCGTTCCGCTCATGTCCCAGAGCGACCCTGGGACTGAAAATTTCGGTATTGCAAATGCTCAGACGATGCTGCACCAATGGCATGACCCGGCGCTAGCAGGGACACTGCAACATCGATGGATGCGATCCAAGAAGAACATCAAACCTGAAATAATGTGGTCTCAACTACGCCAACGATTCACCCCTGGGTTTGAAGCTCTACTGGAAGAGGGTGTCCAATGCGGTTGGTATGACATGAATAATATCTTGCAGCTGTAAGTCCACATCTTGTATGCCTTCGAGACGCTGATGAGGTCAACTTGCCAGCATGATTTTCCGATGGATTTTTATACCTTGGCTCCAGTGCGAGCTGGATCGCTATCGTGATCGTGTCAATCACACCGCGAAACGTCGTGACCGTAATAAGGTATGTTTCTTCGTAACCCGCTAGCCAGTTGACTAATGTTGCATGAGGTTCTGCCCCATGGCATAGCCGAACTAATTTTTGACACTCCCCAAGACTATGGTGCGTTACAATTGAAGGTTAGTTGGAACTCACAAATGCGGTCATTTTCTGATGAGACAATAGATTATGGTCGACAAAGCTGCCACAGCGCATGTTCGCCAGCTATACATTGACCCAGATCATGCCGTATTCGACTTGGTGCCAGGTCCTTTGAATGTGCATCTGGAGGAGTGTTACAATGAGCTGGGATGTCCAGCTGTCACTCATCAGACGGTTTGGGCCGTGTACCTTGACCTCCTTCATTTAGTTCAGGACCGCGCTGCTAGGTTACCTCCCCTCCCTACATACACGACAATTGAACAAGCTGAATCAGCCGGATCACTCCCATTACTTGAAGGCCAACGTGATCTTCCGTTCAACGAAGAGGGTGACCACTATTACATGGGTGGAGTTGGGGGAGGGCTCGGTCTTGGTGAGTCCAGTGTTGACTTAACAAAGGATGAGACTTATGTTCCAGATGCTGACCATGTGCAACGCCTAAACGAGTTGGACGCCGAAGATGAACCCGACATTATTGAGGGCGGGCCAGACATTGTCATTTCTGATTTTTCTGATGATGAAGGGGATGAAGAGTTAGATGACTGGTCTTGAGGTGCATGTGGACTACTCTCGATGTGTACTACATTTTTGTGTGTGAAGTCCTTGCTGGCAATGTGAACCTATGATATGGTATGACAATGCCCTACTGTATGATGGTGTGATGTATGGATGACATGACTTTCAACTGCATGACAACGTGATGTAATGACGCCCGACTGTATGACGGTGTGAGGTACGGATGACGCGAATTTCTACTGTACGACGGTGTGATGTACGGACGACGTGACTTTCCACTGTACGACGGTGTGATGTACGGACGACGTGACTTTCTACTGTACGACAACGTGACGTCCTACTGTACGACGGTGTGATGTACGGACGACGTGACTTTCTACTGTACGACGGGCGTGACATCCTACTGTACGACGGCGTGATGTACGACGGAGGTGTCAGATGTCCTTTTGAAAAACTTCGGTCCAAAAATGGGTTTGCACGCCGCACAACTGCAAGCCGCCGTTCGGCCGACAGAATTCCGGAGCGCGAGTGTCCGGCTTTCCATACACATGCGCCGATGACGAATAGTGGAGCGCTGCTCGGCGTAGCTGTGTTGTTCTCCACGTCAAAATGACTACTGTATCTCGCTCTGTCGACGAAGAGGAACGGGATCCCCTAGGTCATACTAGTATG
>Ga0307518_10004207_pt1 | contig 10326 bp, 15 predicted proteins | sample 25_EM_MG_FD_203889 | JGI IMG/M metagenome (GOLD analysis project Ga0307518, IMG submission 203889) | Populus trichocarpa ectomycorrhiza microbial communities from riparian zone in the Pacific Northwest, United States - 25_EM | ecosystem: Host-associated > Plants > Roots > Unclassified | place...
ATCATGTTCCTGGGGCTGTCATGTAATAATGGGACACCATCATAGTGGGCTTGACACATTGCGAGACACCAATTTAGTGTATGGTTCTTTGGCCACATTGCTGTGACTACTACCCTAGTCCTTTGCCACAATGCCATGGCGGCTGCCCTGCTGCAATCATTCGGCCTCAATGCCATGGCAACCCTGTGGCATTTACCTCTGGCCGGCGGCTGCCCTGCTGCAATCATTTGGCCTCAACACCACAGCAACCCTGTGGCATTCACCTCTGGCCACATTGCTATGGTGACTGCCCTGCTGCAATCATTTGGCCTCAATGCCGGCTGCATAAGGCCCTTTTGCCGCAGTCCATTCTGATCTAGCATACCAGTGTGTCAGCCCACTGATGTTGCTTGGTGACAACCTCTCCATGAGCCACCAATATTGCATGGTGAAACTGCTTACATTAGCCCACTTGTATGGCATGGGGATGTGCCATAGCTGGGCCCTATCCCAGCTGGCCATGTAGAACGGCCAATTGTCAGCTTCGTCTGTCTGTGTTGTATGGGACAATGCAGGTGCATTATGTGTGCACTTGCGCTGGATGACCTTGATGCTGCATTGAGTATTATCGCGCAGTCGGTCCCTGAAACAGAGGCAGAGTCGAAGTGGAAAGCGCTAGGCAATTGTGCACCAGCTGTCAGGAGGTTTGATCTTGCCAAGGAGGTGTACGAGAAGGCAGGAGATTTACATTTAGGTTCATTGATGTTGCTGGTTGTCTGTATGGGAGATAAGACAGGACTTGAACGGGTTTCTGCTGCTGTGGGTGTCTTTCAGTTCTGTCTTGCCATGGCTGCACTAACGGCACTGGGTGGGCGTGCAGGGAAATCAGGCACGAATAATCAGGTGTTTGCTGCGTCTCTCGAGCTCGGAGATACATGTGTGTGTGTGGACTTACTCATCAAGACAGGTTGGGCCCCAGAGGCTGCACTGTTTGCAAGGACGTATGCGCCAAGGTAATACTTTTCCTACCAGCCGATGCCTTCAAGGTTATTCCAACACTACATGTAGGGTTCACAGAGCATGTATTCACTGACACCCCACTGACTACCTATTCACAGTGGGTGTGACCCTCTCGACCCATCTAATATTTCAACAGGCGTAAGTTTACTTCCCAGGCAATACACATCATCGACAAACTTCTGTGGGATTTGCCAATTCCACTGGTGGTGTACCACCATCAAGATGATCTCAATGGCCAACTACTTGCACCGCCAACCACAGTGTTGATGGCCCCACCACCCGCATGACAACGGCCATCACCACCACTTTTGTCAGCGACACCCACAACAATGTCTGCAGCATTGTATGTAGTAATGACACAATAATAAATCAATTGATTGCATTACAACTGTCTACATGTGAGCGCAAATTAAGTGGATGTACCTTCACCGGGTGTCAGTTGGATATGGGTACTGCATGGGTGAATTTCCGACTGCACATAACAAAATTGACAGTACTGACAGGTTCCTGGTGTGGGATCCGGCAATTCGGATCAGGCGGTTCCTCTATGCAAGGCTGTGACCATTCTGTGCTCATTGCTGAGCTTTTATATCCAACTTACATGGTTTGGGTAGGCAGCCCCAGTGAGAAATGGACATGAGCGTAGTCATGGACATGTATGTATACCTATGGCATAGACGGGGATACACTCGCATACAAAATGGGTTGCCTCATAAGTGTTTTGAATACATGTTTGATACCCAAAATTACTTGGATTTATGCCTTGCTATTCTGTAGGATTTCCATATATCTACATATGACAGAGTGTCCTTTGAATTGCTTGTCCGGTTCTTATGCCAATTCATTCCAGATTATACAAAACTTATGCTTTGTGTGATTGCAGCGCGGTATGCCTACATATGCACAAATAGACATTATGATTGCCCACCCACCCACCTCGCGCCACCACCACCGCCTGCTAGCCTACAATCCTGCTCCCTCCACTGATAGACATGATCCCAGACGTTCGAACAATGATCCCATGCCTCTTGGAACAACACGATGAAGCACCTAATGCATAGGTAGGCCCGAAAACTTCGCGACAACGTCTGCTGTCCCATTGATCCATATGCCAGTAGCGACCTAGAAATTTGTTAGGAAGACAATAGTTTAGCGGATAAATCTCACCAGGTTCTTTGTTTCCTCCTTGTATTTCTGTGTCTGATTACTAGTTAAGAACAAGCCATGGAAATAACTTAATATACGTACTCCTTTTGCCTCTGCAGACAATGCCTCGAAATACGTGTTGAATTCTTCAAGTGAACCACCAATTTGGCATTGATAACGATGCATACAAAGCGTTTTAATGGAGTAGACCAGTTAGCAAGTTTCTGTGTTGATTGTGGCACTTACCTCGCGCCCTTGTTTGATGGCGGACACCATGCCTTCTTTTTCTCGGGTCCGTTGGGTGCCGTCTGTGTGGGTGGTCCAGCTGGTGGCTCTGCTGGTGACCTTGGTCCGGGTACTGCCTGTGCCGCTGATTGCGATGCGCTCGGATTCACTAGAGTGGTGTTATCAATGGACTCATTGATCTCACACACTCACCTGTGTGGTCTAAAGGTGCTCCAGTGTTCGCTTGATCAATTTGAGACGGTTCCTTAAAGCAATTGTCTTGAACGATGCTTGGAGTTGTGGTACTCGAGATTGTGGCATCAACATGAGGCTTCGCGCGCATGGAAAGCCTGCAACTCAAAGGTTAGCAGGTGGTGTATAAAGGTACATTTACTCACAGTGGGTTCCTGACCACAGGAGGAGTGACGGGAGCCACCGTGTTACCGTTTTCAACTACATCTGACCCAGCGACATCAGGCACAGTAGACCTACAACACCAAAGTCAGTAAGTGAATGTGAATTCACTCACGATGGGTTCTTGATGTTGTCGTTAGAGATGGCAGCCCCTTCGACCAAGTTTAATGAGGCATTGGACATAGTAGACTCAGCTAGAAACAAGATCATTAGTATTGTAATTATTCCTTACATATCTTCTCGCCTGGTGCGCGAGCATCAGCGTCAGCGCCAGTGCACATATCGCCCAGCACGCCAGAGAAGTCATAAATCTGTCCGAAGTCATCAGCCTCAGGAGGGGCGTAATGTAATGAAGGGATAGATGGTGTATGTGGCCCAGATACGGATTGGATGCTGGAAGAGCTTGCAGAGGAGGTGCTGATTGATGTGGGTATTTGAGTGTTGGAGTCATTGATGTTGCTGTTGCCGTCATCTGGAGATGGCGAGGGACTGAGGCGTGCACGTTTGGACTTTGGCAAGTCTACGGAATTGACGCTTTCCTTCTTTACCTTGCGCTTACCAGAATCGGACACCTTATCATCTGCCCTGTTAGTAAACCAAGTCTGCTTGAAAGAGCCATAATTCTTTTTGCCGAGCATATCACTCTTCCACAAGTCTTCACCCAAGTTGAGCTCTGGGCATGCTCTTGTGACCTCATCATGGAAGTTCCACTTGGCACTGGCAGACATTGATGTCCACGTAGTATTTGAGTCAATAAACTTGCGCTTGCGAAGTTCATGCCAGAGATCTCGTGCGGTCTGAAGGATATCGCCTATCCACTTGCTAGGAAGAGGTTTGCCGTCATCATCTTCCAGGAACGATGTGTATTGGCTGGATTGTTGCCCTTCTGCAGTTGTTGCTTGCCAGGTCTTCCACTCCATCTCTGTCCAAAAGCGAACCTTGAGATAGTTGGCGCGGTCAAGCTGAGGAGGGGGATTCCTCTTCAAGAGAGAGCCGGTGACGTCCATGGGCAAAGGGTGTAGTGCAACACCACATCCGCTCCAGAAACAACAGAGTTGGATTTCTGTACTGCTAGCTGTGAAACAAGGGTATTATATGCATTTCTATGATAGAAGTAGTGTCAGTAACCTAAATGACCGCGATCAACTTACTGAATAGCAGAGCGTTCTGCTCTGAGCGAGGTATTTTCAACTTGGAGCCTGTTGACTGAGACGACCCTAGGCGAAGACACCAAGGACCCTACTACACACTGGGACTCTGAGAGAATAGGACATGAGGACTAGGGCAATAACCCAAGATGAGCTTGAATGGGGAGCCTCTGGGTGCTGGATTGCACTGTATATATACTACTCTACACGAGGGCTACGCAAGGCTATCCATGAGGCTACGTACTGTGCAATGCTATGCTAGTGATGTCATGGTGGAGCTAAGGCTATGTGGAATGACATCAAAGGAGGCAGCGTGTACAGCATGAGGCACAGGTCTAGACTAAGGTAGATAAGATACGGCTGTACACTACGATAAGATAAGATGCTATCTAATCACAGATTAGATAAGATAAAAAGTCGGACCATTACATTGACGGTATCTTGAAGGTACTGAATATGTTGTATATGCTGCATATATGCGCAGGAAATCAGGGTTGCAACGCAAATGGACCAAAGACTTACTGATTGTTCTGGAATGTTTTGGCTGAAATTATTGTTGTGCATCTGTGGGAGAGGTGATAAGATCAACATAGAAGTACGCATAAACACTTACGTTGTATTGTTGCTCTTGTATTATCTGTGAATTACCGCCCCATGCTGGGATAGGGGGCATAGGCACAGGAAATTGTGTGTTGCCGCCTCCATAGAAATTACTGGCAGGAGTGTTGTAAGAATCTGAAGTACTGTTGGAGTTATAGTTGGAGGGATTCTGGACATCTGGAAGAGGCGAGAAGGAGAGGGGACCAGACGACATGGTGGAGAAGGGCAAGATGATGTTTGTCACTGTTTGTTGCTTGAGCCCACGATTTCTCTAAGTCCCAAACAAGGCCACATACTACATACTTCAACGCAACCATGTTCGACACAACGAACACCACCATGAAAGTAATTGAAAACATCATTGTACTCGAGGTGGAGAACATCCTGAAAGGTTGGCCTATGTATGTTATCAAATTTACACCAGAAAGCACACGTCCCCACGTATGTATTTCTACACATATTGCTACTCATCATCTCATGCTAGCGCTACAGAAAATCATTCTGCGTTTGCAGAAACCATCCAATTGTATCACCGTTGGACTGGAAGATAACAACAGTGAGTTTGTCTCGCGTCCAAGCGAGTATGGTAAGTCTCATCGCGCATATATGCGCCTCTTTTTGAGTCTAGGTCCAGAAGTCTTAATGCAAAACTGCGACGCGAATATCATGGTGTCCGAGCCACAGTAAGCTTCATTCTAGCTATGTTCCACAACTAATCTTTGTAGATCCAATGGCCTGACTTGGCCATATGAAAGTGAGTCAGAGGAATCCTCTGATGACAGAGACGACGAGATGTCTCCTGGCTCAAAAGCCCCCTCAATCACCGTCACAGCGACTCCAGTCCATTTCACCAGCCTTCCAAAGGAACAGCCTCTCCCTGTCAAGTGCAAGATTTTCGATGAATCTTGGCCCCCCCGCCGACCAGTGCAACCAGCTGCCTATCGCAAGATCTCTGCAATGAGTTCGATCGCTTCTTATGTTGGGTTCAAGACATTTCCAGCAGTGCTGAAGGCTGTTACTAATGATGCCGGTAGTGGCCTGGGCAAGGAGCAGGTCAACAGGGATGAAGCTGTGGAAAAGAAATAGAGTGTTTCTGGTTCGCATCTCATGGACTCAGTGCCTTAATGTTGTGTGTACCACCACTTGGAAGTGTCTGTATTGAGTGTAATAGTGATGATAAATGTGCTAATCCTCCTCGTTCTCTGAACCAAAACGCGCGATGTCCATGCCCATCTTCTCGGCTAAGAAGTACCTATCCTCTGCTACTCCATGAATGACAGGGCGATGTGGAATCATGGCGACAACTGATCAAATATCCGTGATCTTGATCATCTGCAAACTCTCCTCACCAAGCTTCATGCAGGAAGCCAAGACGCCATATGACCGCTCGAGTAAGTGAGGGTGGGGGTTAGAATACAGCGTGACAAGAGCAACATCAACAAACTGCAGGCGATCTTGGGCATTCCGTTCTTCATTTGCATTGTGCCAGTCATCTACTTCCCTAGCAAGCCTTGTAAAGTAGCGTACTTCCGCGATCCGGTCTCCACCATTAAAAGAGATCTGAATTGTGTCACAGATCAACGTCAAAATCATTTTTAAAGATTGACGTACCTTGACATTGCGAGCCATGCAGATGTCTTCCGGTGTGCGCTGCAATTCTTGGTATTCAGACCAGGCGATCTGGCCATTGGGCAGGCGAAGACATGCCCAGCGGCGTATTTTGGGTGTGTGTGGCAGTCCGAGATAATCTGTGATGACCCTCGCATCATCTCCATGAACTGTAGTGAGATGCTTGTCGCGTTTGGCCAGAAGAACATAGCCGTTTCTGAGGTCAGCAGATGCACATGGGCTTACATTGTCGGGAGGATCGAAGTGTGGGATCATGGCTTTCAGAGCGTTAACTTGACAACGACGAATGCCTTGCTGCGCAAGGTTAGAAAAAGGGTCTGAAGGCTGTCTGATCTCTTGGCCAAGATTGCCAATTGTCCTCTCCATTGTCCACTGGGACGAACAAATCGGCAAGCCGACACGAGTTGCTTCCAATGCAAGGTGACACATAAGGTGAACACATGAATGGATGAATGGAATGCGGTCAACACGGCGCTGGTAGAAGATCCTCTCGAACTCTGGTTCCCACTCTGCAATGAGCTGACAAGCGCGCTGAAGCTGAGAAGGGGTGATGCTATATTGTGCCATGATTCAAAGGCTGGCAACAAATTTGCAGAAGTTTCGCCAAAAGCACTCAGGGAGGATTCCATACAGCAGGGCCGGACATAGAGAGTATATCCAGGTAATATATTCAGTCGCCTTGTACCATGAGTTAGCGTGGAGACTGGGGTCATGGGGAGCTACATCAAACAAGCCAGGTAGATACATCCGGCAGGCAGCGATGGCACAACCATGGGCTTCCCAGGTCGCAATATCCTTGAAAATGGCCCAATCCCAATTGGCTTGATTGTCCGTAGGAGCACAGTCGAATTTGCTGCGCCAAAGGTCAAGCCAGAGAGCGGCCATGTTTGCGCCACTCAGATGCATCATTTCAGAGGAAAATACCTCTGGAATACCTTGAATAAGCTCTGGCTGGAGGCCAAGCAAAATGCTTGGGCCCATGATGCCAGTCTCCAAGTGTCGGGTCTCATAAACACGCTGTGTCGGTGAGTTAAGAGGCGTTGGATGTATACGTGTGAATTGCTCGGCCCGATATCATAGACATCAACATCAGGGTGGTCACATCCACGTACGTTGTAGTTATCGGGCTTGAGGAGGACTGGATAGTATTGAGGCACACTGGGCTTACGATGTCCGTTCAAGGGACAGAGCATCCGACAACCGTTCTTTCCCTGATGTCCGACGAAATTGCTTAAGGTCAGCAGCCCAGGGCCATCAGCACATGCGAGAAACAAGAAGAGCCGTGAAATAAATTCATGATCTTGGGATGCGTCCCAGATGCGAAGTCCCTCCTGCTGTACGGCAGAGAGGTGGTGTAAGCCTGGGAAGAGAAATGAGTTGATGATCTTCGGCTTTTTGGGACCAGGAATGATCGCCCCCGGAAGAACGTGTTTCTTTTTGTAGCAATATTCGGGGGACAGGTTGAGTATGATCCATATATAAATCCAGCAGTCAGAGTCTTTGCTCTCGTATAACTGCGCACCGTCAATCGATAACATGAGCAATATGTCGTTTTGCTGGATCTTGTTCTGAGTGACCACGTCGAGATAAGCCTGACCGCAGAATACATCGTCATACATGTCAACCAAGCCATCGTTCCACTGGAGTTCTTGAAAGATCTGGTGTGTCCATTGCTCACGATAACGCATCTTCTCAGCGCTCTCAGGATGTCGCCAGAGTGATTGGAGCTGGGGAGTGATGGGGATAGTATGAAATACAGCACGCAGATGTTTAATCCTTCCGTTGCTCCTGTTGAATCTGACCTGGTCGTACCACGGCTCAGAGCACTCCGGACAAGAGTCAAGGTCGGCAAAAGGGCCGACATATGCAGCACAAGAATTAATGCACATATCTTTGACAATGGATGTGACTCCGCTGAGATCAGCGAGGATGCACTTTGTTTGATGAAAACTCGGAAGTTCAACATCTGCAAAACACTGTTTGATTGCTCTTCAAATTTTTTCATATGTACTGTCAGATGAATGTTCGAGCGCAATAAACATTGAGAGGGCAAGTTCAGTATAGCGATCATCCACACGAAGAGGGGCTTTTGGCGGGTTATGAAACTGCTCAAGAGGTTCCCCAGTTAGTCCAATACTGTCGTCAAGTGATGCACCTCGGATTGTTTGAATAAATGACATGCTCTGCTGGAGCTTTGGTAGTTTGGCCATATTTGTGAGCTCGTCCAGATTAAGATCAACAAGTGGGTTGGGATGGACGTTATCGTCACGAAGCAGAGGAGGCGGTGGAAGCGGAGGCAGAGGCAGTGGAAGCAGAGGCAGAGGCGGTGGAAGCGGAGGTGGAGGAGGTGAAGGGAGCGGAGGCGTTGATGGAGGTGGAAAATTGTCATAGTCTAGCTCTAAAGAGAAGTCACTGTGCTCCATCTGTAAGTGAAACAGTGTCTCAAATGTACCTTGATTGCCCGCGAACTCATCTTCGTGTGCATTATCTCCATGGCCATCGATGTTATCTGCCCCAGGACATGGTTGCGGATGGTCTCCTCCTCGCGCTCCCTCTGCAAAATCCTCCTGAAAGTCCGGAGGTACCTAGATAGTTCCTGCAACTAGAATCAGTGATTGTAGTCAAATGTGCTTACTGGCGAAGATTCCTGGGTTCGTGGACGTTTAGGAAGGCCAGCTGCACTAGGAACTTCATCTCCAGATCGTTTTTGAGTCGAGCTGCTGGAAGCACCCACGCCAGAGCTGAGAAATGCACAAAACGCATCAGATCTCCTGGTCAACTTGATCGACTCGATCTCGTCCTCTGCGGCCTTGCACAAATGGCGGTTCCAGGTGTTTGTAGAGTGTAGCAGGCGTCGTTTCCCCTTGCAGTACTTGTGGCAGACGCACCACAGTTGGTCGATTGGCGGCATGGCTGTATTCTGAGAAAGGTGGTAGAACCACTGCAAGACTCACCAGCAGGATAATCACATCGTTTCATCGCGTAGAATGAAATGGTTGAATGCATGATGCGATCACACGAAGTTGCACAGAGAAGAATGCCAAATCGATTCAATCATTGATGTGATTTGAACGTGGAATCTTATGCGCTGGTAGGGGCGTCATAGTCGCATAGCCACACATACAAGTACATACAAAAAGTATATGGATCATATGACTACATGACTATGCATATGTCCATTTCTCACTGGGAGGCAGTGTTGAAGCAATACCTATATACGTAGAGGAACTGCTACTCCAACTCACCTGTTGGGTGGAGTGCACAATCTGAGATGATGGTGGTAGCTGGTCAAGAGCTGTTATATTATATAAGCGATGAACGCTGTTTATATACTACAAACATTGTGACGCGTGACGTGTGACATGTAACATCTACTCTAAAGAGGACTATTACTAAGTCTACACTAATATGGGTCGCAGTCTTGTGCGCACTTCGTTGACGGTTTACGCCGGGTGCACATGCGACTTCAACACTCCCCCTCGCTGTGCTGCATGTAGAGCACTTCAGCGAATAAGGCGCTAGATGCTGCCAGAGGGAAAATGTAAGCCTAGTTGAGCTCTGAACTTTGCGAACTTCTCACGTGGTAAGTTCTTGGTGAGCAGATCGGCGGGATTTTCAGCACCATCAATGAAGAATAGTTCCACGTTACCTTTCACGACTGACTCGCGGATTCCGTGGTAGCGGATGTCAATGTGCTTGGAGCGAGGCTCCATTACAGGGTTGGATGCCATGAATATGGACCCCTGATTATCACCGCAAATCGGGATAGCTTTCAGCTTATAGCCGAGCTCACCGAGCAAACTTCGAATCCAGGTGACTTGGCGAGTGTCATATCCATACTTTTCCCAGTCGCAACTCCGGTCTAACCTTGGCCCGCCTGACCTCTCCTTAGGCATAGATGCAACTCCGGATCTAGTCCGGCCATCTCCAGCCCCATAGCTGCACTCCAGCTCAACTCCGGTCACTACGTCCATCTCCGCCTCAGGACTAACCCCTGTCTTCCTACAGACAGATCCGCAGTCTAACTCCTCCGTGTCAGACCTGTATCTACCATTAGTCGCTACTCCGGTTTCAGTCCGGCCACTCCCTTAGCCTTGTCTGCAACGTAGCCCAACTCCGGCTGGTATATCCAACTCCGGCTCAGTTCTGCTCCTGCTCCTGCTCC